>Ga0207797_1000444_pt1 | contig 31929 bp, 27 predicted proteins | sample PRCRCaboRojoPR_6_FD_187275 | JGI IMG/M metagenome (GOLD analysis project Ga0207797, IMG submission 187275) | Marine sediment microbial community from Cabo Rojo, Puerto Rico - PR CR 10% Liquid 1 (SPAdes) | ecosystem: Environmental > Aquatic > Marine > Coastal > Sediment | place: Cabo Rojo, Puerto... | reverse complement strand
TCGCCGGGCAGGGGACGGGGGACGCCGACACTCGCTCCCCCTCCGGAACCAACTTCGGGTTCGCCACTCTCCCGGCATGGTTGATGTGGGCCATGATCCGCCCCCGGGAGGCGTGCACCACCTCCACCAGGGACCGGAGGCCGGGCAGGAGGGCATCATCGTGGATCCCCAGCTGGGTGGGAAGCTCCCGGCCGTTGGATGCCACGTAGAGAGGCTCTGTGGTGATGAGACCCGCATTTCCCCGGGCCCTTCGCTGGTAGAAGGCCCTGTGCCGTTGGTTCACCTCTCCCTTCTTGTTGGCGTATCCCAGTTTCACCGTGGTCATGACGACCCGGTTCGGGAGGGACAGCTCCCCGAGATCCAACGACCGAAGAATGGGATCGTCGCGCATGCTCACTCCTCATGGGTCCTGGGTGGGGGTTCCGGATGAGTCCGGGTTGAGAGTTCCGACCCATCCGGGTCCGGTGCTGCCTCGTTGTACCACCAAACAAATATAAGAAACCCATAAAAAAGGACAAATCATTGAAAAATGAGGCGCATAGCCTCATATTATGCGACACGGTGGAGAGGTTGTCCTCAACCGGGAGTCCGCATCGAGCATGAGCGAGAATCACCATCCCAGTGTTGGTACCCGGCTCTCGGAGCTCAGACAGGAGCGAGGTCTGTCCCTGAGGGCTCTGGCCAGGGAGAGCGGCTTGTCGGTGAACGCCGTGAGTCGCATCGAACGGGGAGAGAGCTCCCCCACCGTTTCCTCTCTCCAGCGACTGGCCCGGGCCCTGGAGGTTCAGATCACCGAGTTCTTCCGTATCCAGCCGGAGCACTGCACGATCCTGGTGAGGGCCCCGGACCGCCTCCGGACCCGGGGTGACGGGATTCTCATGGAGAGTCTGGGAACCGGCCTGCGGGGCCAGCGTCTGGGGCCCTTTCTCATGACTCTCCTGCCCGGTTCCAGTGGAGGAGAGGAGCCCATTACCCATGGCGGAGAGGAGTTCGTCTACTGCCTGGAGGGTGAGGTGGACTACCTGGTGGGAGAAGACTGGTACCGTCTGAGACCCGGGGACAGCCTGATCTTCCTGGCCAGTCAGCCCCATGCCTGCCGAAACACGGGCCTGGAGAAGGCACGGCTGTTGCTCGTGGTGCAGGCGCCGGAGGAGGAGATGGGAGCCACCCAGCAGCGTCATCTCATGACGGAAACGATACAGAACGACACCTGACGAACGACCATCCCAGAATCCGGAGGTCATTGCCGATATGAAGACCGTAGCCCTGCCGGTTTCCAGAGCCGATCTGGATGCCAAGGTGGAAACCCGATTCGGTCGGAGCCCTCAGTTCCTCATCGTGAACACCGAGACCCTGGAGACCGACACCCTGTCGAATCCTGGCCAGGGGGCGGGCAGTGGAGCCGGGATCGAGGCCGCCCAGCTCCTGGCCAGATCGAAGGTGGACGCCGTCATCGGTGGAGAGCTCGGCCCCAAGGCCCACGATGCCCTCTCCGCCGCCGGCATCCCCATGTACCAGTGTCCCCGGGGTGCCTCGGTCCGGGAGGCCGTGGCCCGGTTCAACGAAGGGGAGTTGACCCGGGCTGATGTGGGTGGAGGCGGGGGCGAGGGGCGAGGTGGTGGTGGGAGAGGGAGAGGACGAGGAAAGGGCCGGGGAGGCGGCTGGTAGCCCATGGCCATGAAGATCGCTGTCGCCAGCGGCAAGGGTGGTACGGGAAAGACCACCCTGGCCGTAAGCCTGGCCGTGAGCCTGGGGGCAAACGGACGGGGAGAGCGGACCCCTTCGGAGGGCCGCCCTCCCCTGCTCCTGGACTGCGACGTGGAGGCTCCGGACGCCCACCTCTTCCTGGAGCCCACGGTGGAGGCGTCCGCCAAGGCCGTGCTCCAGGTCCCGCGGATCGTCCAGGACCGTTGCACCCTGTGCGGTGTGTGCACCGAGGTCTGCCAGTTCAACGCCCTGGCCCTCCTGGGGGACGAGGTCCACCTCTTCCCCGAGCTGTGTCACGCCTGCGGAAGCTGCAAGCTGGCCTGCCCCGACGACGCCATCGAGGAGGTGCCACGGGAGGTGGGGCTCCTGGAAGCGGGCAGCACCGACGACCTGGAATTCGGCCGAGGGCTCCTGAACGTGGGGGAAGCCATGCCCCTGCCTGTGATCCGCCAACTCAAGGACTGGCGTCATCCGGAGCCCGGGCAGCTCCTGGTCCTGGACACTCCTCCCGGGACCTCCTGTCCCATGGTGGAAACGGTCATGGGCAGCGACTTCGTGGTCCTGGTCACGGAGCCCACTCCCTGCGGGCTCCACGACCTGGAGCTGGCAGTGGAGGTGGTGAGAGAGCTGGCCATCCCCATGGGGGTGGTGATCAACCGGGACGGGATCGGCGATTCCGGGGTGGAGGAGTTCTGTGCCACCGAGGACATCCCCATCCTCCTCCGCATCCCCTTCCAGCGGGAGATCGCCGAGGGAATCGCCCGGGGCAGGATCCTGGTGGAGATCCGCCCGGAGTACCGGGAGATCCTGCAGGACATGACCCGGCGAGTGGCAGAGATGGCCGGTCAGGCCGGCCGGAGGTCCGGAACATGAAACAACTTGTGGTTCTCAGCGGCAAAGGGGGAACGGGAAAGACCGCCGTGACGGCGGCCCTGGCCCACCTGGCCCACCAGGACGAGACCCTTTCAGCAGCCGTGCTGGCGGATGCCGACGTGGATGCCGCCAACCTGGAGCTCCTGGTGGGAGCCGAGGGGGAGCGGGAGCACGATTTCCGGAGCGGCTTCGTGGCCTGGATCGACCCGGCCATCTGCACCCGGTGCGGGATCTGCCTGGATGTGTGCCGGTTCGACGCCATCCGGGAGGAAGAGGACGACATGATCCTCCGAGTCAATCCCATCGCCTGCGAAGGGTGCGGAGCCTGCTACTACCAGTGCCCGGACGACGCCATCGAGCGCATACCCCAGCTCTGCGGCCACTGGTTCCGTTCCAGAAGCCGCTACGGGCCTCTCTTCCACGCCCGCCTGCGGCCGGCCCAGGAGAACTCGGGGAAGCTGGTGGCCCTGGTGAAGCAGGAGGCCCGGGCCCTGGCCCGGGAGGAGGACATCCCCTTCATGATCGTGGACGGCCCCCCAGGTATCGGGTGTCCCGCCATCGCCGCGGTGGCGGAGGCGGACCTGGCCCTCCTGGTGGCGGAGCCCACGGTCTCGGGCATCCACGACCTGGAGCGGGCCCTGGACATGACGGAGCACTTCCGGGTCCGGACTCTGGTGACCGTGAACAAGGGTAACCTCCACCCGGAAGGCATGGACCGGATCCAGGAGCGCTGCCGGGAACGGGGCGTTCCGGTCCTGGAGTGGATCCCCTTCGACGAGGATGTGACCCGGGCCATGGTCCAGGGCTTTCCCGTGACGGAGTACCATCCCGACTCCCCGGCCAGCTGGGCCCTGGTCCGCTTGTGGGAGGACCTGAAGCACGTCCTCAGGGGGGAGGAGGAGCCCCTCCTGACTCTGGGGACCCGGGGAGCCGGATCGTGAATCCCGAGGTGCCACGGGGCAGGCGTCTCGAAGAGGTGCGGAAACGCCACCATCCCCGGTGCTTCGTGGGTCGATCCAGAGCAGCCGCCGGGCTCGGGGTTCGCTTCTCCCCTGGTGAGGACGGCACCGTTCAGCAGACCGTCATCGGTCCCCGCTCATGGGAAGGATACCCCGGCCTGGTCCATGGCGGGATCATCGCCTCCCTGTTGGACGGGGCCATGACCAACTCCCTCTTTGCCAGCGGAATCGCGGCGGTTACGGCAGAGCTGAAGATTCGCTACCACGGACCTCTGGCCGTGGAGCGCCCCATGGAGATCGTGGGAGAACTCGTGGGGAGCCGCCCACCCCTTTTCCTGGTAGAGGGCCGTATCTCCCAGGACGGGGAAATCCGGGCCCGGAGCAGCGGAAAGTTCATGGCGGGTCCTTGAAGCCGACCCCGTCTCCTCAGACCAGCCCGTCCAACGCCTGTTTCAGGTCCGCCGCCAGGTCGTCAACGTCCTCGCAGCCCACGGCCAGGCGGACCAGACCGTCGGTGATGCCCGCAGCCAACCGGTCCTGGTGCTTCACGGCGGCGTGGGTCATGGAAGCCGGATGCTGGATCAGGCTCTCCACCCCGCCCAGGGAGACGGCCAGGGCCGGAATCCGTACGGACTGCAAGAGGGTCTTCCCCGCTTCGATTCCACCCTTCAGATCGAAGGAGATGAGGGACCCGGTGCCCTTCATCTGACGAGCGATGAGATCGGCCTGGGGATGCCCGGGGAGCCCGGGATAGCGGACGGTCTCCACCGCCGGGTGATCGGCCAGGAGCTCCGCCAGCGCCTGGGCGTTCTCCTGGGCCTTCCGGACCCGCATGGCCAGGGTCTTGATGCCTCGGCGCACGAGCCAGGCCTGATGGGGATCCATGGTGCCCCCCAGGTAGTGCAGAACGCCCCGGACCTTCTTCATGAGCTCCTGATCCCGGAACACCAGGACCCCCCCCACCACGTCGGAGTGACCGTTCAGGAACTTGGTCACGGAGTGGAGGACCACGTCGGCCCCGAAACGGAAGGGCTTCTGGAGGACGGGGCTCATGAAGGTGTTGTCCACCACCAGGAGGGCCCCGGCCTCGTGGGCGATCTCGGCGGCACCGGCGATGTCCGTGATGGCCAGGGTGGGATTGGCCGGGGTCTCGATGAACACCAGCCGGGTCTGTTCCGTCATGGCCTCCCGGAGGGCGTCCAGGTCACTGGTGTCCACCATGGTGGAGCTCACGTCGAAGCGGGAGAAGTCCCGTTCCAGGACCACCCGGGAGGGACCGTAGACCGAAGCGCTGCACACCATGTGCTCCCCGGCGTTCAGGAGGGCGAAGAAGGCCGTGGAGACGGCGGCCATCCCGGAGGCGGTGGCCAGGGCGAAGTCTCCCTCCTCCAGCTCCGCCACGGCCTCCTCCAGCATCTCCATGGTGGGATTGCCCATGCGGGTGTAGATAAAGCCCTCGTCCACGCCGGCGAAGCGGTCCGCACCCTCCTGGGGATTGCGGAAGACGAAGGTGGAGGTCTGGAAGATGGGAGGGGAGGCGGAACCGAAGGCGGGGTCCGGCTCCGGGCCCGCGTGAATGCAGTCGGTGTCGATTCGGGTGCGGGCCTTCTCGCCTTCCTTCATGATGTCTCCTCGGTTGTGGATCGGGGGGGGCGGACGGGGACACCCGGGGTGGGGTCAGACTTCCAGTCCGTACTGCTTCGCCTTGCGCCACAGGGTGGATCGGTGGATGCCCAGCTCCCGGGCCGCCTGGCTCCGGTTCCCGTTATTCCGCCTGAGAGCTTCCAGGATGACCTCCTTCTCGTCCCTTTTCCGGGGCGTCACCCCGTTCACCGCCCGACTCTGCCGAGTGATAGCGGCGGGCAAGTGGTCCGCGGTGATGGCCTCGTCGTGGCACATGACGAAGGCGTGCTCGATGGCGTTCTCCAGCTCCCGGACGTTCCCGGGAAAGGAGTATCGCCGGAGGGCGGCCAGGGCATCCGGGGCCATCCGCCGGATGTTCTTCCGGGTCTTCTTGCGGAACTTCTTCAGGAAATGCTCCACCAGGAGGGGGATGTCCGCCGGACGCTCCCGCAGGGGTGGGACCCGGAGCTCCACCACGTTGATGCGGAAGTAGAGGTCCTCCCTGAAGCTCCCCTCCTCGATGAGCTCCTGGAGGTCCGCGTTCGTGGCGGCGATGATCCGGGCGTCCGTCTTCATGGTCTTCGTGGAGCCAAGGGGCTGATACTCCCCGTTGTTCAAGACCCGGAGGAGCTTGACCTGGAGGGACGGATCCATCTCGCTGATCTCGTCCAGGAGAAGGGTCCCCCCGTTGGCCAGGCAGAACTGACCCGGCTTGTCCCGCTTGGCGTCGGTGAAGGCCCCCTTCTCGTAACCGAAGAGCTCGGATTCCAGGAGGGTGGCCGGGAGGGCGGCGCAGTTGATCTTGATGTAGGGGCCGTACTTCCGGGGACTCAAGCTGTGAATGACCTGGGCGATGAGCTCCTTACCCGATCCGCTGGGTCCCTGAATCAGGACGTTGCACTCCGACTTGGCCACGTCCGGGAGGAGTTGCACCAGCTGTTGCATCTCCCGATTCACGCTCACGATGTCTTCCAGGGCGTGTTTCTCTTCCAGGCGCCGCTGGAGATCCTCGAGGTCGGAGAGGTCCCGGAAGAACTCCACGGCTCCCACCACCCGACCCTCGTCGTCCCGGAGGACCGTGGTGTTCACACTGATGGGGAGCTCGCACCCCTCCTTGGTGAGAATGGACACTCGGGCGTCCTCCACCCGATCGTGGTGCTGCAGGGTGTCCTTCAGGGGACAACGGGTATGGCAGAACTCGGTGCGAAAGATGTCGAAACAGTGCTTTCCCACCGCCTCCTCGGCATCGAAGCCCGTGATCTCCTCGGCCGCCTTGTTGAAGGCCGTAATGATCCGGTTGTGGTCGACGGTGAAGACACCGTCGCTGATGCTCTGGAAGATCAGTTCACCGACGTCCTGCATCCCGTTTCCCTTCGTCTCGTCGCTCACGACCTCATCCCCCGCCACCGCTCTCACGTGGCTACGAGCTCGATCTTGCTCCAGCTACCCTCCGGGAGACCGAGCTTGTCTCGGATGAGGGCCGCTCCATCGTTCAGATGAAACTGCCGCGGGCTGCTGGGTCCCACAAGGACGACGGGGCAAACGAAGCTCTCGGCGAACTCCTCGATGGGTTTCCCGGCGAAGGTGGCATCGGGAGAAGGATATCCGAGAACCAGAATCTGGAACTCCCGGTCCACCAGACACCGGTGCAACTCGGTCCACTCGTTGTCCTCGCAGAGCCGGAATCCCACCTCCAGGTAGTCCCCGGCCCGCTTGTCGTAATACAACCGGAGCTCCTTCTCCCGTTCCACCACCAGATCGTTCAGCTCTTGCCGGCTCTGGAAGTCCGGCGGCGTGGCCTGAGGGTCGTAGGGATCGGCCAGGAAGTGAAAGACGTTGAGCTGGACCCCATGCATCCGGGACAGCTCCAGGGCGTAGTCGAAGGCCCAGTTCCCCTCCTGGGAATAGTGGGCACAAAAGCCGATGGCGTTCAGTGTGGGGATGGCCATGGAAATCTCCTCTCCGTGTTGGGACGAAAGCCCTCCTCGGGTGCCGTCGCCCTCAGATGTCCGTCAGGTAGTAGTGCGAGTAGACGGCGCCGATGGGATTGTTCGCCAGGGACTTGTCCTTGACGAAGATGGTCGTCACCGGCGCCCGGCTGTTTCGGTTGAATACGGCGTCCGCGCCGACGCACAGGCCCACGAGGACGTTGAGATCGGTTTCCCGGGCATTCAGCACGGCTGCCTGACCCACGGGGTCGCACACCGTGGATTCCCCGTTCCGTGCCATGGGGAACTCGGCTTCCACGCCACCCACCTTGCAGCACACGGGGAAGACCTGGAAGAAGCGCCTCAGGACGTCGGTGAGGATGGAGGCCGGTTCCAGGAGCTCCATGCAGAAGGCCACACCGATGGTCTTGTACTCCATCTCCAGGGCGAAGTAGACCAGCTCCGCCAACCGGCAGAGGGTCCGCTCCTCCTCCCACGCCACATCCACGGCCGACTCCAGGATCTCCCGGGTCTCCCGGGTGACGTCCGGATCCGGAGGCAGTGTCACATAGGGGCACCGTTCTCCCTGGAGACACACCCGGTCCTTGCAGGCGATGCAGTCCAGGACCCCGGTGCCCGCATGAGAGCCCCCGGGAGAGATCACCACGTTGTCCTCCTCTTCATCCTCTTGCTCCTCTTCCTCCTTCACCTTCTCCCCGGCGGGGTTCTTCCCCTCTCCTTCCAACAGTGGCTTGGAACCCGAGGACGATGGCTCCCGGGCCAATCCGAATCCGGGATGCAGACGGCCTTTGCGGAGGGCCTCCAGAACCTCTCCGGAGGTGCCGGCCACGTTCTCGATTACCTGAACCTCCTTGGAACGGATGGACTCCCGGGTGGACTGGCTGATCCCTCCGCAGACCAGCGTCTCCACCTCGGCTTCGTTCAGCACTCCGGCCAGGTCCATCCAGGTGGTGCCCTCCAGGGGCAACACCGACTCCTTGCGTACTCGCCTTCCCTTCACGTTCACCACCAGAACGGAATCGGCGAACGTGCACCGGGGAGCGACCCGATCAGCCAGAAGTGGTATTCCGATACGCATGATCTCCTCAGGGCTCGCGTTGCACCCTCTCAGTGGAGGCAACACCCATGCCGACATCATGCGACAGGGAAAAGCCACTATTTAAGCGATGTATGGGAATTATGTCTCAGAAAAGGCGTTGCAACACCTGTCGCGTTGCAACCCGATGTTGCAACAGTTGCAACGATCCTTGCCCCTGGCAGAGGGAGCTGTCGAGGGAGGTCCGGAGCCCCCTGCAGGATCTCCGGATGCACCAGGAAGCCAGGCTCCAGGCCACGTCCCGGGAATCGCTGGCGTCACGGGCCGGCCCGGCAGAGGTCATGGGGACCCGGATGGTACACGCCTTGCCCCTTGTCGGGGTGACAGGTCGTTCCACGACCCCGCACAACGAGGTGCCAACGAATGGAAACTGCCAGCATTCTGAGACGCGAAGAGGCCCCGGAAACCCAGGAGCGTCGGGTCTTCCCCTATCACCTTCTGGAACGTCCCGAAGGGGACCTGGTGCCGAAGTTTCTGGAGGCCTTCGCCTGGGTCCTGGAGTACACGGACTACAAGCCCCTCCTGGACTCCTATAGCACGTCCAACGCCAAGTGCAACCGATGCGCCGTGTCCTGCCCGGTGCTCCTGGCGTCGGGCGATCCCAAGGACATTCCCTGCTACCGGACCAATCTCCTCCTGGACATCTATCGCCGGTACTTCACCCTGAACGGGTGGTTCAAGTCCCGCCTCACCGATGCCTTCGAGCTCACCGAGGACATCATCGACGAGATGGGTGACATCTTCTATCGATGCACGGTGTGCCGCCGGTGCGCCCGGGCCTGTCCTCTGGGGTTCGATCACGGTCTCATCACCCGACTGGGCCGCTACATCCTCAGCCTCATCGGCATCGTCCCGAAGGCCCTCCAGGTCAGCGTCCAGGAGCAGCTCCAGGGAGAGACCCGGAACACCTCGAAGGTCCCCCGGGCCGGCCTCCTGGACATCCTGGATTTCCTGTCCGAGGAGATGGAGGACACCCTGGGGGTGGAGGTGGAGTTCCCCACGGACAAGAAGGATCGGGACTACGTCTTCTTCTGCGCCGTGAGCGACTACCTCATGGAGCCGGACACCCTCATGGGGAATGCGGCGGTCCTGTACGCCGCCGGGGATTGGGACCGGTGGACCATCGGTCTGTGCAACTACGACGGCATCAACTACGGCCTCTTCTACAGCGACTGGCACCTGGAGAACATCATCAAGCAACTGGTCTCCGAGGTGGAGCGCCTGGGGGGGAAGAACATCCTCATCGGGGAATGCGGTCACGCCTCCCGGGCGGCCCACGACTTCATCCCCACGTTCATGGGGGATCGGGCCCCTCCGGTCTACAACTTCATGGAGTACACCCTGGACTGCATCCGGAAGGGCAAGATCAAGCTCAACCGGGACATCATCACCGAGAAGGTGACCTACCACGATCCCTGCAACATCGCCCGATCCGGGTGGATCGTGGACCAGCCCCGGGAGATCCTCCGGAGCTTCGTCCGCAACTACGTGGACATGACCCCCAACGGGGAGGACAACCTCTGCTGCGGGGGCGGAGGCGGACTGGTGTCCGTGGACGAGATCCACGACTTCCGCATGAACGTGGCCGGAAAGATGAAGGCCCGGCAAATCGAGCAAACCGGTGCCGAGATCGTGGTGGCCCCCTGTGCCAACTGCAAGAAGCAGCTCAAGGAGCTGGTGGAACACTACGAGCTCCCCTGCGAGGTCATGGGCCTGCACGATCTCATCCTCAAGGCCATCGAGATTCCCGGCGCGAAGAGCCCGGAGGAGCGGAAGGAAGAAGCCGCCCTCTTCGCCATGTAGGTCGCCGGGACCTGAAAGCAACAAGGGGAGAATGAACCCATGCAGGCTTGGATAGATTTCGCCAAGGGACCGCTCTTTGCCTTCACCTTTCTCTTCATGATCCTGGGATTGGCCCGGCAGGTGGTCCTCCAGCTCTATTTCCTCACGGCGAAGAAGGGGAGGCGATTGAGAGACGTCTCCTGGGGAGCCATGCTCAAGGAGACCCTGAGCTGGCTCATTCCCTTCCGGCACAACGTGCCCGGGACCGAGGTCTTCTCCGCTGCCTCCTTTCTCATGCACATCGGGGTTCTTCTGGTCCCCCTCCTCCTGGTGGATCATATCGTCCTCTGGGAGGGCTTCTTCGGTGTGAACCTCCCGGCCATGGGCCCGGGCCTGGCGGACGTTCTCACCCTCCTCACCATCGGGTGCGTGCTGGCCCTCCTGGCCTTCCGCCTCTTCCGGACCAGCCACCGGGTCGTGAGCGCCCCCTGGGACTACTTCCTCCTGGTCATGGTCCTTCTCCCGTTCCTCTCGGGATACCTGGCGTCCCATCCGGCGGTAAACCCCCTGTCCTGGGAGGTCATGTTCCTGACGCACCTCCTGAGCGCCGAGGTGCTCTTCGTCCTGGTCCCCACCACCAAGCTGGCCCACGTGGTCCTCTTCTTCTTCGACCGCATCTCCGGGGTGCACTGGCAACTCCGTCCCGGAGCCGGCGACAAGGTAGCCGAGGCTCTGTACGGTGAGGAGGTGAAGATATGAGTGCCGCCATCCTGGTCGACGTGACCAAGTGCACGGGCTGCGAGCGGTGCGTGGACGCCTGCGTGGAAGAGAACGGATTGGATCCGGTCCAGGCCCAGAAGGACCGGGCCACCACCGAGGACGGCCTCTCGGACAACCGGCTCCTGAGCATCCTCCAGGTGGAGGACGGCCGGTTCGCCCGCATGAGCTGCATGCACTGCGTGGAGCCCAGCTGCGTGTCCGCCTGTCTGGTGGGTGGGATCACGAAGACGCCGGAAGGGCCGGTGGTCTACGATCCCGACAAGTGCATCGGATGCCGCTACTGCATGCTGGCCTGTCCCTTCCACGTTCCCCGCTACGAGTGGGATGAAACCGTCCCCTTCATGAAGAAGTGCGCCATGTGCTTCCAGCGCCTGAACGACGGTCTGGAGCCCGCCTGCGTGGAGGCGTGTCCCAACGACGCTCTCCATTTTGGGGAACGGGACGATCTCCTGCGGAAGGCCCACGACCTCATCGCCTCCAACCGGGGCAGCTATGTGGACCGGGTATGGGGCGAACACGAGTTTGGAGGCACTTCCGTGCTGTACATATCCGACGTGGACCTGGCGTCCCTGGGCTGGCCGGCCCCGGACACCGAGGCCATTCCCTCCCTCACCGAGCCCCTCATCGAGAAGACCCCCTTCATCGGCCTCAGCGTGGCCGGAGGCCTCCTGGGCCTGAACTGGATCATCCAGCGGAGGAGACGTCTGGGGGCCGAGGCTGTGGCCGCCCAGGATGAGGGAGCCGGCGGGGCCACGGGTCCTGCAGCCTCCGAGGCCGTCCCGGAAGGAGAGGACGAAGGAGAAGAAGCGAAGCTGGCGGAAAGGAGCTCCCCATGAGCGGGCGCACACGTGGAATCAAGGACGTCCTCTGGGCTCTGGCCCTGGCGGGGCTGGTGGCCGGCGCCTTCCGACTCTGGTTCGGCCTGGGCGCCACCACGAACCTCACGGACGCCGTGCCCTGGGGTCTGTGGAAGATCCTGAACATGGTGGCGGGGGTGGCCATCTCCACCAGTGGCTTCACCGTGGGATTCCTGGTGTACGTGCTGAAGATGGAGCGCTTCAAGCCCCTCATGAAGCCGGCCATTCTGGTGGCCTTCCTGGGGTACGGCTGCTCCTGTCTGGCCCTTCTCTTCGACATCGGGCTACCGCACAGGTTCTGGCACCCCTTCGTCATGTGGAACGAGCACTCGTTCCTCTTTGAGGTGTTCTGGTGCGTGATCCTCTACTTCACCGTCACCTCCATCGAGCTGGCGCCCCTTGTGTTCGACAAGCTGAAGGCGGAGAAGGTGAGCCGCTTCCTGCACCGGATTGCCTTCGGTGCGGTGATCGTGGGAATCTCCCTGTCTTCCCTTCATCACTCGTCCCTGGGATCCCTCTTCCTGGTCACCCCCCAGCGGCTGCATCCCCTCTGGTACACGCCGCTACTCCCCCTGCTCTTTATCATCTCGGCCATGGGCGCCGGGATGATGTTCCTGGTCCTGCTGAAGATCCTCTACGCCCGGTGGTACGATCCGGTCTCCATCTTCGGGCCCCGGGACGAACGCCGCAGGCTGGTCCTCATCCTCACGGGCAAGGGGAAGGAAGCGGAGGAGATGGGGCCCGCGAGAGGACGGGACCTGCCCATGGTAGTGGGACTGGCCTCCATCGCCACGGGAATCCTGGGCGTGTACCTCCTGCTCCAGATCTTCAACCTCTTCTACCACGGGGCCTGGCAGGCCCTGGACGTGGCCAGCTGGGAGACATGGCTCTTCGCCTTCGAGCTCTTCATCGCCGCCGTCCTGCCCCTGGCCCTGGTGTGGAGCCCCCGGACCCGATATTCGCCCCGGGCCCTGGGCATCGCCGCCTTCTCCGCGTCCGCCGGCCTGGCCCTGAACCGGTTGGACGTGGGTATCTTCGGCTACTTCCATGACGCCGCCCAGATCTACTTTCCGTCCCTGGCCGAGTGGGCCCTGTCCGTGGGCGTGGTGGCGGCGGCGGGCCTGGCCTTCTTCTTCTTTGTGGAGAACTTCCCGGTCTTCGACGACGATTGGTTCGAGCGGCGTCGGATCAGCCGGATGGTGGAAGCCTCCTTCGACTCCCTCTCAAGGGTATGGCGTACGGCCCTGAAAAGCGGCCTGGAGCGGGCCAGCCTCATCGGGGTGGTTGTGGTCCCCCTGGCCTGGATCCTCATGTATCCACCCTACGGTGAGCCGGATCCCCCGGAGGTACGTCCGGCGGCGGGCATGAACGTGACCCGGACCCAGCTCCGCATCGACGGGAATCAAGCTGGGGTGCAGACGGAGTTCCCCCACGAGGACCACAAGGAGCGCCTGGGGGGGGAGGAGTCCTGCGTCACCTGCCACCACATGGCCTTGCCGGAAGACGAGACCACCCCCTGCTTCCGCTGTCATACCCACCTGGTGGACAGCACCATGATCTTCGACCACGAGGAGCACGAGGCCTTCGTGGCCGAAGAGGAAGGCTTCGGGGGCCCCTACCCCGAGAACCACACCTGCGCGGTGTGCCACACCCAGGGCGTCACGAAGACGGCGGAGACGGCCAAGTCCTGCATGGACTGCCACCAGGAAGACACGGACTGGGACCAGGAGGTGGAGGAGGACCCAACCGTGGACCTGGCCCGGGCCGTGAGCTACATGGAGGCCATGCACGAGAACTGCATGGGCTGCCACCAGGACGAAGCCGTGAAGCAGGATCGCCCGGAGCTCCGGGATTGCTCCACCTGCCACAGCTCCCTCACGCCCAGGGACCATCCGGTTCGGGCCCTGGCCGACCAACAGGTCCGTGGAGGCTCCACCTCCATGGCCGGAGGAGGCTGACACCGAAGCGCCCTCCCCCCACCGGGAGGGCCGGGGAGAAGGCCCTGAATGGGGCCCCGTGGACTCCGAATCCCTCCGCCGTTAGGATTCGGAGTCCATTGTCAGCCTCCCAGGGCCCTACCAGAACCATCGACGAAGCCATGCTCCAGCGGTATCCGAACTCCACCCGTCTCTCTCTCCCGGGGATCTTCCCGGGTCTACTCTTGTTGGTTGGCCTGGCAGCTGCCTGCGAGCAGGACAGCACCTCCGCAGACTACGGTGAGGTCCGGTTCAACGTCACCACCAGTGGGGAAGATCTGGACCTGAACGGGTACACCCTCCTCATCAACGGGGGCGCGGACTCGGCCCAACTCTCCTCCGAAGATGAGCTCATCGTCACCGTCGTCGTGGGGGAGTACACCTTCGAGCTCTCCGGCGTGGCGGACAACTGCGCCGTAGACGGAGAGAACCTGCGAACCGTCCGCGTCGGAAAGGGCGAGAGCCTCACCGAGGACTACCTGGTGGTCTGTGAAGCCATTCCCTCATCCACCCCCGGAGAGGGGCGGTAACGCCGCCAGGCCCTTGGCCTCGTCGATGAAGAGCTGGAGGTGGGGGAAGGGAATCTCGATGTCCGCCTGCCCGAGGGCCTTCCGAATCTTCTCCGTGTACTCCAGCCGCAGGGGCACGGAAAGCCCCGCATCCTGCACCCACATGCGAAGCTGGAAATCCACGCTGGAGTCGTTCAGCCGGGTCACCACCACGTCGGGCTCCCGGCCGGGAGCCAGCCGGGATTCTCCCTGTACCAGCCCCATGACCACGGCCCGGGTCTCGTCGATGTCCTCCTTGTAGGCTACGCCGAAGTCTACGTCCACCCGGTACGCATCGGTGCCGGACTGATTCCACACGGCCTGGTTCACCATCTGGTCGTTGGGAATCACCACCATCTCCCGATTCAGGGTCCGGATCCGGGTGGACCGGAGGGTGAGCTCCCGGACCTGGCCGTAGATGTCCCCCACCTTCACCCAGTCTCCCACCTCGAAGGGCCGGTCCAGGAGGATGGTCACCCCGGAGATGAAGTTCCCCAGGGAGTCCTTGGCGGCGAAGCCCACCGCCAGGCCGGCGATTCCGAAGCCGGCCAGGATGGCCGAAACGTTCACCCCCAGCTGGGAAAGGGTCATGACCCCCACGAACCCCAGCCCCAGCACCCGGAAGGTCCGGACCCCGATGGCCTGCATGCCTGCGTCCACCTTGGGGCTCCGCTTCATGATCCGGGAGCCGGCACCCAGCAGGATCCGGTAGAGGGCATAGAAGAAGACGGCGACGAAAAGAGCGCTGAGGAGCTTGGGAGCCAGCTCCCCTCCCATGTGCAGCGTGCCGTCCACCACCCGGGTCATGAGGGCATCCCACTCTCCCTGGAGCAGGAGGCGCCCGGCGCTGGACACGCCCTCTCCCAGGTTGGAGAGAGCGTCGGAGAGGGAATCCCGGGCGGCGGGAGGGAGGGTGTCACCCTGAGGCAGGCCCGGGACCTGACCTCCAGAGCCGGCGGCGTGGGAAGAGGACGGCAAGAGAGAGATGGCCATGGTCGGTTCCCCTGGTCCGAGAGCGTGAATTCCCGATAGGAAAGGGGAGACCCGCGGGAGGGAAAGCGTCCCATGGGCCTCCCCTTCCGGCTACACGGACCGGGAACGGAGGTTCGGAGTCCGGCCCCCTCTGGGCCGGGAAGGGCTACGTCGTGGGCCTGGCCTCCTCCTGGGCCGCTTCGATCCGGACCACGCCCCGGGCCAGGAGCGCGCTCACCGCCTTGGACATGCTGTCGAAGTACCGACTGAAACGGGCGGACTCGTCGGTCTCGTACTCCGCCAGGTTCCGGGCCCATCGGAACCCGATGGGCTGATACCAGAGCTCGGCCTCCACCGTGAAGGGGCCCGGGTTGGAGCCCACGTCCACGGCGTAGCGGACCTTGTCCATCCCACCCTGGAAGTCGTGATCCTCCGCGGCTTCTCCCTGCACGGCCACATCGTAGACCGCCGTTTCCTTGTCGAAGCCCAGGGGCAAGATCCGGTTGTCCTTGATGTACTTCATCCCCCAGAGGAGCCCGGTGGTCACCTCCCCGGCGTAGTCCACCATGACGGGCTCGTAGATCTGGACCTGGTCCGGCCCGTCGATCTCCACGTAATGGGGCTCATAACGAGTGGCGTCCGTGTCGTTGTCGTTGCCCACGATGGAGCCGTCGGCCCGAAGGGCCCCGGACTCGAAGACCACGTCTCCGCCCCGGTCCTTCACGGTCACGTGAAGCCATGCCCGCCGGGAGGGATAGGCGGTGGGCAGCTTGTGGCCCGCCAGGTTCTCCACCAGGACGTCCACATCCAGGCGCCCATCCTCCAGCCCAACCGGGTCCACCGTCACGGTGGCCGAGTGATTCCTGAGGTTGTCCAGGGCCTGGCCCGCTGTGGCCTCCAGCTCCTGGGGCAGGGCCACCGTTCCCATCTCTCCCCGGTACCGGTTCAGCATCCTGGGCATGAGGAAGTTCCCGCCCCGGAAGGTATGCCGGTTCACCTCGGCCCTGGGATTCACCAGGACCCCTGCGACGGAGACCGAGTCCTGGATCAGGGGCATGTGGCAGCTCTGGCAGGGCTCGTCCTCCACGTAGTCGCTGTGCTGCCACTCCAGGTAGGGGACCTGTTCCGGAAGCTGCCCCACGATCTCTCCCTGGGGGTTCCGGGCATTGGTGTAGAGGGTATGGCAGGTGGCGCAGAGCTCGGCGCTCTGCACGTGATCACCCACCTGGGGGTGGAACTGGGAGGCGGAGCTCATGACCCGTGTCCGGCCTTCGTCCACCTCGAAGGGACCGAAGGCCACCCGCTCCCCCATGGGCGTGGTGTGATCGATGACGAAGCCACCGGTGAAGCTCTCCTCGGTGCCCAACTTCTCGTCCTGGATCTGGTGGCAGGCGCTGCAGGAGACCCCGTCCGCGGCCAGATGGGCGTAGGGACCGGTCCCCTGGCCGGGAGGCAGATTCCGGAAGATCCTGCCCTGGCCGCCGTCCGCCACGCTCTGGGCCCTGGCCATGGCCAGATGGCATATGGAGCACTTGTCCTCGATGGCGTCCACCAGTCCGGAGTGGTCCAGGGTCTCCCGTCGGACCGAGGCCATCCAGTAGGGATCCCGGCCCGAGTTGCCCATCATGGAGGATCGCCAGTCGAAGCCGATGGAGACGTCCTCCCCGGAGGAGGCGGTGAGCTGGTTGTGGCAGGCCATGCACTGGTCCGCCGTGTGGAAGAGCCTGGGGACGGAATCCGGTGGAGCGTCGGCTTCCTGGGCCCAGATCGGGACGGGCGAGAGCAGGAGGGCCAGGAGCACGAAGCCGGCGGGAATAGTACGCATGGTGTTCTCCTTCATAGCCGATTGCATGGTGACCTCACCAACCCTCGAAGAGCCCGCCGTCGAACCAGTCCCACAGCACATAGACCATGAGCTGGGGATCCCGCCCCTCTGTCTCGGTGAGGGGCAGCCGGACTCCGAAGTTGGCCATGATGTGCTGCCGTTGATTCAGGGTCACCTGCATCTGGGGCAGGAGGTCCCAGGTCGTGGACGCTCCATCCTCCAGCTCCCTGGAGGCCAGGAATTCCACCATGGGGGACCAGGCCCGGCCCCAGGGTCCCCCGGGGGTGAAGGTCCGGCCCAGGGCCACCCGGAAAAACCCTTCGTTCTCGAAGTCCGTGTCCGTGGGGAGCTCCGCCCCGGCCTGCATCTGGACGAAGGACTCCAGGGGAAGGAACTGGGCGAAGGTGAGGAAGGGCTCCAGCACGGTGTACCCCTTCCCGAAATCCTCGGACTCGTCTCCGGTGGGGAGGATGGCCTCGAAGGTGAAGCTGGTGATGGTCCCGGACCCCATGCTGTGGAACAGGACCCTCTTCAAGCCCACGGCCACGTCTCCCAAGCCTCCGGCCCAATCCCCATCGTTGGGTCCCTGGGGCTCGGAAAGCTCCCGCCAGCCGAAGGGGACGCTGATCTCCACCTGGTTCCGGGCCCCGAAACGCTTCTCGTACACCAGGTTGTTCATCACCGAAGGCGCGTCCCCCGTGCCCACCGTGCTCTGGAAGACGTACTCGTCCTCGGGGTAGGCCTTCTCCGTGGCCAGGGCCAGGGGAAGGTTGAACTCGCCCTGGGGCCAGCGCTCGTCAGTGCAGAGGCTCTTGATGTAGCCCACCACCCGTTCCAGCTCCTCCTCGGTGAGGGCGTCCCCGAAGGCGGGCATCATCCGGTCGAACCCCCGGAGCGGCCCGCCTTCCTGGGCCACCCAGACGAAATCTCCGTGGGGCTCACGGGAGGCGAACTCACAGTCCGTAAAGTCCGGGGGAGCCGGATCGGCGAAGCCCAGCGTCGTAGGGGACATGCCGGTGCCGTCCGGTCCGTGGCAGTTGGCGCAGGCCTCCTCGTAGAGCTCCTGGCCGGTGGGTGCCGCAGCCACCGGCGCTTCCGCCGGGGTCGTGGCCGGGGCATCCGGTCCGGCCACCGTAGCGGGACCGGATCCCGCATCCTGGGCATGGGTGGGTGTGACAAATAGTCCTGGGAGGGCCAGGACGAGGGAGAGCACCGTCCAGCGTAACGGGCCAGTACTCATGGGCTTTTCCTCCCCTCGGGGTGCTTGGGGAATCGAGGGTCGATTCTCTCTTGGTATAGGGCTGATATGGATCTATGCGGTGTTCCGGTGCAATGTTCGCGCCATAGTGAGCGTCTCATCTTGTCCGACCAGAATGAGAAAGAGAACTGTCAATACATAGTAGTGGCCATATTCTCTTCATTCAGCCGTGAATGAGCGAATCCCGCCCTTCCGGTCCGCCTCCTCCCGGGCCAGCCCGGCGATGGCCTCCACCATCTGGTCGAAGATCAGGGCGTGGGCCGGGTAACTGCCATACCAGTAAAGCCACCCGAAGAATCCCGTGGGGGCGAAGAGGGCCGCCTGGATGAGGCGGGTCTTCCCTTCCTCGTCTCGGGTCTCCCACTGGAGCCAGGCCCGGCCCGGCAGCTTCATCTCGGCCCTGAGACGCAGGAGCCGGGGGGGATCCACCTCCTCCACCCTCCAGAAATCCACAGCCTCCCCGGGCAGCAGTTCCGTGGGATGGCGGCGGCCTCTCCGGAGCCCGGGCCCCCCTGCGATCTGATCCAGGAATCCACGAAATCGCCAGGCCCAGTCCCACACCAGCCAGCCCCGGTCGCCTCCCAGGGAGGAGAAGGCCCGGAACACGTCCTCCTGAGATCCGTCCACCAGACGGGAGCGGACCTCCCGGACCAGCCCCTCCCGGTCTTCCAGGCGGAAGGTCTCGTCTCCTCCCAGGGCGTCGCTCCAGCGGGTCTGGACGTTTTGGCTCTCCACCCTCTCCGTGGCCAGGCGAACGGCCTCCGGGTAGGGCATGGGCCGGATCTCCGGGAAGAGCTCCCGGGCCCGGCTCCGGTCCGCCACCACGGGCCTCACCATTCCCCGGACCAGGGGGACGGCCAGGCAGTTCGGAATGGGGGTCACCAGGCCCACCCAGAGAGCCGCAAGGCCCGGGGCCAACACAGGCAGGGGAACGATGACCCTGGGCAGCCCCCGGACCCGGGCGTACCCCATCATCATCTCCTTGAAGGTCAGGGGGTCGGACCCCACGTCCACCACCCCCAGGGCATCCTCCCTTCCCAGGGCCGCCACCAGGTAGGCCAGGACATCCCGGACGGCGATGGGCTGCACGGGATTCTTGATCCAGCGGGGGGCAACCATGACGGGGAGGCGCTCGGTCAGGTAGCGGACCATCTCGAAAGACGCCGATCCGGAGCCGATGATAGGGCCCGCCCGGATCTCCGTGGTGGGAAGGCGGGCCCGGAGGGTGTCTCCCACCTCGGCCCGGGACCGGAGGTGCTGGGAACTCCTGGTGCCGTCCCCATCCGGGAGGATCCCTCCCAGGTAGATGACCTGGGAGACCCCCTGAGCGCCCCGGGCAAAGCTCTCCGCCGCCTCCCGGTCCTTGCGGGCGAAATCCGAGCCGGAGCACATGGCGTGGACCAGGTAGTAGGCGGCGTCCATTCCCTTCGCGGCTGCCGCCACCCCCTCCGGATCGTTCACGTCTCCCCTCACCACATCCACCCCCTTACTCCAGGAACGGGCCCCCATCCGCTTGGGGTCCCGGACCATCACACGGACGCTGTGACCCTCCTCCAGAAGCCTGGGGACGAGACGTCCACCGATGTACCCCGTGGCGCCGGTGACGAGAACGTTCATGGATCGCCCTTCCGGAAAGGACCCGCCTCTCCGGTCAGCCTTTCTGGCCCCTGGGCTTTTCCAGGAGCAGGATCTGGCCCCGATCCCCGAACTGGCTCAGGGAGAGGAGGCGCTGCCTGTCTCCCCGGGTGAAGCGGATCCAGGACGTGAGGCCCAGGTCTTCCGAGCCTTCCTCCTCCTCGCCCGCCTCCCAACCCTTCTCGGACAGCCAGTCCCGGACCTCCCGGAATCGCTCCCTCAGGTCATCCGGGTTGTACCAGGTCACGGTCCGGGATTCCTCTCCCATCTCCGCCAGGGACATGGCGCAGTGGGAAAGAAAGGGGAGGTCGTCGGGGTAGTCGTCAGGCCGGGTCTCGGAGGGCTCGAAGGGGAGAGAGCGCATGGCCGGTCCACCCTCGGCGGACTGGACCACGAAGCCCCCGGGCTGGTTCTCGTCCTTCTTCATTCTCACGGTCCGGCCGTCGGGAAGGGGAATGTCCACCTCCTCCAGCTCTCCTGCACGGAAGGCCTCCGCCGCCTCCCGCATCTTCTCCACCATGGCTCGGCGGGCGGGATCCAGCTCCGGTCCCGGCCCCCCTCCGGCCTGGTTGCTTCCGTCCTGTTCCGTCATGGTATCCTGTTCCCTTCCGGTGATCCGGTTGGTGGTCGTTCCCTCGTCATTTCCTCGTGGTTCCATGGGCTTCCAGTACTCTGAAGACCTTCATGGGGTCCCCTTCCGCCAGGGGCCTGCGCCGACGGTGGAGCGCCCCCCGGTGGACCGTCATCTCCCCTCGGCGCCCCCGATGGAGTCCCCCGGGCGTTCTGGGTGCTCCATCTTCCAGGAGGAGAGCAGGGTAAGCCCACCTGTCGAGATGCCCAGCTCCCGGAGCCATTCCGCCAGAACCTGGTTGGAGTTGTTCCCGAACCAGTAGGTCGCGGGATGACGGGCGAACTCCAGGTCGTAGACGGCATTGTAGAGGAAGGCCTCCTCTCGTCCTTGCAGGAAGAGGGAGTCCAGCCGGGTCATGAGAGCCCTGGCCCGGTGTTCTTCCACCTGGAGGATGACGATGGTCTCAACCCCGACCCTGAGAGCCCGACGCACAGCCGCCGCCTCCGGCTCGGCATCCAATTCCCGGCGGCCGAGAGCTGAAGCCGTGGGCCAGAAGAGAGCCTTGATCCCGGAACGCAGTCGGGTGTCCGTCTCCGCGTAGTACCGCCAGTCCCCGAAGGAGTACCGTATGATCCCGTCGTCGGTTCTGGGGAGAACCAGACTGGCGTGGCGACCGTGGTCCAGCAGGAGGGCCGGGACCGGCGAAGCGGGGGCGGGTGGCGGTGTGAGGCTGGTGGTGCACCCGGCGGCGGATGCGGTCAGAGCCAAGAAGGCTACAACGGTGGCTCCCCAGAATCTCATCCTTCCCCCTCTGGTCGGTCGTTTCCATGTGCAACGGAGAGAGCGTCTCGGGTGGCGGCCCGGGAGCCGGGGCGTCTCGCATGCGAGCCCCGGGGAGGGAGTCAATCCTCCGGGGGTGGAAGACGCCGCTCCTCCAGCATCTCCTCGATGCGCTTCAGCCGATCCGTCAGAATGGAATTCTGGGTCCGAAGCTGGTCCAACTCGTCCAGGACCCGTTGAAGGGCATGGTCGTCCATTCCGTGCCGCCCCTCCCCCAGGCTCCGGCCCGCATGGTTGACCACTTTCCAGAGGATGTAGCCGAACAGGCCGAGACCCAGGATCATGGAGAGGAGGGCCAGAAACGGGGAAAGGGGCATACGTGGTCTTCCTGGTGCTCGGTGCGCCGGCGGTGCGCCGTCGGTGCGCCGGAAGGTCTTTCGAGGCCACGAAACAAGATAGACTGTCCGGGCCTGAAGGCGAAGGTCACCGGCAGAACGGCGGAGAGCCGACCCCTGGAGTTTCTTCAAGACCCGAGCTCCTCCGGTCGACACTGGGAGGGATCGTAGCGATGTGCCCTCCAGCTTCCTCTGGCCTGGGACATGGTACTCCTGGGAAGCTGGCAGGAATGTGGAAGCGGAAAACCAGATGACCGACACCCGAACCACCACCGTCGGCCCCCGATCCTATCCGGCGGACACCTCGGAGAAGGAGGCCTTCGACACTCAGCGTCCGGGGCCCCGGGAATGCCCGGGAGAGAAGCGCCTTCAACCCGTTCTCGACGTCGTTCGGGCCCTCCACGAGCTGGCCGTGCAAGAAGAAGAGCCCCGGGTCCTGGCGAGGGAGGCCTGCTCTCTCCTCACCGGTATCCTGGACTATGGTACCGCCCGGATCCGGTTTCCGAACGAAGAGGACCTCCCGCCCTGCGCCCAAGATGCTCTGGAGCACGATGGTCTTGTCGTGGCCCGGGATCCCGAGGAGAATTGCCCACGTTGTCCCCTCAAGGAGAAGCACCGAGGACACGCCGTGTGCGTCTGCCGCCTGCGAGTCCGCGGCAGGATCCATGGCATCCTGGAGGTGTCTCTTCCCGACTCCCGGGGCCTGGACACCCAGAGCCAATTCCTCCTTCAAGACGTGGCCCGGGACGTGGCCCTGGCCCTGCACATCTGCGAAGGGCGCCGCGGGCATTCCGAGACGGGCCTACGGGAGCGGGAGCACCTTTTCCGGTCCTTCGTGGAAAACGCCAACGACATCGTCTACGCCCTTTCCCCCTCTGGGGACTTCACATACGTGTCTCCGAACTGGGTGGACTTCGTGGGGGAGCCGGCCTCGGAGGCCGTGGGGCAACCCTTCGAACCCTACGTCCACCCGGACGACGTGCACCTCTGCCGCGCCTTCCTGGAGAAGGTACTGGCCACGGGCAGGAAGCAGAGCAGCGTGGAGTACCGGGTGAAGCACCGGGACGGATCGTGGCGATGGCACTACTCCAACGGCGCCCCCATGCGCGACCTGGACGGGAACCTGGTGGGATACATGGGCATCGCCCGGGACGTGACGGCTCGGAAGGAGGCCGAGGAGGCCCTGCGCCGGAGCGAGGCCCGGTACCGGTCCCTGGCGGAGAACTTCCCCGACGGGGCCCTGTTCATCCTGAACCGGGACCGGCGGTACGTGGCCGCCGACGGGAAGGCCCTGGAACAGGCCGGTCTCCGCAGGGAGGACGTGGTGGGAAGGACCCCCAAGGAGGCCTTCCCCGAGTTGTGGGACACCCTGGAACCCTGCACCGAACGGGCCTTCCGGGGGGAAGAAGTCTACTACGAAGTGGAGTTCCGGGGCCGGGTCTATTCCAATCAGGCCGTCCTGGTCACCGGCAGCAAGGGTGACACGGAGCAGGTGATCATCATCACCCAGGACATCACGGAACGGAAGCGGGTGGAAGAGGCTCTCCGGGAAAGCGAGGAGAGATTCCGCCTGCTTCTCCAGGACATCCCCATGGTCTCCGTGCAGGGCTACGCTCCCGACGGCACCACCGTGTACTGGAACGAGGGTTCCCGGCAGATCTACGGATACACGGCGGAGGAAGCCATCGGCCGCAATCTCCTGGACCTCATCATTCCACCGGAAATGCGAGAGGACGTGCGTCGAGCCATGGAGACCATGGCCGAAACCGGAGAGCCGGTGCCGGCCTCGGAGCTGTCCCTCATGCGGAAGGACGGCTCCCGGGTGGACGTGTACTCCAGCCACTGCATCCTGCAGCGCCCGGGCCGCCCCCAGGAGATCTTCTGCGTGGACATCGATCTCAGTGACGTCAAGGAGGCGGAGGAGGAGAGGGAGAAGCTCCGGACCCAGTTGGCTCAGGCCCAGAAGATGGAGTCCGTGGGCCGCCTGGCCGGAGGCGTGGCCCACGACTTCAACAACATGCTCAACGTCATCATGGGCCACGCCGAGCTGGCCCTGGACGAATTGGCTGCCGAGAATCCTCTGCGTGCGGACCTTGAAGAGATCCAGAGCGCCGCCCGCCGCTCCCAGGAGCTCACCCGCCAGCTCCTGGCCTTCGCCAGGCGCCAGACCGTCTCGCCCAAGGTCCTGGACCTGGACGAGACCATCGAGTCCATGCTCAAGATGCTGAGGCGCCTCATCGGCGAGGACATCGACCTCCTCTGGCAGCCCTCCCGGGCCAGGGAGCGCATCCAGATTGATCCCACCCAGATCGACCAGCTCCTGGCCAACCTGGTGGTGAATGCCCGGGACGCCATCGATGGGGTGGGAGCCATCACCATCGAGACCGAGCCCGTCTCCTTCGACCAGGAGTACTGTGCAAACCATGCGGGCTTCATCCCGGGCCGGTACGTCCGCCTCACGGTGAGCGACGACGGGGTGGGCATGAACGAAGAGACCCTGGAGCACATCTTCGAGCCGTTCTTCACCTCGAAGGAGCCGGGAGAGGGGACGGGTCTGGGCCTGGCCACCGTCTACGGGATCGTGAAGCAGAACCAGGGGTTCATCAATGTCTACAGCGAGCCGGGACAGGGCACCTCCTTCCGTCTTTACTTCCCTGTGCACCGGGGAGATGCAACCACGGTCGGTGAGGAGCCCCCTCGGGAGGCCCCCGCCTCCAGGGGCGGGGAGGTGATCCTCCTGGTGGAAGATGAGCCGGCCATTCTGGCGGTAGGGGAGAAAATGCTGGAGCGCCTGGGCTACACGGTTCTCTGCGCATCCACCCCGGGGCAGGCCCTGGCCATGACGGAAGAGCACGAAGGGGAGATCCACCTCCTCATCACGGACGTGGTCATGCCTGAGATGAACGGCCGGGAGCTGGCCCATCGACTCACCGCCGTATACCCCCATCTCAAGTGCCTCTTCATGTCCGGCTACACCGCCGACGTCATCGGCCACCAGGGTGTCCTGGAGGAAGGGGTCCGGTTCATCCAGAAGCCCTTCTCCCAACGGGGTATCGGGGAGAAGGTCCGGGAGGCCATGGACGCCGAGAGCTGAGCCGGGAGGCGGACGACCAGGATCAACCCCGCCACGAAAAGGCCCAGGGAGGCGATGAGGCTCATCCGTCCTCCCGGGCAACGCTCTCGTCCTGGAAAACGCCGCCGTGGGTGACCGGCTCTCGGTTCATGGAGCCAGGAGAGGTTCCCGGTTCAGGCGATACCCGGCTCCTCCCCGGAATTCCCGTTCCCCGAGTCCAGGGACCCGAGCCAGATCAAGGCCGCATCCCGGTCCCAGAAGGAACGGAACTCATAGGGGAATCCTCCGGCCTCCCCGAAAGCCTCGGCCATGCGCCCCATCCCGAATCCCACGGCAGAGCTGAACACCAGGGCGGTTCGCCCCCCTCTTCGCCTCTCGGCGTAAGGGCGGGCCCGGTTGAATATGGCCCGGAGGCCGTCGGCCGAGAGCGCCGAGATGTCGGCGTGGCTGAAATCCCAGAGGGAAAGGAGGCTGGGGTTCTTCCCCATGAACTGAGCGGCCCTGTCCCCCAACTCCTCCGCCGTCACCGACCCCGTGACGACGTGAATCGTCAGATCGAGCTCGGGCTCGTAGCTGGAGGTAATCATGAGGCACAGTCCCGGCCGGGGATGGCGGGGCCGGGGGGGAGGCAACCCGTCTGCATCCGTGGAAGATCAAGGATTGGAAACATATGGTGAGCTTGACTCGAGGGGCAAGCCTGGGCTTCAGAGGCTGCGGAGCTCCTCGGTGAGGCGGGCCGCCAGGGACCGTGGAAGCCTGGGCACGTCGGCCAGCTCGTCCGACGAGGCGTTCCTGGCGGCCCACAGCGAGCCGAACCGGTTCGTGATGGATTCAATACGCCGGGGCCCGAGCCCCCGTATCTCCATCCCCCTCAGAGTCTGGGCGAGCCTCTCCTTCTCCAACTCCAGGCCGATGCGGTCCGGGTCCTGTACATCGTGCCCGGCCTCCGACAGTCCCTGTATGAATTCCCTCCACTCCTCATGGGTCCAGCCCTCGGGATGGCTGGCGGCAAAGTCCCGAATCTCATCTACAAGGTCCCTGATCACCATGGGTTACAACCTCCTGTGCTCGGGTTCTGGATCCATTCCGAAGAAAAGCCACTCCTGTACCATCACGGGTACCCCGGCGTTCCCGCGGCGGACGCGTCACGGTCCCCGTGCCTGCCGTTGGGAGCTCAATCCCAGACCAACTCCAACCGACCCTCTTCCCCTTCCCTCACCCGGGTCCCGAAGCTCCTGCTGTGCCGGTCCAGAGTCTCCCGGAGCCAGCCCGCCTCCTCCTTCGAGGCGTGGCGCAGACGAAACCGGTGGATCCGCATGGGGGTCATCCGGAACGTGACGAGCTCGCCGGAGGGCGCCAGCTCCGGGAAGTACATGAGGGTGAGCTCTCCCCGGAAGCGGGCGTGTCCCTGGATTCCCTCGTAGTCGTTGAGAAAGTCACCGGCACCGTAGAGGATCGGCCGTCCCCGGTAGACCTCCACACCCTTTGGGTGGTGAGAGGAGTGGCCGTGGATCACGTCCACCAGACCGGAATCCACCAGCCGGTGGGCGAAGCTGCGCTGGGAGTCCGGGACGTCGTAGCCCCAGTTCGGACCCCAGTGGATGGAGACTACCACCCGGTCTCCCTCCATCCGGACATGGTCCACGTCCCGAATGACCGCGTCGGCGTGAGCATCGTCCAGGCGGGAAAGCAGGTTCACCCCTTCCTGCCCGGGCTCCGCCGCCCAGTCGGGAGGCACGCCGGCATTGGGCATCCCGTAGGAGAACACCAGGAGCCTTTCTTCGCCCAGGGATAGCACCCCCGGCCGCCGGGCATCCGCCCGGTCCAACCCGGCACCCGGCGTCTCCAGGCCCAGACCCCGCACCACCCGGAGGGTCTCCCGGAGGCCTTCCCGCCCCCAGTCCAGCACGTGGTTGTTCCCCAGGACGCAGACGTTCAGGCCGGCGGCGGTGAGGAGAGGAGCGTTCTCCGGGTGCATTCGGTAATGCACGCCCTTCTCCGGCCACGGCTGGGACGCGTCGGTCACCGCCGTCTCCAGGTTGATGATCCGGGCCCCGGGAGCCATCCGTTCCAGCTCATCCAGGGCCTCTCCCCACACGTAGTCATAGGAGATGGGCGCAGGAATCGTCCCGCTTTCCTCTTCGGCCAGGCGGACGTAGACCCGGGCGTCGGATACATAGGGTTCGAAGAGGTCGGGAGGAACGGAATGGGGCAGAACCTGGTCAATCCCCCGGCCGGTCATCACGTCCCCGGCCAGGAACAGAGTCAGGTTCCCATGGGGACCCCGGCGGGGTTTCGAAGCTCCCCCACCGGCGCGGCCCGGGGCCAGAAACGGCAGGGCCAGGGACGCCGTCCCCAGACCCGCCAGGAACCTCCTTCGACGCATGGACCGCTTCCTTTCTTTCTCGTCTTTTCCACCCTCCCCCGGCGTACCCCGAATCCCTGAACAGGTTGTGCCGGTCACCTTCGCGGCATGCCGGCGGGCACCTCTCTGCTTCACGGGCCCGCACTCTTCAAGATGTACCGGCATTTCTACCCTCGTCATATATCCTGATATGTAGACCCTGAATATTCCCCTCTTTAGACTATGAATGTATGACCTGAGATTATCGACATGGTGCGCAGAAATATAGGATCAATATTCACATCTACCGCGCTCGCAAGCATCCAATCCTGAAAGGACGCACTACGATGCCAGCCGATGAAGGAGGGGCAGCCGAAGCGGTCACGGATGTGGACAACAAGCTCATCGTGACCTTCGGACCGTAGTCTCATGGAGAACGCCCAGGTCGCCGACATCTTCGACGAGATCGCCGATCTCATCGAGCTGGACGAAGGCAATGAATACCGGATCCGCTCCTACCGGGCTGCGGCCCGGACGGTCCGAGACCTCTCCCGGCGCCTGGAAGACCTGGTGGCCGAAGAGGAGGACCTCTCGGAGATCCCCAACATCGGGGACAGCACGGCGGACAAGATCCACGAGATCCTGGAGACGGGAACCTGCCAGCGACTGGAGGAGATGCGGAGCAAGGTCCCTCCGGAGCTCACCGAGATCATGAGGGTGCCGGACCTGGGTCCCCGGAAGGCCATGCAGCTCCACCGGGAGCTGGACATCGACAACCTGGACGAGCTCCGGGAGGCCTGTGAGGATCACCAGGTCCGTGAGCTGGAGGGCATGGGGGAGAAGACGGAGGAGAACATCCTCCAGGGACTCGAGACCCTGGAGTCCCTGGGGGAGCGGGTCCTCCTCCGGGACGCGGCGGATCACGTGGTGAGCATCGGCCGCCACCTGGACAAGGTGGACGCCATCCGCCGCTGGGAGGTGGCCGGCAGCTTCCGGCGCCGGAAGGAGACCGTGGGAGATCTGGACATCCTGGTGGAGGCCTCGGACCGGGACCAGGCCGCCGACGGGATCCTGGATCTGGAGGACTTGGACGAGGTCATGGGCCGGGGAGAGGAGAGGGTGTCGGTGCGCCTGTCCGACGGCCTCCAGATCGACTTCCGGTTCTTCGAGGAATCCGGCTTCGGCTCGGCCCTCATGTACTTCACCGGCTCCAAGGCCCACAACATCCGGGTCCGGCAAATGGCCGTGGAGCGGGACTGGAAGCTGAACGAGTACGGCCTCTTCAAGGACGATCGCCGTCTGGCCGGCAGCACGGAGGAATCGGTCTACCACCGCCTGAACCTTCCCTGGATTCCCCCGGAGCTCCGGGAGGACCGGGGAGAGGTGGAGGCGGCCCAGGAAGAGGATCTCCCGGAGCTGGTGGAGGCCGGCGACATACGGGGCGACCTCCAGTCCCACACCGACGTCACGGACGGAACCTCCAGCATAGGGGAGATGGCTCAGGCCGCCGCCGACAAGGGCTACGACTATTTCGCCATCACGGACCACACGAAACGGGTCACCATGGCCAAGGGCCTGGACGACGACGGAGCCCTGAAGCACGCCGAGAGCATTCGGGAGGTCGACTCGAACATGGACGACTTCTGGCTTCTGGCGGGCATCGAGGTGGACATCCTGAAGAGCGGTGCTCTGGATCTGAAGGAAGAGACGCTGGAAGAGCTGGACTGGGTGGTGGCCAGCATCCACTACGACATGGATATGGAACAGGAGGAGATGACGGAGCGGCTCCTCTCCGCCATCCGGAGCGGAGTGGTCCACTGCCTCGGGCACCCTACCGTCCGGGTCCTGGGCAAGAGGGATCCCATCCCATTCGACGCGGACCGGATCTTCGAGGCCTGCGCCGAGAAGGGCGTCTTCATCGAGGTGAACGCCCAGCCCGACCGGCTGGACCTGCCGGACTTCTACTGCAAGCGGGCCCTGGAGGCCGGGGTGCGCTTCACCATCTCCACGGACGCCCACAAACCGTCGGACCTGGATTTCATGCCCTACGGCGTGGACGTGGCCCGGCGGGGCTGGCTCCGCCGGGGGGACGTCCTCAACACCCGGACGGTGAAACAGTTCAGGAAGGCCCTGAGCGGAGGCGGCTCGTGAGCTCGGGCGGCTCCGAAGTGGAGGATCTCACCAGGAAGGAAGCTCGGAAGCGGGCCGAGGAGCTCCGGGACGAGATCGAGCACCACAACTACCGGTACTACGTCCTGGACGACCCGGAGATCTCCGACGCCGAGTACGACGAGCTGAAAGACGAGCTCCTGGCCATCGAGGATCGGTTTCCGGACCTGGTCACACCGGACAGCCCCACCCAGAAGGTGGGAGCGGAGCCCCGGGACGAGCTGGGGACGGTGGAGCACGAAACGCCCATGCTCAGCCTCCAGTCCATCCAGGAGGAGGAGGAGTTCCGGCACTTCTGGTCCAAATGTCTGGAGGGACTGGACATCCGGCGCATGAAGGTCGCCGGAGAGCCCAAGTACGACGGCCTCAGCGTGGAGATGGTCTACGACGACGGCAAGCTGGTCCGGGCCTCCACCCGGGGAGACGGGGAGACGGGAGAGGACGTCACGGACAACGTCCGCACCATGGACGAAGTGCTTCTCCGCCTCCAGCCCGAGGACGACACCTCCGTACCCCGGCACCTGGTGGTCCGGGCCGAGGTCTACATGACGAAGGAGGAGTTCCAGGAGTTCAACCGGAAGCAGGAAGAAGAGGGGAACAAGACCTTCGCGAATCCCCGGAACGCCGCCGCCGGGAGCCTCCGGCAGCTGGACTCGAAGATCACCGCCGCCCGGCCCCTGCGGATCTTCTTCTGGGAGATCGCCCCCTCTTCCAGCTCCCGCCCCTCCTCCCAGTGGAAGTGCCTGGAGCTCATGGGCTCCCTGGGTCTGAAGACGAACCCGGAAGCGGAGCGTTTCGGAAGCCCCGACGACGCCGTGGACTGGTTCCGGGAGATGACGGAGCGGCGGGAAGATCTTCCCTACGAGATCGACGGTTGCGTCTTCAAGGTGGACAAGCTGGAACACCACGATACGCTGGGCACCCGGGCGGCCAACCCTCGCTGGGCCGTGGCCTGGAAGTTTCAGCCCCGGCGCAAGACCAGCCGCATCCAGGAGATCGAGGCTCAGGTGGGCCGGACCGGTGCGCTGACGCCGGTGGCCATCCTGGATCCGGTGACCATCGGCGGGGTGGAGGTAAGCCACGCCAGTCTCCACAACCAGGACGAGATCGACCGGAAGGACATCCGGGTGGGGGACAAGGTGGTGGTGGAGAGGGCCGGAGACGTCATCCCCCACGTGGTGGAGGTGGTCACCGACGCCCGAACCGGAGACGAAGAAGAGTATCACCTTCCCGACACCTGTCCGGTCTGCGGTGGCGACGTGAGCCGGCCGGAGGGAGAGGCCGTGGCCCGGTGCACCAACGCCGCCTGCCCGGCCCAGGTCAAAGAGGGGATCCGGCACTTCGGGTCCCAGGAGGCCCTGGACGTGGACGGCCTGGGAGAGAAGGTGGTGGACCAGCTCGTGGACCGGGGAATGGTGGAAGACTTCGCCGACCTCTTCCACCTCACCGTGGACCAGGTGAAGGAGCTGGACCGGATGGCGGAGAAGAGCGCCCGCAACCTGGTGACGGCCCTGCAGAACGCGAAGGAGGAGGCCACCCTGGCCCGGGTGATCTACGGCCTGGGTATTCCCCATGTGGGACGCTCGGTGGCCGGGGACCTGGCCCTGGAGTTCGGATCCCTCCGGGCCCTGGCCCAGGCGAGCCAGGAGGACCTGGAGGCCATGGAAGACATGGGCGAGACCATGGCCTCGGCCATCCGTCAGTGGTTCGACAACCAGGACAACCAGCGGCTCCTGGAGCGCCTCCGGGACCTGGGACTGGATCCTCGAGAGGGGAAACGGGGAAGCCGGCTGAAGGGCCTTACCCTGGTCCTCACCGGCTCCCTGGACTCCTTCACCCGGGACGAGGCCCAGGACGCCATCCGGCGCCAGGGCGGAGATCCCACGTCCAGCGTCTCCTCCAACACGGACTACCTGGTGGTGGGATCGGATCCGGGAGACACCAAGCTGGAGGACGCCCGAAAGCACGACGTGGAGACCCTGGACGAGGAGGAGTTCCTGGATCTCCTGGGAGAAAGCGGCTGATGATGGTGGACGTGGACCGCCACGGCCCCTTCCGGCTGGGAGAGGACTTCCTGGACTCCTACAGGAACCGGCCCGTGGAGTGGGGATTCGGCGCCCTGAGCTGGATCACCTTCCAGCGGACCTACAGCCGGAACGGGGAAGCGTGGTGGGAGACGTGCCGGCGAGTCGTGGAGGGTATGCTAACGGTGGAGCGCATCCACTGCCTGGAACGGGGACTGGAATGGGACGAGGGCCGGGCTCGGGATTTCGCCCGGGAGGCCTATGCCAGGATGTTCTCCTTCCGGTGGACGCCCCCGGGCCGGGGCCTCTGGATCATGGGCACCCGGTTCATGTACGAGCGGGGCGGAGCTGCGCTGAACAACTGCGGCTTCGTCTCCACCGGGGACCTGGCCAGGGACTACGCCGCCCCCTTCGTCTGGATGCTCCGCATGGCCATGCTCGGGGTGGGCGTGGGCTTCGACACCCGTGGCGCAGGAACGGTGAAGATCACCGAGCCCCGCCGGGAAGCCGAGCCCCATGGGGTGGCGGACAGCCGGGAAGGCTGGGGCGACGCCCTGAGGAAGCTCCTGGCCGCCTACGTGGGGGCCGATGCCCTCCCTTCCCGCTGGGACCTCTCCCGGCTCCGGCCCAGGGGGGCTCCCCTGGAGAGCTTCGGAGGGGTGGCCAGCGGCCCGGAGCCCCTGGACCGGCTCCTGACCAGCCTCCAGGAGCTGTACCGGGAGTATGTGGGGCG
>Ga0207797_1000443_pt1 | contig 31971 bp, 25 predicted proteins | sample PRCRCaboRojoPR_6_FD_187275 | JGI IMG/M metagenome (GOLD analysis project Ga0207797, IMG submission 187275) | Marine sediment microbial community from Cabo Rojo, Puerto Rico - PR CR 10% Liquid 1 (SPAdes) | ecosystem: Environmental > Aquatic > Marine > Coastal > Sediment | place: Cabo Rojo, Puerto... | reverse complement strand
CCCGGGCGCCCGCCTCCCGCCATGACCCCACAAGCTCGGCCACTTCCGGCCTCACCCGTCTTCGGAGCTCCTCCGCCAGCAGGCTGCATTGCTCCTCCAGGAGGTCCTGGTCCATGCCCCGCAGGTAGCTGCGGTTCCAGCCCTTTCCCCGGGACATGGTCCGAAGGGGATGGAGTGCGTAAGCGGCCAGGAAGCGCAGAAGTCCGCTTCCGGAGAGGTGCCCCCCCCGCGCAAGGGAAACCAGGAGCTCCTTCTCGGAGGATGCCGAGATCAGCGTGCCGTCCAGGTCCACCAGGGCGGCCTGCGGAGTATCCGCTTCTCTATGGCTGGGGATCGGGAGCGATCCTTACCCCCCGGCCGGTGCCGGGGGTGTTGTCGAACACGGCGGTCACATGAACCAGTATGCCCGGGAAGAGCCGCGGGAAGTCGCCGTGGAAGTAGCTGTGTGCTAGATTCGTGTACTCCACCACGTCCCGCGCATAACGGCTTGCCTCGACGTCGTCCGGGCCGACCAGCTCGCCGATTCCCCGGACCTCGTAGGACTTCCTGTCCAGGAAGACAAGCGAGGTGGCCGGGCAGGCCATCAGGTTGATGAAGGTGTGGGTCTCGAACTCCGGCGTGGAGTACAGCTCCAGCGTTATGAGCTTCGTCCGGTCGAAGTTTCTCCGGCTGGAGTACACCTCGCGCAGCAGGGCCAGCTTCTCGGGCATGGGGGAGTCGGTGGTCTCCCTCATCCGCTCCATGTACCCGCCTATCAGGTCCCGGCGGGGACAGAGCCCCATGCCCTTGAAGGCGTTGTTCACAGAGAGCCTGCTGTCGCGGCGCTTTCCCCCCCATGTGGCCATGGCGGCGTTGTGGGGGCCGGCCAGTGATGGAGGACCGCCCTGGCCGGACATCATGGCCTCTATGGTGTCCAGGACCTCCCGCCGGGCGGTGATGTTCCAGTCCATGAAGGCATCCGGAAGCTCCACGGTCTCCATGTCGGTCCAGCCGTCCGAGAGTCTGGCCCGGACCACTCCCTCCGCCTCCCGCGAGGCGTCCACGGTCTCCTGGCGGAAGCTGCCGGCGGTCCAGTACTCCACATCCCCCTGCTCCATCTCCCCGGCCAGGGCCCCCGCGCCCAGCCCGGAGACCAGGGCTGCGCCGCCCAGCCTGCCCATCTTACCCAGGAACTCCCTTCTGTCCATGTCTCCGGCTCTCTTCTCTCGCTTCGAGCCGCTATCGCCCATGAATCACTCCATTCATCGGTTGGCGTCAACCTCCTCTTCCAGCCAGACAACTGCCGCCTCCGGCTCGCTTACCATCCCGGGGAAGCCATCGGCCAACGATCTCATCTCCTCGGCCACCTTGTCGGCACCCTCCGAGTCCCCCCTTCCCAGAAGCACCCAGCCCTCCAGGGACATCCTCAGGAGCCTGGTGCGCAGGTAGGCCTCGGGGTTAAGCCTGTCTACCCTTTGCAGCAGCTGGGCCGCACGGTCGGTCTCCCCGCAGCAGGCCAGCAGCCTGCCGTACCGTATCGCCTGCTCCAGCCTGGACAGAGGGGCGCCGGTGGTCTCTCTGAGGTAGGACGCTCTGCGCATCAGGTCCCTGGCCTCATCCATCCGTCCCCTGCTCCTGGTAACCTCCGCCAGGCCCTGCAGCGCCATGCAGTGGACGTCTCCCGGAACACGCCCATCTCCGCCATCAATGATCTCCCGGTAATGACCCTCCGCCCGCTGCAGGTCCCCCAGCGCGTGACATATCCTGCCCATCTCGCCGCTGGTCCGGAAGCGCTGCTGATCGTTGCCCAGCCGTACGAAGACCTCCATGGCGCGGGAGCAGGACTCCATGGCCCTGTCGTACCGGCCTATCATGAAGAGGTTCCTGCCCTCCTCGCGGTCGGCCCGGGCCTCCATGAGCGGGCTGTCGTCCTCCCGGGCGGCGTACCTTGCAATCCTTATGTCGCTGCGGGCGCTCTCGTAGCTGCCGTCCGCCGCCATGAGGGCGGCCCTGTTCAGCCGGAGCTTCACCTCCAGGCCTTTCAGGGAAACCCGGCCACAGATGTCAAGGGCCTCCTCGTACTCGTCAAGGGCCCTCTCCTTCTCCATGTTCACCGCCGAGAGGTAGGCCAGGTTGGCCAGTACGCCGGCCTCAGTGGTGTAGTTCTGGGACTTCCTGGCCAGCTCACGGGCCTCTCCGAATCGCTCCCTGGCACCCTCCAGGTTGCCCCGCTCGATCTCGAGGCCGCCGATGTTGCACAGCAGGGGGGCCTCCATCAGCGCCGCTCCCTGGGCCCTCACAATCTCCAGCGCGCTCTCGGTGACCCGGATGGCCTCGTCCACTCTGCCCCTGGCCCTCATCAGCGGGCCCATGCTCCCCAGAATGGGGGCCTCAAGGCCGGTGAGCCGCTTCTGCCTGACCGTGAAGAGGGCCTGCTCCAAGGCTTTCTGGGCCCTGTCGTAGTCCCCTCGGCGGAAGTACAGCTGACCCAGCATCCTCAGGAACTCGCACTCCCTGTAGGACTCGCCTATGGCCCTGCAGATGGCCAGGCCCTTGGAGGCCTTCTCCAGTGCAATCTCATGTTTGCCCGTCTGCTTGGAGAACTCGGCCATCCGGTAGAGCACAGTGGCCTCCATCTGCTTCAGGCCCGACTCGCGGCTGAGGGTCAGCGCCTGCCGGTAGAGGTCCATGGCAGCCTCTGAGCCCAGCAGCTTCTGGCTCATCCCCGCCAGGGCGGTGGTGGCCCTGGCCATGTCCACCTCCCGGCCGAGGTCCTCCCATATCTCGGCCGCTCTCCTCATCAGGTCAGCGGCCAGGGCGGCGTCACCAGCCAGCCGCTCCAGTGATGCCAGGGCTTCCAGCGACCTGGCCCTCAGCTCCGGCAACCCTCCGCGACGGGCGGTGTCCAGGGCCGTCCCGATCCTGCTCCTGGCCCTGGCCAGCTCCCCTTTCCTGTGGAGGTGTACGCCCCACTGCAGCTCCACCTCGGCCAGCCATGCCGGGTTCATGCTCTCCTCGGCCAGAACCGACATCTTCTCCAGCTCCTCGGCCTCCCGCACCAGGTCGGAACGGACCCCGTAGATCCTCCGGCGGCACCGGAGCACCTCCCAGTCCACCAGGAAGCGGGCGCTGCCGGAGATCTCCCGCAGCCAGCGCTCCACCCGGGAGAGCCACTCCTCCGCCTGCTCCAGCTCCCCCCGTTCCACGAAGCCGTTCATCGCCCTGACAGCCAGGGGAATGGCCTTGTCCATCTCACCGGCCATGGCCCAGTGATGGGCGATGCTGGCCGCCTGGTCCTCCAGGTTCTCGGAGTAGATGTCCTCCATGATCTCGGCAACCCTGCCGTGGAGCCTCTGCCGCCCGCTCTGCAGGATTGTGTCATAGGCTGCCTCCCGGACCATGCTGTGGCTGAACTCGTAGGTCTCCTCATTCCTGCGGCGGATCAGGCCCGCACGGCCCAGGGCCTCGAGAGCCGGGGATACGGGCGCGGGCATCTCCATGTCCCTGGCCAGCCTGGCCAGGAGCCGCGCGGAGAACCGCTCGTCCACCACGGACGCCAGCTGCAGCAGCCGCCTCAGGTCCTCCCCCTGACGCCCGATCCTGTCCACCAGGATGCCCTGGACGCCTGGGGATGGATCGGAGAAGAACTCATGGTCCGCGACGCGGCAGCCGTCGGAGGTCCGGGGCACGATCACTGCAGTCTCCACCAGGGAGTAGACCAGCTCCTGCAGATGGAAGGGGTTTCCGCCACAGGAGGAAATCAGATAACGGGCCAGCACCTCGGGGAGGCTCTCGTCTCCCAGCATCCCCCGGGCCATCTCCAGAACCATCTCGTCGGAGAGGGGGCCCAGGTCCACACCCACCCTTCGGTCCACCGTGCCCTCGCCCTCCGGTCCCAGGGGCTCTCTGGAAGTAACCACCACCATCATCCGGCCCAGCTCCGGCGGACGGTCCAGCAATGCTTCCAGGATGTCCATGGAAGTGCGGTCGATCCAGTGGAGGTTGTCTATGAAGAGAACCAGCCCCCCCGGCATCGAGGCCAGAGCCTCCAGGAGACAGCGGACCGCAAGGCCGGTCCCGGTCTTGCGGGAGGTCTCGTCCGGTATGGCGGCGCGGGTCTCTCCCATCATCGCCTCCAGGTATGGAGCGCCGTCGCGCAGGAAGGGAACCTCAACCTTCTCCTCCAGGCGGGAGAGCAGCTTGGGCACGGAGGCGCGCACGGGGGACAGGCCCTCTCGCCGAAGCACGTCGCGGAGAACGGAGGCCCAGGTCCCATAGGGAATGTTGCCGAAGTGGACGGCCCGTCCACGGATGAAGGCCGGCGGGGTCTCCCTCCGTTGGAGGTTCTCCTCCAGCTCCTCCACCAGGCGGGTCTTTCCTATGCCCATCTCCCCGCACACCCAGACCAGAGCGCTCAGTCCGCCTTCGGGGCCTTTGACGGACTCCTCGTAGGCGTTCAGAAGCATCTCCAGTTCGTCCTGGCGGTCGACCATTCCGGGCCATCTCAGCTCCAGGAGCCGGTCCAGGGCGGACACGCTGCCGGTTCCGGACTCCAGAGGGCTGTACAGCGGAGACGGGGAGCCGGGCGTCGGCTCCACCTGCCTCCAGGAGAAGAAGTCCCCGCACCGGCTGCGGCAGAAGGCCGTCAGCATGATCTCGCCTACGCCGCAGGCAGCCAGCACCTCGAGGGCACCCTTCACGGCGGCGTCGGCCCCCTGGGAGCCCGAGCCCTCCGGTGAGCTGTCCAGACCCGCAGTAAGGGCCAGATCACCCTCCTCCAGGTAGTTACTCACATTCGCTATGGCTCGGGACATGCGGAGGACTGAGGAGAGGGCTACTGCGGCATGCGTCTCCGCTCCGCGGTGCCCGCTGAAAAGCAGGGCTACGGTGGCGCCTCCGCAGTCACCCTCGTACTCCACGGCTCCCCGGGACTGGCCCAGGGTGACCAGCATGCCGGAGGCCGCGTCCCGCAGAGAGGCCAGCTGGGCGGGATCGATAAGCTCCTCCAGCTCCTCCAGGCCGTCGAGTCGGACCGCAACAGCGGTGGCCCCGGATTCAGCCGTGAATGGTCCGGCCGGGGGGCCCTGCTCCGAGAGCGCGTAGAGACTGGAGAGCCGCTCCAGATCCTGCAGTATCAGATCGTGAACGCTCTCTTCCAAATCGCCACCCGTCTGCGTTGCGGAGATTTGAGGCGACACCGACATTTGTTATACTATTAAAGCAACCCTATTCCATTATGTACACACGAGGAGGCATATTGTCCAGTCTCAGTCAGCTGGCCGAAAGGCAAAGATACCGACAGCTAGAGGATGAATGGCTCGAAGGAATCGAGGACCGGCCGGACACCGAGGACATGGGAGGAGCCCTGAAGGTACTCCTTCGGGAAGGCGGCGAGGCGGCGGAGCTGGCGGGAAGCCTCCTGTCCCTGACCCTGGAGGAGCTGGAGAACCGGGGAAGTCCGGCCCTGGAGACCTTTCTGAAGGTGGCGGCCGGTCTTTTCGACTCATCCGACCGCCTGCGGACCATGCTGCTGGACCACCTGCGGGACGAGTACCTCACATACGAGCCGCTGGAGCGGATGATAGACCGCAGCGGCCTTGCCCGCGGAGGCAGCATCCGCAGGGGCTGGGAGGTACTGCGGCAGCTTCTGCGGTACAGAAAGGGAGCATTCGTCCTCCACGACAGGTTCGGGCCCGGCAGGATAGTACGGATAAGGCGTTCATCCGCCACCGTCGACTTCCAGAAGGCGGCCGACCACGACATGGCCCTGGAAGCGCTGCTGGACACTACCAGGCCTGTCGGCGGAGACTCACTTATGGTCCTCCACTGGAAACGGCCCCGCCAGCTTGCGGAGCTGGTGGCTGAAGAACCGGACATGCTGCTGGAGAGGCTTCTGCGGGAACATGGCGGGGAGGTGAGGGAGAACCATGTCACGCCGCTTCTGGAGGGCATAGACGAGAAACCCGGTCATCTATGGAAGAGGCTGCGCAAAGCGGCGGCCGATAACCCGGAAACCATGGACCTGGGGGCCAGCATAGCCCGCATCTCCCCAGGCGATCTGCTGGCCGGCGCCCGAAGGGCCCTGCTGAATCCCGCAGAGCCCCTTGCGGACAGGGTGACCCGCCTGCGGGCGATACTGGCCTCCCGGGAGGGCGAAGGTCCGGACGGGGAGGAGGCGGCCGCCCTGGCCCGGGAGGCGGCGGAGCTGGAGACTCCGGAGACCGGGGCCCGCTGGGAGGCTGCATGGCTGCTCTCCCGGGCATCGGGAAAGCCGGTGGAGCTTCCTGCGGTGGAGACTGCCGCCGCCAGGGCCCTCAGGGCGCTGGGCGAGATATCGGACAGCCGCTGCGTCAGGGACTACGTTCGCGCCCTGGCCCGGGTCCTGCCGGAGGGGGAGGTAACGGACCTCCTGCGCCAGATGAAGGCCAAGAGGAGGGAGTGGCTGCTGGATGAGCTCATCTCCGAAAGGAGCGAGCTGGCCGCCTCGGCCCTGCGGGAGCTGGCCGCCGACATCCGCCAGCCCGGCCTGTACATCTGGTCGGTGACCCAGGCCCTGGGCCGCGGAATGGCCGGAAGCGCCGGCCTGCAGGTTGACGAAGGCCTGACCGCCGGCCTCCTGGAGGCCATCGAGTACGCCAGGACCTCCGAGCAGAGAAGGGCCTGCCGCCTGCTGGAGGGAGAGCTGCAGGACTCTCTTCAGCGGCACCTGTCGGACCTGGACACCCGCAGGCTGTCCTCCCTGGCCCAGAAGCTGGAGAAGAGCACCGCGGCCCACGAGACGGGCCTGCTGCTCCGAGTGCGGCGGGAGCTCTCCAACCGAAGGAGGTCGTCGGTCTCCTCCAGCCGCCGCTTCTGGGAGAGCGAGGCCGTCTTCGCCTCCACTGAGGCCATCGCCCGCAGGCGGGAGATGGCCCGGCGGCTGGAGAAGGTGGAGATCCCGGCTGCCGCCGAGGCGGTGGGCGAGGCCGCCTCCCACGGAGACCTGTCGGAGAACGCGGAGTACGAGGCCGCCATAGAGAGGCGGGACATGCTCCTCTCCAGGCTGAGGGACTACAAGGAGGAGCTGCGCAGGGTCCGGCCCTACCCCGTATCCGACGTGTCGTCGCGTATCTGCTCCCCGGGCACCGCGGTCACCCTGGCCGGAGGGGACGGCAGCCGCCTGTCGTACAGCCTGGTGGGTCCCCTGGACGCCGCCCCGGAGGAGGGCAGAATCAACTACCGCTCCCCGCTGGGCGCCGCCCTGCTGGGCCGGCGTAAGGGCGACGAGGTGAGCCTCCCGGGAGGAGAGGGGGTCTGCGTGGTGGAGAGCATCGAGGTCCTTCCGGAGGTGCGGGGGGAATGATCTGCAGGAAGTGCGGGACCCCCCGCGAGGGCAGAGTGGGGTTCAAGACGGTGTGCGAGAGCTGCGGCGCCTGGCTGCACTGCTGCCTGCAGTGCAGGCTCTACAATCCCCGGGCCGGCCGCTGCCGGTCCTCCACCACCGATCCGGTGCGCGACCGCGACTACATGAACTACTGTGAGGAGTTTCAGGCATCCGAGGGTCCCGTCCGCGAGGAGGAGAGAGGCGACGACGCCAGGGACAGGTTCATGGGGCTGTTCGGGTCGGGGGGCGACTGATCCGCCGGCCCGGGATCACCCGGACAGGCCGGACCTGACCTTGTCCAGAAGCGACCGCACCTGGATGGAGCCCAGGGCGTGGGAGACCCACAGGAAGCCGGCGTAGCCCAGGGCCGCCGCCGCCCCCACCCGGGCGCCTATGATCAGAAGGCTGGCCTCCAGGTCGAAGGGCCACAGCCTCTCCATTCCCAGCAGTATTCCCACCATCACCGCTCCCCCCGCCAGGAGCCGCAGGTGCTCCACGATCGTCCTCCGCGCTCCCAGGGGTCCCACCTTGCGGCGGAAGCTCCAGTAGAGGAAGGCCGTCTTCCCCGAGGAGGAGAGGGTGGTTGCCAGAGCCAGGCCGCCGATTCCCAGCGGACCCACCAGAATGAAGTTGAGGAGCACGTTGCTCACCATGGCCGATACACCGAAGACCATGGGAGAGAGGGTATCCTTGAGGGCGTAGAAGCCCTTGAAGGCCACCGCACCCGCTCCGAACTGGGCCAGCCAGGGGGCGTAGAAGGCCAGTGCGTAGCCCACCAGCCTGGCGTCGCTCACCGTGAAGCTGCCGCGGCGAAAGAGGGTGGCGACTATGGGAGTGGCCAGGGTGGTCATCAGTATGGCCACGGGCAGGGTGATGAACGTGGACCAGCGCACCTGAGACATCATGGCCCGCTTCAGCTCGCCGATGGCCCTCTTCGCCGCCTTCTTCGACAGCTGCACGTCCGCCAGCGCGATCAGCGGACCGATCAGTATTGAGTGGGCCACCATCTTTATGCGGTCGGCGTACTCCAGGGCTGTCACCGAGCTGGATTCCAGGTAGGAGGCCAGCATCTTGTCGAAGATGGGACCCATGAAGCCCACCAGCGACCCGAAGGTAACGGGAGCCGCCATCCTCAGGAGGGTGGCGAAGCTGCGCTCCCTGGGGTCCACCACCGGCTTGGGCCAGTGGCCGCCCCCGCAGGCCAGGGCCAGGGAGACGGGGAAGACGAGGATGGGCCCCATCACCCCGGCCAGGGGCAGGGCGTATATGCCGAGGGGCCCAGCAGCGACAGCAACGGTGAGCAGCGTCAGCGCCGCCGAGCAGATCCGGAGCCCGGAGACCAGGGCGTACCTGTTCCTGTACATCAGCAGGGCGCCCAGGGTGCCGTTCACCGCCGCCAGGAGTATCACGGGCACCAGGATCCACAGCATCTCCGAGGCCAGGGCGGAGGACTCGGGATCCAGCCCCGGCCCGGCTATGCCCACCAGCCGCCTGCTCAGAACCAGCAGCAGGACCGAGATCAGCGCCCCGACGATGCCTATCCAGGTCAGCACCCGGCTCACCAGCCTGTCCGCCGCCTCCCGTCCCCGGTTCTCCAGGACGTCCGAGTACACCGGCAGGAAGGTGGAGTTGAAGCTGTGGGCCACTATCTGCCGCATCAGGGTGGGGAAGACCATGGCCACGGCGTAGGCATCCGTCTTCCAGCTCATGCCGAAGATGTCGGCCACCAGGGCCTGCCTGGCGTAGGTGAGCAGGGCGATGACGATGTTCCCCGAGGAGAGCAGGGAGTAGCCGCTGCCGTAGCCTCCCCCGGCAAGGCGGCGCCCCAGACCCCTCAGCAGACTCAGCGGCGAGCGGGCCCTACCCAACGGCCAACGGGGCTCTGTGCATCCCTTCTCCACCTCCAAACAGGGGAAGCAGGACTATGCCAACCCCCCGTCTTTGGGGTCAACCTTCCCTGCCCTCCGCCATCCCCGTCCAGCGTTGACATGCGCAGGCAACGGTGGAATACCTTGCCAGTAATCCGCTCTGCAGGACACGGACGGAACATAAACCACACCAACGGAGAGGCTCAGCTTGGCTCGGGTGGGTGTGCTGCTTGTGAACTACCGCCAGTGGGAGCTCTCCCGCAGGTGCGTGGAGTCCCTGCTGGCCTCTGAGGGGGTGGAGGTGATCCCCGCGCTGGTGGACAACGACTCCCCGGGCCCCGTCCCGGAATGGGTCCGCCGCACGGAGGGCCTCCTCTTCGAGAGAAGTCCTTCCAACGAGGGCCTCACCGCCGGCAACAACCGCGCCTTCCGCATGCTGCAGCCGCTGTCCACGGACTACACCTTCATCCTCAACAACGACACCGAGGTCTTTCCCGATACCATCCGCCTGCTGGCCGACCATCTGCAGAGCAGGCCCGACGTGGGCATCGCCGCCCCCGCCATCCTCTACGCCGAAAGGCCGGACCTGGTGTGGAGCGCCGGGGGCGACTTCATCCCCCCGAGGATGTTCGTCCGGCAGCGCCACAGGCAGCTGTCCGACCTTCCGGAAGGGCCGGTTCCCGTGGATGCCGCCTCCGGCTGCGCCATGCTGCTGCGTACCGGTGAGCTGGAGCGGGCCGGCCTGCAGGACCCGGGGCTCTTCGTCTACTACGAGGACGACGACCTGTGGTTCCGAATGAGGCGGATGGGCCTGGGCATCACGCTGGTCCCCGCAAGCAGGGTGCTCCACCACGTCTCGGTGAGCATGGGGGGAGCGATGTCCCCGGCCGCCATCTACTTCACCCACCGCAACCGCTTCGTGGTGGCCTCCCGTTACCTGCCCCCCCGCCAGCTGGCGGTCTTCTCCGCATACTACCTGGCCGTCACCCTCCTGAAGACGGCCATCTATCCCCTTCGGGGAAACCCGGGGCTTGTGCGCTGGATGTGGAAGGCCACGCTCCACGGTATCCGACGCAGAACCGGCGTAGTGCCGGACGGTCTGCTGAGCCGGCGGAAGGAGACTGATACATGCGAGTCAGCGTGATCGTCCTGAACATGAACGGCGGAGAGATGGTGCTGGACTGCCTGGACTCGCTGACTGCCCAGGACCGGCCGGCTGACGAGCTGATCCTGGTGGACAACGGCTCCACCGACGGTTCCGAAAAGCTCGTAGAGGAAAGGTATCCAGAGGTCAGAGTAGTGCGACTTGAGGAGAACGCCGGCTTCACAGGAGGGAACAACGCGGGATTCCGGGCATCAACTGGCGACGTGGTGGTGCTGGTGAACAACGACACCATAGCCGAGCCGCATTGGCTGGCCTCCCTGTCGCAGTCGATCATGGAACCGGGGGTCGGTGCCGTAACCAGCTCCATGAGGGCCATAGACGACATCTCCGTAATCGATTCCGCAGGCGGGCAGATGGACTGGCTGGGCTACTCCTGGGACGAGGGGAAGGGTATGCCGGCCTCCCGCTTCTCCCGACGAAGGGAGGTTACCTTCCCCTGCGGCGGCGCAGTGGCCCTGAGACGGGAGGCGCTTCCCTTCGAGGACCGCATCTTCAACGACGACCTGTTCATATACCAGGAGGACCTGGAGCTGGGGCTCCAAATGCAGAGAAGAGGCTGGAAGGTAACCTACGACCCCGACGCCGTCATCCGGCACATCCTTTCCGCCACTACGGGAAGCGGCAGCTACTTCAAGGAGCATCTCTGCAACAGGAATCGCCTTATGGTCCTGAGGAGGAACATGGAGCCCGCCCTCTTCAGAAGGTACGCGGTTCCACTGGTGGCATGGCAGCTGATGTGGATGGCGGCCTCACTGCTCCGGGGCAGGCTCACCCTCTTCCGGGGGGTGGCCGCTGGAACCTGGCACGGCCTCAGGGCGCCGGTGGTGTACGATCCCCGGGGAAGGCCGCTGAGAGAAGTCCTCCTGGAGAGGGCGGTGTTCCGGAAGGGCAGGCCGTGGAAGATCTTCCAGGTGTGGGCCAGGAGGGTGCTCGCCGGCTGGAACGGCTCCCGGTCAGCCGGAACGGCCTGAGCCGAAGAGCCTCCTCAGAACGCGGCCCAGTGCCGGGCCGACCCCCTGGTCCCGCAGCACCATCCGGAAGATCCTGGTCAGGTACCGCAGGCTGTCCTTGCGCTCCACGGTGACTCTTCCCGCCCTGGCCCGGGGCAGCCTGGCGGGCGCCCGGCACCAGCCGACCAGGGGCTCCATTATGCTCTCCATGCTTCCCTCTCCCTCGCTCCACTCGGCCTGGCGGCGGACGATCCCCTCGCTTCTTCCCCGGTCCAGAGATACCTCGAGCAGGGCCTCCGCCAGCGCCTCGGGCCGCTGCTGCGGCACCGCAGCCCCCAGCCCCAGCCTGTCCATCTCCAGCGAGACCTCCGCCCCCCTCGTGCACACCACGGGAATGCCCGAGCCGATCCAGTCCAGGGCGCGGGTCCGGGCGCCGAGCACGGTCTCTCCCCCGGGAAGGTCGGCGTAGACGGCAGCGGCGGCGGAACGGTAGACCTCCTCGAGCCTGCTCCTCTCCACCCAGCCCAGGAGATCGAATCGGTGGCTGTGACGGGACTCGGATACGAGCCGGCGGAAGTGCTCGTAGCGCTCGGGAGAGAAGGGGATTGCTCCTCCGGTGCAGGTGAAGCGGATCCTGGGGCTGCGGTCCATGGCCGTCTCCAGCGCCGAGAACAGGGTCTCGTGGTCGAACCAGAGGTTGAAGGATCCGGTGGAGATCACGTGACCAGGCTCCGGCGCCCGCCGCTCGAACCTCTCCCTCCAGCCGGGCATGACGCAATGCGGGAGAGGACTCACCGGAACGACGCCGGAGCTTTCGCCGGTGAGCCTCCCCAGCAGGTAGAGCTCGCCCATCACGGCGTTGGCCTGGGCTTTGGAAGGAGTGGAGAACCGGTCGCCGGCGGCCAGGAGCGTGTTCTCCAGGGCCAGCATCCTGGTCATGTACTCCCAGCCGCGGTCGGTGACGGTTCCCTGCAGCTGAACCTCCGCCGGATGCTGGCCGTTCATGTCTATCCAGAGCGGCATCCCGGGCCTTGCCAGCACCGCGGTCTCCGCGGGATAAGGACTTATCAGCACACCTGAGGTGAAATTTCCCTCCTTCACTGCGGAGTCGACCATGGCCACTCCCCGCCGGCCTTCTCCGGGGGCGACAACCTCCACGCCGATGCCGGCAGCCTCCAGGGCCATGCGGAACCTCAGCGTCCTGGCTATGCAGGCGCCGGTACCCTCGGCCGGGTTCTCCTTCGTGCAGCCCACCAGAAGGACCCTCATAGCACCCTCTCCAGCGCGGCAACCGTCATGGCCGCGCACCGCTTCCATGTGAGCTCGGCCCGCAGCCGTTCCCTCTCTTCCCGCTGCCGGTCGGTCACTCCCCTTCTCAGCACCAGCTCCAGGGCAGACGTCATCCCGGGTATGCTCTCGGGGTCGAACAGGTCCACGGCGCCTGCGAAATACTCCTCGATGGCGGACCCGGAGGCCGCCGCCACCGGAAGGTCGCGGGAGAACGCCTCGGCAACGGTAAAACCGAATCCCTCCTTCAGGGCCGGATGCACCAGACAGGCTGCGTCCGCGTACAGCTGCTGCAGGCGGTCTTCGCTTACATAGCCTGTGAAGCGTACGCGCGACTCGATTCCCAGCTCCCGTGGAAGTCGCCTGACCTCCGAGGCACGGTATCCATCCATTCCGGCTATCACCAGTGGTGGAGCGCCGGGGTCCGCCTCGGCAAGCCCCCTGTAGGCTCGTATGAGCCTCTGATAGTTCTTCCTCGGCTCCACGGTGCCTACCGCAAGCAAGTGGAGGTTGCGGCCGGACCGCTCTCTACGGGGAAAATGATCTATGCCCAGCGGTGTAACCGCGGCCCTGGGGCAGGCCTCGGGAAAGAGGTCCTCCAGATCACTCAACGTCGACTGGGAGTTCACGGTGATCAACGCTGCCTTCTTGACCGTCCTCTCGATCCTGCGCTGCCAGGTCCTCGTATCCTGCTGCGCCTTCATGGACGGGAGGAGAAAGGGCCCCAGGTCGTGAACCATTGCCGCCTGCGGGCCCACCGGGCGGGGAAGCAGGCTCCCCCCGGGGCTGATGACAGCGTCGAGGCCGCTGCGCCTGGCCCGGAGGGCGGGCCAGAACCAGTCGGCAACCCTTCGCGGGAAAGGATAGACTTCCACGGGGACTTCCAGAGAGCCCAGACCTCCCGGGCCAAGCGATCGGTCTCTGCCCACCCATAGCTCACGGAGATGCCCGGTGGCGGAGAGGCTCCTCGCCAGCTCCGTTCCGTAACGGCTCACGCCCGTGGCGCTGTCCAGCTCGAAATCTACGTTCATCGCAAGGCGCAAGCAGACAGCCCTTCGATTGGGGTCAGCAGTTCCTCAGGCGGGATAGATACCAAAACCAGGGCCTTTCGGCCAGAAGACACCCCTGTCATAGCAACCCTTCGTATACCCCTCGATCCTCTCCACGAAGGTCTTGAGAAGGGAATGACTCTCGGCAAGACCTACTCCGGCTGCTTCGCTCATGCTGCGTGCGGCGGATGCGTTCTTTAGCGGCTCCAGAAGCCCCGGCTTGGCTTGGATGGCTTCGATGCCCTCGGCGGCCGAAACCCTTACGATACGCAAGGTCGATTTCAGCGGATCCAAGCACTGCGCAGTCTCCACCTCTCATGGACGTCGGGGATTCGGACGGGCAGAACCAGTATTCTGACATCCAATCCTTGCCTGCCAATTCTCTAAGCGCATTCGTCAGCTCTCCAGAGTCCTCCTAACGCGCCACTCCGGCGCCAGTAGATTGACCCATCCGCCGCTCTCCGACGAGTGAAACGGATATAATCGGGTTTCGAGCTTGCCGCGACCGCCGTCCGCCTTATCTTCTGCTGCAGAAACGGGAGGGCGAAGTTTGGAGAACGCATCGATCTTCCATCACCTGCCCAGCGGGGGCGGTATACGGGTCGCGTCCGAGATGCTCGGGGCGATGGCCCGGTACTACCGATGGAGTGTACACTGCCCTCAGGGATCGCCGGACCCCGGCCTCGGGCTCTCAGGTGAACTGGTTGAATATCCCTTTCCGCAATCCACGCGGATCTCCGGAGTGAAAAGGCTGGCGGCTCCGCTATTTCTTGTCAGGAGACTGCTGGCCTTCCGCCGGATATGTGGAGAAGCCGCCGCGAGGATGTCGGAGTCATCCCGCCGGGCCCTGATCCACAACTCCATGGTGATAGCCGCCCCTCCGGTGCTGGAGTACCTTGCCATACCGTCTCTCTACTACTGCTACGAGTACCCGCGGCACATCTACGAGCCCGGTCTGATCCGCAGGACGGCCAGCCCTGCCGCCAGGGCCCTGCTGCTTCCGCTGCGGCTTCTGGAGAAGAGGACAGACAGGAGGTCGGCCCTCTCCGCATCGGGGATTGCCACCCTGTCGGGGTACATGGCGGGAAGGCTGCGGGAGATATACGGCCTGGAGGCGGCCGTGGTGCGCCCCGGGGTGGACGCAGGCAGGCTCACCCCCGACGAGGGCTCTACCGGCGACTATGTACTCTCTGTTGGCGCTCTGTGGCCCTTCAAGGGGCATGAGCTGGCCATGGAGGCGGTGGCCCGGCTTCCCCGCCGGATTCGACCCTCCCTTCGAATAGTCGCGGACAGGGAGCTTCCCGGATACTCCCGGCGACTGCGTACAGAAGCCGCCCGTCTGGAAGTGGACCTCCGGGTACACCTCGGTATCCCCGAGGCGGACCTGCTGGAGGCATACCGCCGGGCCCGGGCCGTCCTGTGCTGCCAGGCGCGGGAGCCCTACGGGCTGGTGCCCCTAGAGGCCATGGCGTGCGCCCGGCCCGTGGTGGCGGTGGCGGAGGGGGGATTCTCCGACAACGTGGACCACGGCCGCACGGGGCTGCTGGCGCAGAGGCGTCCGGAGGATGTGGCCCGCCAGCTGGAATCGGTGCTGGCCGACCCGGCGCTGGCCCGAAGGCTGGGGGAGGCGGGCCGCAGCTTCGTCCTGGAAGACCGGACCGTGGAGGGAGCGGCGGAGAGTCTCTCCTCGCTGCTGGCCGCAATCGGCTGAGGATATCGACTGTACAGCTGCCGCGGCCGGGGCTATCTTCCCCGACTGTACAGACTCGGAAGGGACCAGAGCCGCTGTCCTCGGGCTGCGGCACGGAAGGGACGACACTTGACCAGGAGAGCTCTGATAACCGGGGGAGCAGGATTCATTGGCTCGCATCTCGCCGACCTCCTGCTGGAGAGCGGCTACGAGGTACGGGCCCTGGACAGCCTGGACCCGCAGGTGCACGGCGAGGGAGCGGACCGGCCGGCCTACCTGGACGATCGGGTGGAGCTGGTGCGGGGCGATGTCAGGGACGGCGATGCGGTGGATTCGGCCCTGGAGGGCTGCTCCGTACTGGTGCATTTCGCGGCAGCGGTGGGCGTGGGCCAGTCCATGTACGAGATCGAGAGGTACACGTCGGTCAACGCCCTGGGGGCGGCGGTGGTGCTTCAGCGGGCCCTGGACCACCGCGGACACCTGGACCGGATGCTGGTGGCCAGCTCCATGTCCATATACGGCGAGGGGCTGTACAGCTGTCCAGAATGCGGCACGGTGGCCCCCAGGCTGCGCAGCGCCGGCCAGCTGGCCCGGCGGGAATGGGAGGTGCGCTGCCCCGGGTGCGGCAGCCCCTGCACGCCGCTTCCCACACCCGAGAGCAAGCCCCTCTACCCCACCTCCATCTACGCGGTGAACAAGCGCGACCACGAGGAGATGTTCCTCAGCGTCGGTGAGGCCTACGACATTCCCGCCACCGCCATGCGTTTCTTCAACGTCTACGGCGAGCGCCAGGCCCTCTCCAACCCCTACACGGGGGTGGGGGCCATTTTCGCTTCCCGCCTGCTCAACGGCAATCCCCCCGTGATCTTCGAGGACGGGGGCCAGAGCCGGGACTTCATCCACGTCAGAGACGTGGCCAGGGCCTGTGTGATGGCCCTGGAGAGCCCCGACTCCGCCGGACAGGTGTTCAACGTGGGAACCGGCCGCAGCACCAGCGTACGGGACATCGCCAGGGCCATAGCCCGTCATCTCGGCCATCCCGAGGACGACGTGATCGTCCGCAACCAGTACCGGGCAGGCGACATTCGTCACTGCTACGCCGATGTTTCCAGGGCAAGGGATGTGCTGGGCTTTCGTGCCGGAATCGACTTCGAGGACGGAGTCGGTGAGCTGTGCGACTGGGTCGAGTCGCAGAGCGCCCTCGACCTAGTGGACAGGGCCACCGAGGAGCTCAGACAGCGGGGCCTGACCCGTTAGCCCGTGATGAGCCTTCTCCCTTCATGCGGATCGGATCGGACTTGAGGCTGGCGCTGGACGCCCGGGGACTTCGTCACTGCGTGGACGGGATCGGTAGGTTCTCTCTGGAAGTCATCGGCGGCCTGCTTCGCCAGAGGCCGGGTTGGCAGCTGCAGGTGATCGCCCCGTCCGAATCCGCCCATCACATGGCCGGCCTTCCGGTTACCGCCGTACCTCTGGAAACCCCCCGCTTTCGCCCGGGAGAAGGGAGGAAGGTCGGCAACCTCCTGAAGCGGTTTGCGTCCGAGGCGTACATCAATCTCTCCATGGCGGGCCCCACGCCGGACGTTCCCACATTCATAACCGTCCACGACCTCATGGTGCTCGAGCTTCCGGGCTACTTCGGCGGCGGCGCTCTCCGCAACCTTCTGGCCAGGGCATGGTTCGGTCTGATCATCAGACGCTCGGCATCCGCCTGCTCCGCCATCGCTGTGCCATCGGAGTTCACGGCGGGGCGGGTAGAGGCAGTCCTCGGCATGGGTCACAAGACCTTTGTGGTGGGTGAGGGGCAGAACCTCTTCGCTCCCGGAGAAGCCAATGTGGATCGGCGGGACGACTTCCTGCTGTACGTAGGCAACGCCAGGGCCTACAAGAATCTTCCCCGGCTCCTGTCCGCCATGGAGGCTCTGGAGGCGTCGGGCAGGAGACTCCCCCGGGTGGAGATGGTGGTCCGAAGGGACAGGGCCTACGATCAACTCATAGGCCGCCTGCGACAGAGTACCATTGCGGAGGGTATCACCGTCCGTTCCGGAGTGGACGAGAACGATCTGCGAAGGCTTTACATGACCTGCAGGGCGGTACTTGCTCCGTCTGTGTGCGAGGGCTTCGGACTTCCGGCACTGGAGGGAATGGCGGCGGGCGCTCCCGTACTGGCCTCACAGGGAACCGCCCTGGAGGAGGTCACAGGGGATGCCGCCCTCCTGGTCGACCCCTTCTCCGTCGAGTCCATCGCCGAGGGTATGTGGAGGCTGGTGGTCGACGATATGTTGGTCCGTAGCCTCTCGGAGGCGGGGGTGAAGAGGGCGAAGGCCTTCTCGTGGGACACTACGGCCCAAAAGTATGCGGAGAAACTGGAGGAGCTGCTGTGACATGCCGGGTGGCGGTGGTGAATCCCCCCTTCATGGACGGCAGGTTCTCGCGCACCTCCCGCTCCCCGGCAATCAACAAGAGCGGCACCCTCTACTGGCCCTTCTGGCTGGCCTACGCCACCGGAGCCCTGGAGGAGGCCGGATTCGACACCCAGCTGCTGGACTGCCCCGCCACCGGCACCGGCGAGGGGGAGCTGCTGGACCGGCTCTCCGAGAGCAGACCCCGCCTGGTGGTGATGGACACCTCCACCCCTTCGATCTACAGCGACCTCCGCCTCGCCTCCGCTGTGAAGGCCCGGCTGCCGGAGGCCATGGTGGTGATGGTGGGCACCCATGTCAGCGCCCTGCCGGAGGAGTCGCTCCGTCTGGCCCCGGCGGTGGACGCGGTGGCGGTGGCCGAGTACGACCGCACCGTTGTGGAGCTGGCCCGGGCCCTGGAGGCGGGCGGAGACCCCGCGGAGGTGTCGGGCCTGGTCCTCTCCCGGAACGGCAGGCTGATCCGGACCGGCCGGCGCGAGCCCATCGCGGACCTGGACTCCCTTCCCCTGCTGGCCGAGGTCTACCACCGCCACCTGGCCGCGGAGGACTACTTCTTCGCCGCCGCCCGCTACCCCAGCGTGATGCTCATCACCAGCCGGGGCTGCCCCTACCGCTGCTCCTTCTGCGTCTGGCCGCAGGTGATGCACCGCGGCGGTTACAGAGCCATGTCGCCGCAGAGGGTGGCCGAGGAGTTCCTCAGGGTGGCAGAGCTGTTCCCGCAGGCGCAGGAGGTGGTGGTGGAGGACGACACCTTCGCCGTGGACAGCCGACGGGTGGAGGAGGTGTCGGAGGCTCTGATAGCAGCCGGCAACCGCCTGCCCTGGACCGCCAACGTCAGGGCCAACCTGAGCCTTGAGGCCATGCGGAAGATGAGGGCCGCCTGCTGCCGGCTGATCATCGTGGGCTACGAGTCGGGGGACCAGGGGATACTCAACGGCGTCCGCAAGGGGACCACCGTGGAGCAGAACATGGAGTTCGCCGCCAGGGCCCGGAAGGCGGGCCTGCTGGTGCACGGATGCTTCATGGCCGGCAACCCCGGCGAGACCCGGGAGACACTGGAGCGCACCCTGCAGATGGCCAAGCGCCTCTCCCCGGACACGGCGCAGTTCTTCCCCATCATGGCCTACCCGGGCACGGACCTCTTCGAGCAGATGCGGAAGGCCGGACGGCTGAGGACCACGCGCTACGACCGCTGGGTAACCGAGGAGGGCCTGCACAACTGCGTGGTGGACCTGCCCGGCCTACCCGCCGAGGAGCTGGTGAGCTGGTGCGACCGCGCCCGCAGGAGGTTCTACCTCCGCCCCTCCTACCTGGTCTACAAGGCTCTCCAGACGCTGCGACATCCCCTCACCGAGGGGCGCAGGACCCTCAGGGCCTTCGGCACCTTCCGGAAGTACCTCTTCCGGAGGTAGGCATTCTGTACGCCGGGCCCGTCATCTATTAGCGTAACCGCGTTATGCTGGAGACACTCTTCTGGCTGTTCGCCGTGCTGGGAGCCACCCCCTACGTGCTCTACCCGTTGGGGATGGCCCTGGCATCTCTGTTCCTCCGCGGACGGGAGACGGTCCGTGACCTCCCCGGGGGCTACTCCCCCGACGTGAGCGTTCTGGTGGCCGCCAGGAACGAGGAGGAGGTCCTGGCCCGCCGGCTGGACAACCTCCTGCAGCAGGACTACCCCGGCTCCCTGCGGGTGCTGGTGGGCTCGGACTGCTCCGAAGACGGCACCGAGGAGATAGCCGCCTCCTACGCAGGCCGGGGGGTAACCCTCTACCGCAGCGACCGAAGGCTGGGAAAGCCGGGGATACTCCAGAGGCTGGCGGCCATGGCCGAGGGGGAGATACTGGTATTCACAGACGCCGACACCCTCTTCGCACCGGACACGGTGGCCCGGCTGGCCGCCCCCTTCTCAGACCCGGAGGTGGGCTGCGTGGACGGCTCCCGCCGCAACAGCCTGGACCGGGAGAGCTGCGAGAGCACCTACTGGAGGTACGAGCGGGCGGTGAAGAGGGTCTGCTCCCGTTTCGGGTCGGTGCTGGGGGCCACCGGGGCGGTTTTCGCGGTGCGCCGGGACCTCTTCGAGCCCCTCTCCCCCGGCAGGGCGGACGACTTCGAGCTGGCGGTGATGCCCAGGATCAGAGGCTACCGCTGCGTCTTCAACGACCTGGCCGTGGCCGCGGAGCCCACGCCCGACGACGGCAGCCAGTTCCGCCGGATGGTGAGGATAGTCAGCTGGATGTCCGTCAGCGGCGCCATGATGGCCTGGCGGGCCCTGAGGGCCGGAAGGATCGGGCTGGCGCTGCAGCTGCTGCTGCACAAGATGCTGCGATGGGCCTCCGGCTTCTCCCTGCTGGCGGTTACGGTGATCTCCGGCCTGCTCTGGAACCATCCCTTCTACCGTGTTATCTTCCTGCTCCTGCTGGCCTTCCATGCGCTGGCGGTGCTGGGAGGCGTCCTGAGGGACAGGATGCCGTCCAAGCTCAGCTTCCCCTATTACTTCTGGCTGATGAACCTGGCGTCCATGACCGGGCTCCTCAGGCTGGCGGTGGGCAACCCCATAGAGACATGGGACCGCCGCCGGCGGGGCGGGGCGGACAACTGACCGGAGGAGCGCTCTGAAGCGAACAGCCATCGTTCTGTCCCTGGCCCTGGACGGCGCGGCCGCCATGGCCGCCCTGGTCCTGGCCAGCTGGCTGAAGTTCCACTCCGGGCTGTTCCCCGAGGGGGTCAGCGTATCCTGGAGGGTGATACTGGCCGGGGCCACCGTCTCCATTCCCTGGTGGTGGGCCCTGTTCGCCCTTACCGGCTGCTACCGGCCCCACTGGGACCGCAGCTGGACCGACGAGCTGGCCCTGGTCTTCAAGCCGGTGACCACCGGCTTCCTGGCCCTGGGAGTGCTGGCCTTCCTGGTGAACCCGGGCCCCTCCGTGGGCCGCTGGATCATCGTCATCTACTACGGGCTCATGCTGACCCTGGTGTTCCTGGCCAGGACCGCCTCCAGGCTGGTGCAGAGGACCCTCTCCGCGAAGGGGCTGCTGGTCCGAAGGGCCATTATCGTGGGGGTGGGCTCCAAGGCGCGCTCACTGCAGAAGTACCTGGACGTCAATCCCGCCCTGGGCTACCGGACGGTGGGCTTCATCGTCCCTCCCCATCACAACGTGCCCGCGGTACCGGAGGAGATGGTGCTGGGAGGCGTGGACGACCTCGACGGGATACTGTCCGGGGAAAGGGTGGACGAGCTGCTGGTTACCATTGCCTCCAACTTCCACCAGGACATACTCTCGCTGATGCTCCCCGCCGCCCGGCGCAGCGTCCGGGTCAAGGTCCTCCCCGACCTCTTCGACGTGGTTGCCGGCCACGTGCACAACACCCAGATACTGGGCCAGCCCCTGATGGAGCTGCTGCCGGAGAGGCTGAGCTTCCTGGGGAAGACCCTGAAGACGCTGTTCGACGTGGCAATCAGCGTGCTGGTGGTGGTGCTGGGCCTTCCGGTCTGGCTGGCGCTGGCGGTGGCCATCAGGATCGACTCCCGGGGTCCGGTGTTCTACCGCCAGGAGCGGGTGGGCAGGGGCGGCCACACCTTCCGGATATTCAAGTTCCGCAGCATGGTCCGGGACGCCGAGAAGATCAGCGGGCCGGTGTGGGCCGACAGGGACGACCCCCGGGTCACCCGGGTGGGTAGGTTCATGCGCCGCACCCGGCTGGACGAGATACCCCAGTTCCTGAACGTTCTCAAGGGCGAGATGTCAGTGGTGGGGCCCCGGCCGGAGAGGCCGGAGTTCGTGGCCGAGCTGGTGCAGACCTACCCCTTCTACCCCAAGAGGCTGACGGTAAAGCCGGGAATAACGGGCTGGGCCCAGGTGAAGCTGGAGTACGACACATCCATCGAGGACGTGGGCGAGAAGCTGAAGTTCGACTTCTTCTACATCGAGAACCAGTCGCTCTTCCTCGACGTGGAGATACTGATACGCACGGTGCTGGTGGTGCTCACCGGCGCCGGCGCCCATTAGAAAGGACCCCTATGGCAGTCCCCCTGCTGGACATCGGCAGACAGCACGAACCTGTGAAGAAAGAGCTGATTACGGTGTTCGAGGACGCCCTGCGGACCTCGCGCTTCATCAAGGGCCCGCAGCTGGAGGCCTTCGAAAGCGAGCTGGCCGAGTACTGCGGCGCAGGGGCCGCCGTGGGCTGCGCATCCGGCACAGATGCCCTGATACTCTCTCTGCAGGCGGTGGGGGTAAATCCCGGAGATACGGTTCTCACCACGCCTTTCACCTTCTTCGCCACCGCCGGCGCGGTGTCCCGATGCGGGGCCCGGCCGGCCTTCGTGGACATACTCCCCGACACCTTCAACATGGACCCCGAACGGCTGGCCGGCTACCTGTCCTCGCGGTGCGCCCTCACCGACCGGGGCCCTGTTGACCGGGTCACCCGCAGCCGCCTGGCGGCGGTGATCCCCGTCCACCTCTTCGGCCAGCCCGCCGACATGGACGCCATCATGGAGACCTGCCGGGAGTGGGACCTCCCCGTGGTGGAGGACGCCTGCCAGTCGGTGGGGGGAAGCTGGAACGGCCGCAGGGCGGGCTCCTTCGGCGACGCCGCGGCCTTCAGCTTCTTTCCCTCCAAGAACCTGGGAGCCCTGGGGGACGGGGGCGCGGTCACCACCCCCGACCCGGAGGTGGCGCGCACCGTGGCCAGCCTCCGCGAGCACGGGGGAAGCGGCTACGTGCATTCCATGGTGGGGAAGAACAGCCGGCTGGACGCGCTGCAGGCGGGCTTCCTCCGGGTCAAGCTGCGCCGTCTCGACGGCTGGCACCAGGGCCGCAGGGCCAACGCCGCATGGTACGACCAGCGTCTCGGCTCCCTGGAGGAGGTGGAGACACCGGCTATCGATGACCGGGCCCGTTCGGTCTACAACCAGTACACCATCCGGGCCACCGACCGTGACGGCCTGCTGGAGCGGCTGCGGGCGGCGGACATCGGCTGCTCGGTCTACTACCCGGTGCCCCTGCATCTGCAGGAGTGCTTCGCCCCCCTGGGCTACGGCGAGGGGGACTTCCCGGTGACCGAGAAGGCCTGCCGGGAGGTGATCTCCATACCCGTCTTCGGTGAGCTCACCGAAGACGAGCTGGAGGAGGTTGCGGGCACCATCGAGGCTTTCTACGGGAAGGGCTAGGATGGGCGGCCTGGCCGGGGGCTTCCGGCACGCCTTCCGGGGTCTTCTGGACCTGGTGGCCCGCCAGCGGAATGCCCGCTTCCACCTGCTGGCCACCGCTGCGGTCATCGTGGTTTTCGCCCTGCTGGGCGTATCCCCTCCGGAGTGGGCGGTGCTGGCCCTGTGCATAGCCACGGTGTGGGCTGCCGAGGCGGTGAACACAGCCCTGGAGCACCTGGCGGACAGGGTCTCTCCCCGGCCGCATCCCCTGGTGGGCAGGTGCAAGGACGCCGCGGCGGCGGCGGTGCTGCTGGCCTCCCTGGGTGCGGCTGCGGCGGGAGTTCTTATATTCCTCTCCCACGTATAGAACAGGATGGAGCAGCGGGCCGCAGCGGGCCCTCAATTCTCAGGGAGCTGATGCGAAGATGCTGGACAGAAACCTGCTCAGAAAGGACCCCGACAGGGTCCGTGAGGCGGCCGCCGCCAAGGGAGAGCCCTGCCCCATAGAGGAGTGGGCCGAGGCCGACGGCCGCCGGCGGGAGATACTGGCCGAGAGCGAGGAGCTCCGGCGCAGGCGGAACGAGCTGAGCTCCGAGGTGGCCCGCCGCAAGAGGGCGGGGGAGGACGCCCAGCGGCAGATTGCCGAGAGCCGGGAGGTGGGCGGGGAGATCTCCAGGCTGGAGAAGGAGCTCCGCAAGGTGGACGCCGCCATGGCCGAGCTGGAGCTGACCTTCCCCAACATCCCCGACGAGGACGTTCCCAGGGGCGAGGACGAGTCCGACAACCTCCTGCTGGACTCCTGGGGGGAGCCTGCGGAGCCGGGCTTCGAGCCCCGGCCGCACTGGGAGCTGCTGGGGGGCATGCTGGACGTGGAGGCCTCCGGAAGGGTGGCGGGGGCCAACTTCGCCCTGATGCGCGGAAGGCTGGCCCGGCTGCAGAGGCGGCTGATCCAGTGGATGTGCGAGAGGCATGCGGGGGCGGGCATGGAGGAGGTCTGGACCCCTTTCGTGGCCACCGGCGACAGCATGAGGGCAACCGGCCAGATACCCAAGCTGGAGGCGGACATGTACAGGGTGGAGGGAGATGACCTCTACCTGATACCCACAGGGGAGGTGCCGCTGACCAACATCTACCGGGGCCAGCTTCTGGACGAGGAGAAGCTGCCGCTGCAGCTGTTCGGGTACACCCCCTGCTTCCGCCGGGAGGCGGGGAGCTACGGCAAGGAGACCAGGGGGCTGAACAGGGTGCACCAGTTCGAGAAGGTGGAGCTGGTATGGATCACCCATCCGGACAGGTCCGATGAGGCCCACGGCGCAATGACCGAGTACGTCTGCGAGATGCTGCAGGAGCTGGGCATCCCCTACAGGGTGCAGCTGCTGTCCACCGGAGACCTTAGCTTCGCCGCCGCCCGGTGCCACGACCTGGAGATATGGGCCGCCGGACAGAAGCGGTGGCTGGAGGTCTCGTCGGTGTCCAACTTCCGCGACTTCCAGGCCCGCCGGGGCGGAATCAGGTTCCGTCCGGAGGGCGGCGGAAAGCCCGTGCACGTGCATACGCTGAACGGATCGGCCCTGGCCCTTCCCAGGCTGATGGCGGCGCTGGTGGAGAACCACCAGACCCCCGAGGGGGAGGTCAGGCTCCCGGACTTCCTGGAGCGGTAGGGTCTACAGGCGGTAGAAACGCGGGGTCCGGCCGGAGAAGTAGCAGGCCTCCCGGAAACCCAGGTCCAGCAGCAGGTCCCTGCCTCTGGCTATTCCGAAGAATGCGTTCTCCCTGCGATGGGTGTCCGACCCCAGCGCCACCAGCTCCCCCCCCAGCTGCCGGTAGCGCTCCAGGACGCTGCGGGTGGGGTAGGTGGTCTCCTCGCTGCGGCGCAGGCCGGCAGTGTTCAGCTCCAGGGCCACTCCCTGCTCTATCATGGTCCCCAGGACCTCGTCGATGAGGCCGGGCCACTCCTCAACCTCGTCGAAACCGGTGCTGTATCCCGCAAGGGCCAGCCCCCGACGGAATATGCCCATGTGGGCCAGCACGTCGATGTCGCACCTCCGCAGCACCCGCAGGGTCTCCTCGTAGTAGCCCTCCACCACCTGCATGGGGTCGATCCCCCGGAAACCGGTCTCGTCCAGCACCAGACGGGAGCCTATCCAGTGCAGAGCGCCGGTGAGGAAGTCCCATTCCTCGGCGGCGGCCACCGGCTCCCAGCTGGAGGCGAAGCGGTGGGGCTCACCCACCTCCAGGCCGGTGGCGACCCTGATCCCCTCCGCCCCCGCCAGCTCGGCTATCCGTCGCGAGTCGGCCACGTAGGCCGCCACATCCGGCCCTCCGGTGCAGTAGTCGTCGGGGTGGAAGTCCACATGCACCACCAGACCCAGTCCCCAGAGGCCCAGCAGCTCCGCGGCGGTGACCAGCTCCTGGGGGGACACGGCGGCGTCGGGAGAGGCTGGAGTGTGCACGTGCAGGTCGAATATCCGGCCGGTATCGGTCAAGGGGTCCCCTTCTCAGACAGGTCATATTCCGCAGGCTCGGGGCTGCGGCTGTGGACAATATCAAACAGCGGGCGCAACTGCTACCCCGCCGGCGGGGGGATCAGTAGGTGACCCCCAGCCCCGCTATCACCATGTCCCGGGAGAGGTCCAGGGGTACGGTGAGCTCGAAGGCCACGGACTCCGGAACATAGCCGGACATCTCCGGGCCCGTCCGCAGCTCGTAGCCCACCCCCAGCCTCAGGGCCTGGCTGGTGGTGTTGCCTATTGCGTCCCAGTCGTCCTCGCCTTCCTCGTTTTCGGGTACGTTGGCGAGGTCGGGGCCGTAGCCCACGTCCCAGGCTCCGTACAGCTGCAGCCTGCGGCCCAGCCTGTGGCCAGCCGCCAGGGATCCCCGCACGGAGATGACCCCGGCCGGCAGAACGTAGCCCACCCCCGCCAGGGCGGATACCGCCGCGGGCGAGGAGGACTCCATGGGGGAGTACTTCAGGAAGGGACCCAGACCGTATCCGTAGACCGAGATGCCTATGTCCACGTTGTCCGTGGCCCCGCTGGCCAGGGAGAGCGAGGGATAGGGCTCCAGGTAGTCTACGCCGGACTGCTCCGCCTCCGCTCTCTCCTCCGCCTCCAGGAAGGCGGGCAGCATGATGCTGCCGGTGGCCGTAATGTGGTTCTCGCCCAGGGTGTGAGCGGGCTGCATGGTGCCGTAGTAGCATCCCACGCAGATAAGAGAAGCTGCCGCCGCCAGAACCGTCTTCGATGACAACACCGAACCCCCTCCCGGGCTGCAGGCTCATTCGGCCGGACCGGCCCCGTCGGCGCAGGGTTGCCCGGACCGTGGCTTTTGCTATTCTAACCAACCGGAAGCCTGCGTCGAAGGCCGGGCCTTTCAGCGAAGGAGGAACCATGGCTCCCCCAGGGATTCTGCTGGCCGTCATGCTGGCCCTGGGGCCGGTCCGTCTGGCTGTGCTGGGGGACCGCACCGGCGGCGCGGACGACGAGCAGTGGGCCCGCACCATCCGGTCCATAGCCATGATGGAACCCGATCTGGTGGTCTCCGTAGGGGACCTGATCGAGGGCTACTGCGACAGCTCATCCGCCGCTGCGCAGTGGCAGGCGGTTATGGAGTCCCTGGAGCCGCTTCGGCCTTTCGGCATCTTGGCCACCCCGGGAAACCACGACGTATGGGACGGGGCCTCCGAGGGGCTCTGGACCGGGTCCACCGGGTGGCCGGTGGAGGGCGTCGTGCGCCGACTGGGCATTGACTTCGTTATCTGGGATACGTCCCGGGAGGGACGCCTTACCCCGGAGCTCATCTCCCGGCTGGACTCCCTACTGGCCATGACGGATGAAGCGGGCTGCGCCGTGGTGGTCACCCACAAGCCCCTGTGGTCCATGGCCGAGGCCGATTCCGCCCTTGCGGGCCGCTTCTACGGTCTGCTACTGCGGCGCGGGGCCGACGCCGTGCTCTCCGGCCATGTCCATGCCGCCGCCTGCCAGCGGAGGGACGGTGTCCTGCTGGCCACCGTGGGGCCCTCCGGCGTACGAATCGGCGAGCCCTTCCGGGAGGCCGGGATCTTCACCCAGTTCGGCTGGCTCACGCTGGGGGAGGGCGGGCATGGCTTCGCCCTGATCGAGTCGGGGGCCGTCCATCCAGAGAGCCTCAACACCAGCCTGGAGCAGAGGCTCCACTACCTGTACCGCAACCGCATGCTGGAGGCCGGCCCGCTGTCTCCGGCGGGGGGAGGGGTCTCCGTGGTGCTGCACCCCTTCGAGGAGAGGCCGCGCCGGGTGACGGTGGACGTGCGGGAGGAGGGATGGCGGGTGACTCCCGAAGGCGCCGAGGTGGAGCTGGAGGGCTCTCCCGACACTCTGACGCTGCAGGCGGAGGTCCGGGAGCGCCTGCTTCCCCTCCCCTCCCTCCGTGTGGGCCTCAGCTACGGCCCCCGGGACAAGGAGCTGGAGCTGACGGAGACCCTCCCCCTGGCCAGGCCGGTGCCCGGGGCCCTCTGCCTGGCCGCGGCGGACGGGAACATCGCTGAGGGGGAGTACCCGGCCGAGGCCATGGAGGTCTTCGTGGGCCGGGACGGCGGCCCCTCCGACATGCCGCCCACCGAGGCCATGGTGGCCGTGGGGCCAGACAGCCTCCGGGTGGCCTTCGACTGCTCCGAGCATCTCGAAGACGACGAGGCAGGCCTTGTGATAGCCTCCGGCGATCGCTCCATGCTGGTCTTCGCCGGGCCCGAAGTGGAGGCCAGCGGCTACGTCCGGACGGGCGGGGGTCCCAGGTCCTCCTGGGACGGGGGGTGGAGCGTGGCGGTCACCGCCCGCGAAGACGGATGGGTCATGGAGGCCGCGGTGGCACTGGAGGAGTTGGGAGATCCGGATTCGGTTGGAATGAACGTCTTCAGGTCGGCCGGATGGAGGCTCGGATGCTGGAGCTGGCCCCTGACGTGGGAGGGGCGTCTGATGGGGCCGCTGGAGCTCGAGCCCTCCGGCCGCTGACGCAAAGCGAAAGGATATGAGATGGCCCGAAGAGCAGCCTTCGTGCTCAGCGGATGCGGAAACATGGACGGAACGGAGATACACGAGGCGGTGAGCGCGCTGATCGCCCTGGACCGGGCTGGTTTCGATGTGGTCTACACCGCCCCCGACATACCCCAGAGCGTAACCAAGGAGTACCTCTCCGGCGAGGACGCCGGCGAGACCAGGAACGTCCTGCGGGAGGGGGCCAGGATTGCCAGGGGCAACGTCACACCCATCTCGGAGCTGTCGGACGATGACTATGACCTGGTTGTGCTGCCCGGCGGATTCGGCGCAGCCCTGAACATCTCCACCTTCGGCACCGAGGGTGAGTCCTGCTCGGTGGACCCGGAGGTAGGGGCGCTGCTGGAGAGAGCCCATGACGCTGGCAAACCCATAGCGGCCATGTGTATAGCTCCCGTAATACCCGCCAGGCTGTTCCCCGGGGTCAGGGTGACTGTGGGCAACGACCCGGATGTGGCACATAAGATAGAGGCCATGGGAGCGGAGCACGTGGAGTGCGCCGTGGACGATGCGGTAACGGACGGGGAAATGCGGGTGGTGACCACTCCGGCCTACATGCTGGCCGGCGGCCCCGCCGAGGTCTACGCCGGAGCCGTGCGGATGGTGGAGGAGCTGGAAGGGCTCCTGGGCTAGACGGTGATGCTCCTGCGCTCCCGGCCGGCGGCACTGGCGGCCCTCTGCCTGGCGTGGTTCCTGGCGGCCTGGCTGGGAACCGGCTACGCCATAGACGACACCTACATACACCTGACCTACGCCCGCAGCCTGGCCGGTGGCCAAGGCCTCTCCTTCCATCCCGCCGGGGGCCCTCTCTACTCCTGCACCAGCCCCGTCTGGGTGGCCCTGCTGGCCGCCGCCCGATCCACGGGAGCCGGGGGTCTCCCCGCGGCCAGGCTCCTCTCGTGCCTGGCCGGGGCCCTGACCCTTCTGCTGCTCTACCGGCTTTCCCGGCGGCTTCTGGGCCCGGAGGCCGCCCCCTTCCCCGCGCTGCTGCTGGCTCTGAACCCCTGGTGGGTCCGATGGAGCTGCTCGGGGATGGAGACCGCCGCCGCCGGTCTTCTGGTGACCGGCTGTCTGCTGCTGGCGGTGGAGCGACGCCCCGGATGGGCCTTTCTGCTCTCCGGCCTGGGGATTGCGGTCCGACCGGAGCTGGCCGTGCTGGGTCCGCTTCTGGCGGCGGGCTTCGTGGGCCGCAGCAGACCCGGCGGACCGGCCCATCTGCTTCTGTGGATGGTCCCCACCGCGGGCTGGGCAGCGTTCGCCTGGGCCTACTTCGGCTCACCTCTCCCCCTGTCGGCGGCCTCCAAGGTCTCTGCCGCCCCCCTGCCCGTCTACCTGCTCTCATCCCTGTCCCGGCTGGCCGGGATGCTACTGGCCGGTGACGCGCTGGCCACGGCGGCCCTGGTCCTGCTGGCGGTGGGATGGCTTATGGGGCTTTGGCGCATTCCCCGGCCCGGTAGACGGTGGGTCCCGCTTCTTCTTCTGCCGCCGGGGCTTTTCGCAGTGGTGCTGGCGGGCCGGGGCCCCATGATATCCAGGTACCTGCTGCCGGCCTGGCCCGCCCTGGCGGTGGTGGAGGTGGCGGGGATGCGGCTGCTGACGCGAAACGTGGGTGGGAGGCTTCGCCGCTCGTGGCAGGTGGTCCCGCTTCTGGCCGCCGGCCTGCAGCTGGTGGTGCTGGTGACGGTCTTCGCCCCCCACATGCGGGCCATGGAGAGAAACCTGGCCACCTACCGGGAGGCGGCGGCTTTCATGCGCGACAGCCTGCCGGAGAACGCGGTGGTGGCGGTGCGGGAGGTGGGCGTGTTCGGGTACATGGCCCGCCGCAGGCTGGTTGACCTGGAGGGCCTGGTGACCCCGGCGGCAGCAGGCTACCCCGGACTGCACCGGGACCTGGCCGCCTCGGTCCGCATGCTGAGGCGGCTGGGCGCGACCCACATGATGGACCCTGTAGACCGGGCCCGGCTGCTGGACGGGGCCGCCTCCCGAAGGCTGGGGCTGAGACTGGTCCCCCTGCGTTCCTGGAGCTTTCCCGGAGGCACCTCCCTGAGGGGTGCGGGCTACAGACGGGTCCTGTACAGGCTGGAGTGGGGGCGGCCGGAGGGGTAGCCCTCCCTCTTCAGGACCGGGCCGGCCTTCCCACCGGAGCCATGTAGACCACCATCTCCTCCCGGCCGTCCAGGTCCAGAAGCTGGTCGCAGGCGTCCTGGTTGTAGGCCCCCACGGCACAGGTCCCGGCCCCTATCTCCTGGCAGGCGAGGTAGAGGTTCTGGCAGATGTGCCCGGCGTCCAGGGCGATTATCTTGGCCGAGACGGGACCGTACCTCCATTCCATCCGGTAGGGGATCGCGGCCCAGACGAAGGTCGCGGCGGCCTCCTCCAGGAAGCCCTGACCCACCGCGGCGTCGGCCAGCCTGCCGGGGGCGGGCAGCGGGCCATGAAGGCAGACGGCATGATCCAGCGGCAGATACCTGTACACGCCCGGGGAGAGGTCAGAGACCCTCCGGCAGAACAGGTAGGTCTCGAAGGGGTGCCGTGCCCCCCCTGAGGGAACGGTCCTCAGGCTGGCTCTTCCCTCGCCTATGACCCGCCGCACGCCCTGGGTCGCCCACAGCAGGAAGGACAGCTCCCGCAGGGTGATGGGCTCGTCGGTGAAGGACCTGACGCTCTGCCGCTCGAACACCGCCTGGGCCACGGTGAGCCTGCTGTGCTGGTCGGGCTTTACCCCCGGAAGCCTCCTGACCGGCCTGTCCTCCGCCGGCTTCTGCAGCTCGGGCGGTGGCTTGCCTCTCCTCTCGTCGCTGGTGTAGTCCCTCAGCAGGTCCCAGCTGGAGCGGAGCAGGCGTCTTTCCCCCTCCCCGTACGACTCTTCGCCTTCGTCACTCGTCATGGGCCGCCCCCCCCCAGGACATCCTCTCCAGCCCCACCAGCCAGATATCGCTGTCGCCCCTTCCGGTGGAGGTGCTGGTAGCCGCCAGAACCGGTCTTCCTGCGGAGGTGACGGCAATACCGGTAAGCACCTCGTCACCGGTGCCTCCCACGGCGGCCTCCCATATCCGCTCACCGCTGGAGTCCAGCTTCCAGAGGAAAAGGTCCATGCCGCTGGAGCCGGGAGTCTCCCGGGTCCCCGCCACCAGCATGCACCCGTCGGGCGTATCCAGAACGGCCTCCGCCCGTACGCAGTAGCCGGTGGGTATGACCACCTCCCTCTCCAGGGAGCCGGCGGAGTCCGCGAAGAGCAGGGCGAGGTTGCACACGGACCTCTTGGACCAGCAGCACACCACCGCCCCTCCGTCCTCCCGGGGCATGATGGCCCTTCCGTAGTCGTAGTCGGGGCAGCCCCAGACCATCCTGGACTCCTCCATCCCCGCCGGGCCGGTCCAGACGGTGAGAGCCTCCCCGTGCTCGCCCTGGGAATAGGTGGTGCCGGTGGCGAGGTATCCGCCTTCGGTGCGGGCCACGTCGAAGAACCTGTCCATGTCCGCCCCGCCGAATGTGCGGAACCACTCGACTTCGCCTTCTTCGTCCAGGCGCAGCAGGCAGCCGTCGCACCCCCCGGAGCCCTGCGACCAGGTCATTCCCGCCACCACCACGCCGCTGTCGGATACGGCGGCCTCGGCCCTCTCATCCATCTCCCCTCCGTAGCGGCGCTGCCATATCGGGTTGCCATCGGCATCGCATCTTATCACCCAGATGTCCTCTCCGCCGTGGGAGTCCGAGCCCGAGCTTCCCACCGCGTAGAAGCCTCCGTCGGGAGCCGGCGCCAGATCTTTGAGAAAGTCGTCACCGATGCCGCCATAGGGCCTCTCCCAGGATATGTCGCCGTCTTCGGGGTCCAGCAGGACCACCAGTCCATCGGAGTCACCGGTGCTGTAGGAGCGGGTGCTGCCGCAGACCAGAAGCATGCCATCGTCCCGCAGCAGGCATCCGCCCGCATCCTCGTCCTTTATGTCCCCCAGGGATATGCTCCAGGCGGTACCCGGCGCCCTCTCCCCGGAGGATGCCGGGCAGGGCCAGG
>Ga0207797_1000442_pt1 | contig 32017 bp, 21 predicted proteins | sample PRCRCaboRojoPR_6_FD_187275 | JGI IMG/M metagenome (GOLD analysis project Ga0207797, IMG submission 187275) | Marine sediment microbial community from Cabo Rojo, Puerto Rico - PR CR 10% Liquid 1 (SPAdes) | ecosystem: Environmental > Aquatic > Marine > Coastal > Sediment | place: Cabo Rojo, Puerto... | reverse complement strand
CGACGCCACCCCCGTGGTCGGACGACCTGACGCGACGGCGACGCCACCCCCGTGGTCGGACGACCTGACGCGACGGCGACGCCCCGTCGCAGCCAGTGGCGCCCCGACCGTCCCGCTTCGCCTTCGCCCGATCCGCCGTCGGCGGCGACACGTGCCCCCGGCCGCACCGGACGGTCCGGAAGCACCGTCCTAACAATGCCCGCCGCTCGTGTACGGACGGCCGACAGACGGGCCCCATCCGTCACCGACCCGATCCGCTTCGACCCGCTCCGGGACGACCTGCTCGGGGCCGATCCGTGACCGGGCCGCGTCTCCCGAGACGATTCACATGTTCACCGTACACACCATCTGGGCGGCCGGGATCGGGACGGTCGGTCCTGCACCCGTCCCCGACCTCACCCCCACGACGCTGGCGCGGCTGGCCGTCCTGGCGGGCTTCGTCGTCGCGACGGTCGTCGCCGTCGTCCTCGCCGACCGGCCGCGCGTCCGCACGGCGTACGTGGCGGGCTTTTTCGTCTGCCTCCTGCTGTTCAACCTCGTCGGCGTCGCCGCCCTCCCGTTCATGCACTGGCACAAGTTCTCCGGCGACCGCCCCGAGACGGAGGTCCTCTACGAGTTCCGCGTCGTCGACGCCGCCGGCCGCGAACTCGACTACGACCACCGCGCGACCCTCGCCGTCGACGGCTTCTCGATGTACCTCGTCACCTCCCGGATGGACGAGTACGACGAGCCGCGGCGGGCCGCGGTCGCAGCGTACCTGCTGGCGCGCGCGAACACCTACCGGGCGTCCATCGAGTCCCGTTCGGCGCTCCACCTCCTCCGGTTCCCGCCCCACGGCGTCGAGGACACCTGGGACGAGCTGGAGCTCGCGGAGTACGACGAGTTCGTCGGCGTCCGCTACTACCGGCTCGAGCTGGTGACCTCCGCCGACGGGACGGCCGTCGAGTCGTACTCCGAGGAGCTGCTCGGGGAGTGGACACCCGACGGCCCGGCGTCGACTGTCCGATCCGACGACGTCGCCACCGAAGCAGTCGCCGCGAGGGCCCCCTGGCCCGACGACCCCGCTTCCTCGACCGATCACGTGCCGGTCGTCACGGCTCCGGCCCGGCTCGTCGCGACGCCGGGGGTGACGCGCTGATGTTCGTCAACTACCTCGCCTCGCGCGAGCGCGCGTCGCCAGTGAACCTCGCGGTCGCGCGCGTCCTCCTGGGGACGTACCTGCTCTGGAAGGTGCTCCCGTACGACCCGCGGCTCTGGACGGACCTCCCGTTCGTCGGCTTCGCGGGCTACGTCCGGGCGATCCCCCCGGCGCCGGTGCTGGTCGCCGAGAAGTGGCTGCTGGTCGCCGCGCTCGTCGCCTTCGTCGTCGGCTACCGCACCCGGTGGGTCGCGCTGCTCGCGAGCCTGCTCGTGATCCACCTCGCGACCGTCCGGTACACGGTGAACACCGGCGGCGGCACGACCGCGCTGTTCTTCGCTGCGTACCTGCTGGTCTTCTTCGCGCTCTACAGCCGGCTCGACGACCTCTCGGCCGACGCGCTTCGCCGGACCGGGACCCGACCCATCGAGACGCTGCGTGCCCACCTCAAGCGGGACCGGGACGAGTGGGACCGCGACGAGTCCGAGGCCGACGGGGCGTCCCCGTCAGAGGGGAGCGGCGACGGGACCGGCGGCGACGACGGCGACGGTGAGGTCCCCCGTTCGTTCCCGACGACGCCGCTGCTGTACGGCCAGCTGATGCTCGCGATCGTCTACTTCGGTGCGGGCTTCGCGAAGCTCGTCAAGGGCGGCCCGGCGTGGTTCGAGCCGGACAATCTCACGCGCACGATACTCGTTCGGAACGAGTTGTTCGCGATGCCCGTCGACCTGGGGCTGTGGGTCGTCCAGTACCCGGCGCTCGTCTCGCTGCTCGCGGTGGCGACGGTGGGCCTGGAGGTCGGCCTGCTGGTCGCGCTGCTGGCGCGCAAACCCGTCTGGCCCGTGATGCTCGGCATCTGGGGGATGCACCTCGCGATCCTCCCGACGATGGGGATGTTCTTCTTCGATCCCCTCCCGCTGTTCGCCCTCTTCGTCGCCTGGGACCGCGTCCTCGGCGGCCTCGCCCGGCGGGACACGCTCGACGTGGTCTTCGACGAGCACTGCTACTTCTGTGCGCGCAGCCTCTACCCGTTCGCGCACCTGGACGTGGCCAACCGCGTGCGGTTCTACTCGCAGTCGGACGCCCCGTCGCGATACGCGACCCGGTCGGACGCCGACTTCGGCGCCGCGATGTACGCCTTCCGCGAGGGTGACGCGACCGCCTACGAGGGCTACGACGCGTTCCGGGAGCTGACCCGCCAGCTCGGGTTCTGGCCCGTCTGGTTCGTGATGGGGCTGCCGGTGGTCTCGCACGTCGGGAAGCCGGTCTACCGCTACGTCGCGGACAACCGGTCGACGCACTTCGTCTGCTCGCTGCCGTTCGACGACGAGGACGCCGCGGACGTCCCGGACGCCCAGGACGTCCCGGACGCGGTGGAGGGTCTCGACGGCGTCGGCGTCGATGGCGGCCAGGGGCCGGATGCGGACGCCGGCGCCGGATCGGGTTCGAGTGGCGCCGACGAGCGGAGCCACGCCGACGACTGACCGGGTCGAAGCCGAACCCAACCCGTTCCGACCGCCCGCTCGTGCCCGATCGACCGCTCGCCGACCCTGCTCCGCGTGCATCGCGAGGCTGCCCCGTCCACGGCCGACGCTTCCCGACGACCTCGCGTACCGTTCGACCGCTACGGCTCGCCTCCGTCTCTCCGACGCCACGGCTCGCCTCCGTCTCTCCGGCGTGACGCGCTCGAGCGACCGGTAGACGGGCCATAACGATACCCGACGCGCGCCTCCCCGGGGCATGGACGTACTGCTGGTCACTGTCGACTCCCTGCGGTACGACGCGATCTTCGAGGGCACGGACCCCGCCTCCGCGACGGTCCGGCCCGGGCTCGACGCGATCCGGTCGCTCGTCGACGGGGGCACCGCCTTCACCCAGGCCTTCTCGAACGCGGCGTACACCGCACAGTCGTTCCGCTCGATCCTCGGGGGCACGTACCCCTGGATGTACGGTTCGGAGCCGAAGGGGTTCCAGGCCGACCGTCCGCACCTCGCCGAGGAGCTCCAGGCCGCCGGCTACCTGACGGCCGGCTTCCACTCGAACCCCCACCTGACGCCGCTGTTCGGCTACGACCGCGGGTTCGACTACTTCACTGGCCGCGAGGAGGGCAGCGAGGAGAGCCGCTTCCAGCGGATTCAGACGGGCATCCGACGGGTCGTCCCCGAGGACTCCCGGACGTTCCGCGGGATCGAGTGGACGTACAAGACCGTCGGCGCGCGCCTCGGCGTCCAGCTCGGCGGGATGCCGTACGTCCCCGGCGAGCGGCTCACCGAGCAGGTCCTCGAGTGGGTCCGGTCGACCGGCGGCGGCCGACCGCGGTTCGCCTGGGTCCACTACATGGACGTCCACAACCCGTACTACCCCCACCCCGGGACGGGGTTCCCCGGCGAGGACGTCTCCGAGCGGGAGGCGATCCGGCTGTTCCACACGTTCACGAAGGAGCCCGAGCGCGGGACCGCCGCGGACGTCGAGACGCTCCGGCGGCTCTACGAGGGCGAGGTTCGCTACCTCGACCGTTGTCTCGGCGACCTCGTGGCAGGCCTCGCGTCGGCCGGGATGGACCTCTCGGAGACGCTCGTCGTCTTCGCGTCGGACCACGGCGACGGCTTCGGCGAGCACGGCGTCTTCTTCCACCCGGGCTACCTCTACGACGAACTGGTCCACGTCCCCCTGGTCGTCGCTGGACCGGGGTTCGGCCCCGGCGTCGCCGACGTGCCGGTCACGAACGCCGACCTGCTGCCGACGGTGCTGTCGGCCGCCGGCGGGCACGTCCCCGACGCCTGCGTCGGGACGGACCTCCTCCCGCTCGTCGCGGCCCCGCCCGCCGCCGGCGAGCGGCTGGTCTTCGCGCACGCCCAGAGCCAGGAGACCGGCAAGGCGACGGTCACGGACGGCCGGTGGAAACTGATCCGCGACCTCGCGGACGGTTCCGAGGGGCTGTTCGACCGCCACGGGGACCCCGACGAGACGGCGAACCGCGTCGACGACGCCCGTGACGGCCGACTCCCCGACGACCGGAACGTCTACGGCCGGCTCCGGGAGGCGCTCGACGGCCACGTCGACGCGATGCGCGCGCACGACGGCGACGGCGCCGAGATGCGAATCGACGTCCCGGACGACGTCCAGCAGCGGCTGCGCCAGCTCGGCTACCAGGAGTAGGAGTAGGAGTAGGCGTCGCCGACGGCGAACTCGCCCGTTCCCCCTCCTCTCTTCGACTGACGTCCCGGGCGCGCGGTCGCTGTCGCGGTCGGACCCCGCTTCAGAGGACCCCCACGGCGGAAAGCATCGACGCGAGCCCGCCGGCCAGGAGCAGGAGCCCGAGAGGGCCGCCGAGCGCGACGGCGCGCCTGATACTCGCCGTCGCGTCGATCCCGGCGTCGGCGTCGGCGACGACGAACGCCGACCCGTCGCCGTCGATCACGCGGGGCGCGCCCCCGCCCGGCGCCTCCCGGGCCCGGGCCTGGCCGAGCACCAGGACCTCGTCGCCCGGTTCGACGCGGTGTTCCACGCGGCGGACGCGCGGCCCCTCCTCCAGTCGACCGGGCCCGTCCTCCCCGGCCCCGTCGGCTTCGATCTCCAGGCGGGCCCCCTCGGGATCGACGCGGAGCCAGCCGGTGTCGTCCTCGAGAGCGAACGGGACCGCGTCGACCGCCGCCCCGGTCGTCGCCCAGAACTCGTGGGAGCGCTGCGGCCGCCGGATCCGGTCCTCGGTCCGCGTCTCGCAGACGAGACAGTCCCGGCCGGACACCGGCGCGGTCGCGACCGTCCCCCCGTCCCTGCGGGGCGGCGTCGTCGCGGCCGTCGCGGTCCGCGCGGCCGCCGTCCCCGCCTCCCCCGCCGGACCCGTCGCCGTCCCCGCGTCGATCGACCCGCCGGGATGGCTCGTCGATCGGGCCCCCTCGGTCGCGAGCGCGCCCTCGGCGGATCCCCCCGGAGTCACGGGGCGGCCGCCGTCGGTCGCCGCCGTGGAGCCGGGCCTCCCGTCGCGGGCGGTCCGGATCCCGTCGGAGTCGACAGTGCCCTCCTCCATCGCCACGTCGTCGAGCGTCCGGGCCACCCCGCGGACGGCGACGCTCCCGCGTGCCTCGGCGACGGCGGCCGGCCGGCACGCCCGGACCGCCCGGAACGTCGGGAGCGTCACGGCCGCGTAACCGAACACGCCGAGACCGACGCCGGCGGCGACCGCGCCGACGACGTAGAGTCGGAAGCCGCCGGCCGTCGACCCCACCTGCGGGATCGCCACGACCCCCGCGACCCAGAGCGCCAGCGCCCCTGCGACGAACCGCCCGCCCACGCCCGCCCGCCGGAGCGAGAACCGGAGCGCCCGGTCGAACCCCGTGAGGCGTGCGACGCCCAGGTACGGTCCGGCGACCAGTGCCGTGACGAGGAGCGTTCGCAGGGGCCAGTCGAGCATGCCCCGACAGACCCGCGGGTACATAAAAAACGACCCGGCAGAAACGAGCGGCGTAACGACGGCCGAGTGGTCCTGGAACGCCTGAAGCGGCCGGTTCGGGACGGTCGTCGGCTCCCTCTCGACGCCCCGGACGTGGGCGGGTCGCTCCGCGAGACCCCGGACGTGGGCGGGTCGCTCCGCGAGACCCCGGACGTGGGCGGGTCGCTCCGCGAGACCCCGGACGTGGGCCGCTGGATCGTCCTCGAATCGCCCGTCGGCGGTTGGTCAGGTACTCAGCACTCCGATCAGGACGAAGAGGACGAACGTCCCCACGAAGAGGGCGAGCGCGCCGAGGAGGAGGTACCGGACGAGGGGCGGGAAGACCTCGAGGTCGGGGACCATCGGGAGGCTGTTCTGGTCCATGGCTCATAGGGTCGGTTGTAATTCGTTTCCGGTGTTCGACGGAACGGTCGTCGAATCACCGGTACACAGTTACAACCGACCCTATCAGGTCCGGACCGGTAGTGTACAACTCCGGGGGTGACCGCCGCCGGTAGTGTACAACTCCGGGGGCGATCGTCGGGGCGTCGCCGCCCGGTACCTCGCGTGGCGGTCGACCCGGCGTCCCGGCTCCGGGGTCGGGTCTACCGGTCGTTCCGCACGCGATCGGGACGCGCAACCGACCTGCTCTAGATGTAGCCGAGCTGCTGGAGCTGTTCGACCGTGTCGTCGTCGAGGTGGCGGGATGTGTCGACCGTGGTCGCGCCGGCCGCCACCTCGTCGATCGTCGCGCGGGCCTCGTCGGCCGTGAACCCGGGCGTCCCGTAGACGGTGTGGCCGGGGACGAACCGCCGGTGCATCGACCGGATCGCCCGGTTGTGTAACAGCTGGCGACCCTGCGGTGCCTGGAGCAGCGTCCCGAGGTAGACCAGCGAGGACTTGTACCGCGATCCCTCGACGAAGACGTGGCCGCCGTCGGCGTCCCACGTCGACCGGACGGTGCGGTGGAAGCCGCCGGTCAGCTCCGAGAGCCGCGCCAGCGGCGTCGGCAGCGAGGCGTACCGGACGTGCTCGAAGTGAGTGTACCCCCGCGTCCGGCCCTCGCCCCACGGCGTCCCGTGCGTCCGGCCGCCGTCCACGCCGAGGACCGACGCGATCGTCGGGAGGAGGTCGACGTGGTGGAACAGGCCCTCGCGGTGGCCCGGTTCGAGGTCCGGGTGGACGAAGCAGGTCGGCACGTAGACCGTCTCCGGGCAGACTAACAGCGCGTGGCCGAAGAAGCCGTACTCGCCGAGGACCTCCCCGTGGTCGCTGGTGTAGATCACGAGCGTCTCCGAGAGGAGCCCCCGCGCCTCCAGAACGTCGAGGACACGCTCGAACTCCGCGAACGAGGCGTCGACGCCGCGGGCGTAGTCCGCTCGCGCGCCGTCGGGGTCGGTGGCGGTCCGCCGGAGGTAGTCGGCCGCGGACTCCTCGCGGTACTCGTAGCCGTCCCACTCGAAGCCGTCGTAGGGGGCGTGGCCCCCGGGGCGGCGGAGGACGTGGATCCACGGCTCGTCGGCGTCGAGGTCCTCGACGTCCGTCCGGGGTGGCTCGCCGAACATCGCCGCGATGGAGTGGTTCATACCACCCGCCGTGGGCATCGTGACGCGGTGCGACTCGAGGTCGAACAGGGAGCGGACGCCCGGCGCCGGCGAGTGCCTGAAGCTCTTGACGCCGCTGGCGTCGGGGTACAGGCCCGTGAGGATGCTCCCGAACGAGGTCGGCGTGTGAGAGGAGGCCGCGACCGTCCGGTAGGTCGCGCCCATCCCGGCGAGTCTGTCGGCGACGGCGTCGTACCGGACGGCGTCGTCGACGTAGAGGAGCACGTTCCGCGCACGGATGTCCATACGATCCGGGTGGCTCCGGAGGGTCATTTCTATGGAGCGCCTACCGGCGGCGTTCCGCCTCCTGGCGGCGTTCCGACCCGGTTCCGGAGGGAGCGCGACGGTGCGAGCGAGTCACCGGAGAAGGGAGGCGCCCGCGTCGCTTCCGAAGTGGCCGACGAGGGGCCGACGGCGACGACGCGAGGTGGGCGAGTCGGGAGCCGGACCGACCGGCCAGCCGACCCGGCTCCCCGACGGGCAGCCGGACAGTCGCGGACGGCCCGGGGGCACCGGGGCGGTATCGCCGGCGGACGGCACGACGCGGCCGGTAGTACCGGCATAACCCGGGCAGCATCGGCGGCATCCGGCGCGTAACTAACCCCGAGCCGCGCCGTCCCACCCCATGCAGGTTCTCGTCACCGGGGGCGCCGGCTTCGTCGGCGGCCACCTCGTCGAGTCGTTCGCCCGCGACGGCCACGACGTGACCGTCCTCGACGACTTCACCCCCTACTACGACGTCCGGCTGAAGGAGCACAACGTCGCCGTCGGCCGCGAGGCCGCCCGCGAGGGCGGCGGCAGCTACGAACTCGTCCGCGGCGACGTTTGCGACCCCGAGACGGTCGCTCGCGTCGTCGCCCCCGCGGACGTCGTCTTCCACCAGGCCGCCCAGGCCGGAGTCCGGACCAGCGTCGACGAGCCGCGTGTCGTCGACGAGATCAACGTCGACGGCACGCTGAACGTCCTCGACGCGGCGCGCGACGCCGACGTCGAACGGGTCGTCTTCGCGTCCTCCTCGTCCGTCTACGGCGTGCCCGAGTACCTCCCGTACGACGAATCGCACCCGACCCTGCCGGTCTCGCCGTACGGCGCCTCGAAGCTCGCCGCCGAGCAGTACGCCCACGCCTACTACCAGGTGTACGGGCTCCCGACGGTGTCGCTGCGGTACTTCACGGTGTACGGCCCGCGGATGCGCCCGAACATGGCGATCTCGAACTTCGTCTCCCGCTGTCTGAACGGCCGCCCGCCGGTGATCTACGGCGACGGTCGCCAGACCCGGGACTTCACCTACGTCGACGACGTCCTCGACGCCAACCGCCGCCTGCTCGACTCGCCCGTCGCCGACGGCCAGGTGATCAACGTCGGCTCGACGGACACCATCTCCGTCCAGGCGCTCGCCGAGGCCGTCCGCGACGCGATCGACCCCGCCCTGGGGATCGACTACCGCGACGCCGCCGTCGGGGACGCGCGCCACACCCACGCCGACGTGGGGAAGGCGGCCCAGCTGCTCGGCTACGACCCCTCGACGAGCATCCGGGAGGGAGTCGCTCGCTTCACCGACTGGTACCGGGAGAACCGGGACTGGTACGAGCCGCTCGTCGAGGCGTCCGCCGCGTCCGCCTGACGGTCGGCGGTCGGACCCGCGTCCTCACCGTCCGTCGCTCCACCTCGCACGTCGCCCACCCCCTTCCTCTCCCCTCCCGTCGTCCCCGTCGTGTTCCCGTTCTGTGGCCGGGCAGGTCCCGGATCGACCTCCCCGGGGTCGACGTCCCCCTTCCAGTTCGCCCGTCCTCGCGGTCGGCAGTTCGTCCGTCGTTCTCGCCCGCCGGCTCCCGACGACCGCCGGTCCGTCGGTCGGTCCCGACGGGACGTCCGGCAGCGTCTCCGATCGCGGTCTGAACGGCCCGTTTAACTCACACGCTTCGGCGACTGTCTCGAACTGAGGAACGTCGACAGCCAGTGATCGATTCCGCGCGCGCAGTCGGTGCTGCCCCCGTGGATTCTCGCCCGATAGACAGGAGTTCGTGAACGTTATCGGATCACACGACGATCGTAACGACGGCTTACTGGGGTCGTAATCGCACGACTGCAGCGCCGAAAGCCCGTCAGGTATCGATTACTGACAGTCAGTAAAAAAAGATAGTCAGCAAATACTGAATATATTTCAGACGATAGCTTTATGTAATTAACCGTCCCCTAAACGAGTGGATGGCACCCGAGCAAGACCGATCCGAGACCGATTCCCCGGGGGAGGGGACGACGGCCGTGAGCCGTCGCTCGTACCTGGCGATCGCCGGGGCCGCGGTGGCCTCGGCCGCCGGGTTGGCGGGCGGCGAGCGCGACGCCGTCGACGTACCCGCGGCGACGCGGCCGGTCACGACGTACGGCTACGGTGGCGGCCCGGTCGTCCGGGAACGGAGCCTCTCGGCGGCGACCGCCGCGACAGCCAGCCTGGCAGCTGCATCCGTGGCCGAGTCCGAACCGAACGACACCATGGGGGAGGCGACGCTCGTCTCGACGGGCGCCACCGCGTCCGGGACGCTCGAGTCCGCGGGCGTCGACTGGTGGGCCGTCGACCTCGCCGCGGGCGACCGTCTCGACGTCACCGTCGAACGGGCCGCCGACACCGGCGTCGTTGCCGTCGCGACGTACGACCCGAACGGCGACAACCTCGACGTCCGGTACGTCGGAAGCGGCCAGCCGACCACGATCGACGTCGATAGCGCCCCGACGTCGGGCCGACACTACGTCGAACTGGTCGACGTCCAGCAGGGCGACGGCGACTACGCGCTCCAGTTCGGCGACGGGAGCGGGTCGTCGACGGCGACCCCGACGCCGACGCCCACCCCGACGTCGACGCCCACACCCACAGCAACACCGACACCCACACCCACTGCGACGCCGACGCCCACCCCGACTCCCACGCCCACCGCGAGCGATGAGTCCCAGTACGGCGTCCAGGGCTACGGGCAGCTCGGCTACGGCGGCACCAGCAACTGAACACGGCACGGAGGAGACCCAACGATGAGCAACAACCACGGCTACGAGACCCCGACCGAAGGCACGCTCGACTGGCACGTACCGCTGAACGACAACTTCGAGACCCTCGATCGCGACGTCGAGATCCGCGCCCCCGAGGGCAACCGGGGGGACTACGAGCCCAAAGCGGGCGCGAAGTTCTTCGCGACCGACACGGGAGCCGTCTACGTCGGCGACGGCACCGCCTGGAACCAGGTCGGCGCGGTCCCGGACGTGGAGATCCACGTCGGCGCCGAGAAGCCGACGGACGCCAGCGAGGGCGACGTCTGGATCGACACCTCCTGAGCACGCCGGCGTGCCGGCCACCGGCACGATCTCACAGTCACAGTCACAGTCACAGTCACGATCCACGAACCACGACCCGCGATCGCGTTCCGAGACGGACGAGAGACGAGAGACGACACGCGCAGTTCAGATCCACGCACACGACACATGGCAGAGTACTACATTGCGCCCGACGGCGACGACAGCAACCCGGGCACGGAAGACAGGCCGCTGGCGTCGCTCCAGCCGGTCGCGAAGAAGGGCTCGCAGGAGGCCGGCCCGGGCGACACGGTCTACGTCCGGGAGGGGACCTACTACCCCACGGAGAAGGCGCGGTTCGCCCACGTCTCCGGGACGGCCGACAGCCCGCTGACGATCAAGCGGTACCCCGGCGACGCCCGACCGCTGTTCGACTACGAGAACAACGACAAGTGGGTGGGACTCCCCTCCCCGAACCACCTCGAGAAGGGGCCGATCTTCGTCGCGAAGTCCTCGCACGTGGTCGTCGAGGGACTGGAGTTCCAGAACTGCCCGGGGACGGCGGTCCTCGCTGACACGAGCGACCACGTCGTCTTCCGCGACCTCGTCGGCCACGAGACCGGCAACGCCGCGTTCAAGTTCGTGAACGTGAAGGACGGCCTGATCGAGCGCTGTCACGCCTACCACAACGTCGGCGGGAACGACTCCCTCTCGCTGGGCGCCGCGGACGCGTTCGCGATGACGGGCAAGAAGGGGACGACGGGGATCATCTCCGAGCGGTGTACGTTCCGGTACAACGTCGGTCACCACTGTTCGGACGACGGCGTCGACCTGTTCACGAGCCGCGACTGTGTCGTCCACGACAACGTCATGTACGCGAACGGGTTCGCGCCCGACGGCCAGCTCCTGTCGGTGAAGTACGGCGGCGACGCCGACCAGGGGCCCGAGTCGAAGGGGATCAAGCTCGGCGGGGGCGCGACGACCGAGCCCGAGACCGGCGGCCAGCTCGTCTACAACAACCTCTCGTTTCACAACAAGGGGACCGGTTTCGGCTGGAACGGCGCCGAGATCCCGAACGAGGTCTACAACAACACCAGCCTCGAGAACGGGCTCGAGGGGTTCGAGACGTACGGCGCCGAGGTGAACGGGCGTGCCGACGAGCACCTGTTGTACAACAACGTCGCGATGGGCAACGGCTGGCTTCACGACCGGGTCGCCCCGAACAAGCGCTGGGGCGACTACAACCCGAAGGGCGACGAGGTGACCCACGCCGACAACTCCTGGAACATGGGCTACGGGACGTTCGACCTCGACCCGGACTCGTCGACGTCCGTCTCGGACCCGGCGCGGGGCGACTTCGCCACCCTCGCGACCGACGACGGCTACGACCCGAACGACATGGACGCGTTCGCACACCTCACCTCGGAGTCGCCGTTCGTCGAGGCCGGCCGGTCGCTGGGCTCCGAGTTCCCGAGTTCGTCGCTCGACCTGGGCGCGTTCCCGTACGACGGGTCGACGTCCGAACCGGAGCCGTCGCCCGCCGCGTCGCTGAAGGTGTACGACGGGGGGAGCTTCACCGCCCCGTCGATGGTCCGCTACTACGACGGCGGCCAGTGGATATCCGGCTCCCTCCGGGTCGCGACCGCCGACGGCGGCTTCGTCGAGGCGTTCTCGGCGCTCGACGCCGGCCTCGACAAGGGCGACGTGCTCGAGGACTTCGAGCGCGACAGTCCGTTCGACGACTACGTCGGCGATACCGGCGCGTTCGACGTCGTCACGAGTCCGGTCTACCGCGAGACGCACGCGCTCGACTACACGACGACCGGCTCGGACCGGCTCGTCCTCCGCAAGGACCCGTCGCCGAACGTGGTCCGCGGCGGCGAGTACCGCGTCCACATGTACGCCCACTCGACGGGGAACTACGGGAAGCTCTACTTCCTGGCCGACGGGACCGGCTTCGACGACGTCAGCGGCTACGCCGTCGAGTACGACACGGCGACGGGGATCACGCCCGAGTTCAAGCTCCTGCGGTTCGACGCCGGCGACCTGTCGGTCATCTCGTCGACGGGGATCGACCCGCGGATCGGCGAGTGGGTCACGATCGACCTCTCTGTCGGTACCGAACAGCTCTCCGCGTCGCTCCGCGCGGCCGACGGCTCGCGGATGGGGAGCGTCCGCGCGTACGACGACACCTACACCAGCGGTGTGTACGGCTTCGGCTGTAACAACCCCCACGTGACGTTCGACGCGTTGAAGCAGCTCTGATCGTTCGTCCCGGTACGGACGACCCGACGCGCACCCGGAGTCGCCCACCACCACCGACGCCCCATCAGGGGTCGCATCCGACACGGCGTGCACCACGGTCGGCCGACGGACCGGCCGACCACCCGCACGCGCGGTGCAGCCGAACGGACCGATCACGGACCCGAGGAACGAGACGGGACACGCCTGGCACGCGTCCCGTTCCGCCCCGGTCGTCGAGACCGGTGCGGGGCGGGCTCCCGAACCCGGACCCGATCGGCTCCGACCGAGGCGTCGCGCGTGGCTCTCGACCTCCGTCCACCCGTCCGGACACCGACCCCCCGTTCCGTCCTCTCTTCACCTCCCGTTCGTCGATCGGCGATCCGACGATCGGTTTCCGTACCGACCCCGCGTCCTCCGCCGACGCTACCCGTCACGGACCGCCGGGGCCACGCACACGACGGTCACCGGCAGTCCCCGTGCGGACTGCACCGATCCCGTCAGTCGACCGCACCACGGGCGGGTCGTTACCGGACCGCCCAGAGGTCGAACCCGCCGTTCGTGTAGACACGATCGACGGTCCGGTCGGCCGTGAGCCGGGCGACGTCCGCCTCGCCGTAGTAGAACCGCTCGGCCTGCTGGGCCGGGGTGTAGTAGTCCGCGGTGTGCCAGGTCGTGTCGTACGCCTGCGTCACCAGGTACGACCGGCCGAACGACGCGGCCGCCGTCCCGTTCGTCCCGTAGCCGAGCCGCGGGGCCAGCAGGGTGTCGGGCTCGTTGTCGTAGACCGGGCGAGGGTACTCCTCGGCCCGCTCGCCGAGGACGAACCACTGGGTCTTCAGCGTGAGGCCGAACGACCGCACCGGCGTCTCGCCGTCGTGGTAGACGAGTGCGAACTCCGCACCCTCGACCTCGGCGTGGGTGAGGTGTTTGTTCGGCTGGTAGACGGCGAAGGCGCCGACGACCGCCGCGAGAACGATCGCCGACGCGAGCACCAGCGCCAGCGCCACGCGTCCGCCCGACGTGACGGGTCGCGAGCGGTTCGGGCGGAGCTTCCCCGCGTCCGACCCGCCGTCGGTGCGCGCGCCGAGGGCGCCGTCGGCCGTCCGGTCGCTCCGGCGTCCCGATCGTCCCGGCCCGTCGCCGTTCCCGGCACCGGTCCGGGATCGGCCCACGGGCTCCGGGTCGCGGTCGACGACGAGCGCCGCCGGGCGGTCCGGGAGCAGTCGGCTGCCGGCGACGACCGCGAGGACGACCGCCGAGAAGCAGATCAGGTACCGGGAGATCCGCACCGGGTCCGACGCGATGAGGTAGACGACGAGGAACGCCGCCGCGAGCCCGCCGCCGACGGCGTACTGCACGACGAGGTAGAACTCGGGGTACGAAGCCCGGCGGAGGGTGGCGACGACGAGCAGACAGGCCAGGCCCGCCAGGAGGAAGTAGACGAAGACGGCGCCGTAGAGCTGCCCGAAGCGGACGAGGAGCTCCTCCGTCGAGAGGCTCGCCGACGTGGCGAGGGTCGCCTGCTGGGCGACCGGTGCGGCCGCCGAAGCCCCGAGCACGCGGACGAGGACGCTCTGTGTCCGGTCGAACCCCAGGTACCAGACGAACGCCGCGGGGACGAGCGCCAGGGCGACGGTCGCGCGCAGCCGCCGCGTCCCGACGCCCGTGACGTACGGGTACGCCCGACTCGCGAGCGCCGTGGTGACGACGAGCGCTGTCGCCATCAGGGTGGTGACCGGGTGGAGGAACACCAGCGCGAAGACGAGCGCCGCGGCGACGAGGAGGTGGGGTCGCGAGTCCGTCCGGCGGAGCCGCTCGATCGCGGCGGCGACGACCGGCAGGAGCGCGACCGACAGCACCGCCGGGTGGAGCTGGACGTGGAACTCCCCGAGGAGGAGCGGCGCCGCGGCGGCCAGCCCGAGCGGGTAGCCCCGCGGGTCGTCGAGCAGCGTCCGGACCAGGACGGTCGTCCCGGCGAGGAACAGCAGCGTGAGCGCGAACGCCAGCAGGTGCTGGATCGCGTGGAGCGGGACGCCCAGTCGGGCGAACTCGGCGGCGAACACGTGGACCAGCGGGTAGAAGACGCCGGGCGGGTCGCCCGTCGCAAGCACCTCCCTGACGACGGCGAAGTGGAACAGCGGGTCCGACGAGCCGCGGCCGTACAGCGCGTAGCCCCTGGCGACCGGCAGCGAGAGGAAGAGGCCGTACGAGGCGACGAGCAGCGCGAACGCGTAGCGCCAGTAGCCCGTCGCCCGCATCGCGGACCCGAGCGCCACGAGGACCACCGCGGCGACACCGACGCCGAAGGCGACCCAGTGGCCGAGCGGGTACGGGGTGACGACCGACGTCTCGTAGCCGGTCGCCGGCGGCGTGACCGCCACGCCGTACGCCTGCACGGCCACGGCGACCGCACCCACGACGAGCAGCAGACGCTGGGCGCGCCGGGAGAAGACCGCCGCCAGCGGGTGGGCCGCCGACGGGGCGTGGCCGGTGTCGACTGCGGTACTCACTACCGGTCGGATTCGGCACCCGGAGACGTAGTAAGGGGGCGCCTACCGCTCGCTCGCGCCGGAAGCCCGTCACTACCTAAGCCCTCTCCCGCGAGAGTGGGTGCATCGTGAGCATCGCAGGAACGATCGGCGGACTCGCCGGTCGGCTCGTCCCCAGTGGCGGCGTCTTAGAGCGGACCGTCAAGTCCGGCGTCTGGGCGGGCCTGACCAACGTGAGCGCCCAGTCCCTCCAGTACGTCCGGCTGCTGGTGCTGGCGGCCCTGCTCGTCCCGGCTGACTTCGGGCTCATGGGGATCGCGCTCCTGACGATCGCGGCGTGCAAGCAGCTCACCGAGCTGGGCGTCACGGACGCCCTGATCCGCCACGAGGACGAGGACGTCGGCCCGTACCTCGATACGGCCTGGGTGATGAACGTCGTCCGCGGGCTCGTCATCTTCGCGTTCGTCTTCCTGGCGGCCCCGTCGATCGCCGCGTTCTTCAGCGAGCCCCGTGCGACCGACGTCCTGCGGGTCGTCGCGGTCGTCCCGCTGCTGTTCGGGCTCCAGAACCCCGCAGTCGTCTACTTCCGCAAGGACCTCGCGTTCCACCGGGAGTTCGGGCTCCAGCTGTCCCGCTCGCTGGTCGACGCGACAGTCGCCATCGCGTTCGCACTGGTCTACGGGACCGTCTGGGCGCTCGTCTGGGGGGTCGTCGCCGGCGAGCTGGCGATGCTGCTCGTGTCGTACGCCATCGGCGACTACCGGCCGAAGCTCCGCTTCGACTGGGCGCGCGCCCGCGAGATGTACGCCTTCGGCAAGTGGATCACCGGCCTGTCGATCCTCGTCTTCCTGACGAACCAGGGCGACGACATCTTCGTCGGGTGGCTGCTCGGCGCCGGCGCGCTCGGCCTCTACCAGTTCGCCTACCACATCTCCAACATGCCGACGACGCAGGTCTCGAAGATCGTCTCCAGCGTCGCCTTCCCCGCCTACTCGAAGCTCCAGCACGACCTGCCGCGCCTCCGGGAGGCGTACTTCCGCGTGCTGAAGCTCGTCGCCGTCGTCGCGGTCCCGACGACGATCGGGATCGTCCTGACCATCGAGCCGTTCGTCCTCGCGTTCCTCGGCGAGAAGTGGCTGCCCGCGGTCCCCGTCCTGCAACTGCTGTCGGTCTGGGGGCTGGTCCGCGCGCTCGGTTCGACGTCGGGGTCGCTGTTCAAGGCGCGCAACCGCCCGGACTTCACGACCAAGATCCAGTTCGGCCGCTTCCTCCTGATGGCGGTCCTGATCTGGCCCGCCACGGATGCGTACGGCGTCCTCGGGACCGCCGCGGTGGTCGTCGGGACCGCACTGGTCTTCTCCGAGCCGGCGGTCTACTTCCTCGTCGTCCGGGAGCTGGGGACGAGCTACCGCCGGCTGGCGACGACGTTCGCCGTCCCCGCGATCGCGGGCCTGGGCATGGGCGCCGCCGTCTTCGCGACGGGGAGCTGGCTCTCGATCGCGCCCGCGTTCGAGGTCGCCGTCATGGTCGCCGTCGGCGTCGTCTCGTACGGCGTGCTCCTGTTCGCCCTCGACCGCGCGACCGGCTACGGCGTCGTCCCGATCGTCAAGCAGATGGCGTCGGCGCTCGGGTAGCGTCGGGTGATCGCGGCCCGGCTCGACTCGGCTCCCGATCGCGTGCCTCCGGGGCCGACTCCACCGCGGTTCGGACTCCGACCCCACGCTCGGCCGCGCCGCCATCGCGGTCCGAACCGTCACTCCCGGCCGGCTACCCCTCGGTGATCTCCAGTTCCAGCGACGCACACACCTCCTCGACGTCCGAGACCACCGTCCCGAACCGGCCGGACTCGCCGTACGACTCCTCGCCGACGAGCGCGCGCGTCATCGACAGGTCCTCGCGCTTGAACGGGCCCTCGCCGCCGCCCCCGACGAAGACGACCACCGTCGCCGTCCGGTCGTCGACCTGCTCGACGAGGACGGAGACCATCACCCACGACTCCTCGTAGGCGGCGCCCTCCTCGTACGTCACCTGGGTGACGCCCGAGCCCTCGTACCGGTGGACGTTCCGTACCCCCCGCTTGTCGATCGAGCGCCGGCGCTCGTCGGCCTTCGCGTCGACGAACTCGTCCGCGAACCGACCGACGTGCTCCCCGCGCAGCGTGACCGTGCTCGCCTCCATACCGGACGCACTGGAGCCCGCCGGAAGTGTCCTGGGGACGGCCCGGCGGCGCCCGCCTCCGACCCTCCGTCGGTCGTCGTACCGCCTCCGACCCTCCGTCGGTCGTCGTACCGCCTCCGACCCTCCGTCGGTCGTCGTACCGCCTCCGACCCTCCGTCGGTCGTCGTACCGCCTACGACCCCCCGTCGGCCGGCGACCCGAGCGCGAACAGCGTCATCGGCGTCAGCCCCGCCGCGTGCGGCGAGAGGTGCCCGGTGACGCGGTCGTCGTAGAAGGTGAACCCACGGCCGCCGAGCGTCCGGTGGGCGTAGGTGGCGAGGTAGAGCCGGCCGAGCGCGATCCCGCCCAGCAGCTGTGCCAGCCGGTAGCCGCGGTTCCCGACCGCGTCCACGAGGCGGTCGACGTCCGCCATCGCGTAGACGTTCGCCGCCGCGTCGCCGACGACCGACTGGTCGAGCGCGAGGTGCCCGGCGGTCCCACGATCCGTCTCGCCGACGCGCTCGAGAACGTTCTCCCGGGGGTGGTACCGGTAGGCGCCCGCCGGGATCCCCTCGACGGCGTGGACGAGACAGTAGTAGTCGAGGAGTCGCGTCCCTCCGCCGGCGCCGGTCGAGTCGGTCGGGACGCCGACGAGCGCCCGATCGAGCACCGTGGCGAACTTCCGCCGGCTGATCGGCTGGTGGCCGTACTCCCGGAGCGATCCACGGCGCTCGATGGTTGCGCCCACCGGGCGGCCGGACGCCGTCTCGGCGTCCACCGGGTCGAGCTGGAGCGTCGCGGCGTCGCTCCGGCCGTGATCCCCGTGTCCAGGGTCGTCGACGAGCGACCCGACGTCCTCGCGCCACGCCCGGACCGCCTCGCCGTCCGCCAGCCGGCTCTGGCGCCACGCGTCGGGCACCAGCGGGTAGTCGACGACCTCGTCCGACGGCGGTGCCGTCGCGGGGTCGATCGGGTCGGCCGGTCGGGCGTCCGGAGCGGGGTCGCCGCTCCCGACCGGGACGAGTTCGAGGGGTGCCTCCTCGGCGGGATCGACGCCGAGCAGGCGGGCGACGGCGTCGTCGACGAAGCCGGCGACGACCTCGGCGCGGTGGCCGCCGCCGTGGGCGACGGCCAGGAGGTTCGCGAGGATCGTCCCGGAGTCCCAGAACGCGTGCCGGTAGGTCCGCTCGCGGTACTTCCAGGCGTTGCGCCACCACTCGGAGGTGGCGAGGAACGTCACCGGCGCCGTCGCGACCGACTCGCGGCCCCCCGCCGCCGCCGCGAGCGTCCCGCGGTAGTCGCCCTCGCGGAGCGCGTCGAGCGATCCCGTGTGGGGGTCGAAGTGGTAGACGCCGGCGTCGAGCCCGTCGAGGTCGCCGGCGACGACGTAGAGGTCGACGTGGTAGAGCTTGCCCGTGCAGGCGGCCGCACGGAAACGCGTTCGGCGGCCGTCCCGCGTCAGCTCCTTCGTGACGCCGGTGGCGTAGTGACAGAGCGCGTGGACGTCCCCGGCGTCGATCGTGGCCCCGCCGGCTCCGCTCCGAGAGCGGGTTCCGGACGGGGGTCCGGGTCCGGGTCCGGGTCCGGGTTCGGCTCCGGGCTCGGCTCCGGCCGCCGGATCGGCGGTCGGCGTGGCGATCGCCGACAGCAGCGGCTCGTCGGGCGCCGTCGGACTCCCCGGTAGCTCGACCCCCGGCCGGTCCTCGTACACCTTGTACGGACGGGGCTTGTTCGCGAAGTCGAGCGAGAAGTCGCCCTCCCGGATGCTCGCGGGACTGTGTTTCGTCCGCTCGTGGTACTCGCGCGCGTCGACCATCGGTCGGACGTGCGGAGCCAGGGGCAAACGTGTTGGGGACCGTCTCGCGGGTCAGTCCTGTTCGGTCGTCCCGGGCGACGACCTCGCTGCGTCGGTGGGTGGGTCGCTCCCGGCCGTCTCGTCGACGGAGTCCGTCTCGAAGTCGTCCAGGGTGTCGTCGAGCTGCTGTGCGCGGCTGTTCAGGCTGGACGCGCTCTCGGACATCCGCTCGGTCGCGTCGGTCTGCTCCTCGGCGAGGGCGACGACCGTGTCGGACTCCCTGGACGTCCGGGTCGAGATCTCCGCGACCGCCTCGACCTGCTCTGCCACGTCCCTCGTCGACTCGACTAGCTCCTCGTTGGCGTCGCTGATGGACTGCACGCCGTCGTTGTTCGTCTCCGCGTACTCGGTGATCTCCTCCAGGGCGCCGACCGCGTCCCGGACGTTCTCGGCGCTCGTCCGGATGGCCCGACTCGTCCCCTGGACGACGTCCGCCGCCTCGCTGGTCTGCGACTGAATGCGCTGGAGGCGGGCCTCGATGTCCTCGGTCGCCTGCCGGGCCTCGGCCGACAGCTCCTTGATCTCGTTCGCGATGACCTGGAAGGCCCTGTCGTCGTCCCCACTGTTCGACCGGTCGGCCTCGATGTTGGCGTTCAACGCGAGCCTGTTGGTTCGCTCGGCGATCCCGTCGATGAACTCGACGAGCTCGTCGATCTGTTCCGTCTCGCGCTCGAGCTGCTGGATCTCCTCGACGGCGGTCGTCGACTCGTCGGTCACCCGTTCCATGTCGGCCACCGCCGCCTCGGCCGCTTCACGACCGTCCCGACTGGTCTCGACGACCTCCCGTGCCACGGCTGCGACCTCCCTCGAGGAGTCGGCGATCTCGTCCGTCGTCGCCGAGAGGGTGTTCAGGTCCCCGGTGATCGACTGGAGGTTCTCGTTCTGGCGTTCCGAACCCTCCTTGATCTCGACGACGGAGTCGGTCACTTGCCCCGAGGTGTCCCGGACGACGTCCGCCGCCGCGGTGACCTCCTGGCTCGAGAGCGCCACGTCGGACGAGAACGCCTTGACCTGGTCGACGGCGCCCGCGAGCTGGTCGACCGTCGCGTTGAACTCCCGTGCGATCTCCGCCATGGACTCGTTGCGCGTGTCCGGCTCCATGCGCCGGGAGAGGTCGCCGTTCGCCACCTCGTGCATCACGGCGGAGTAGTCGGCGGCCTTCTGCTCCAAGTGACGGTTGAACTCCTCCGCCTCCTCGCGCAGCGTCACTGCCTCGTCCATCTTCTCCTCGAGCGACTCGCGGTTCTCCTGGAGGTCCTCGATCGTCAGCAGGCCGGTGTTGACGACGAGGAAGACGAACACCGCCCCGAACAGGAACACCAGCCCCGTCAGTATCTGGAACACGGACTCGTAGCCGCCGAAGGTGACCCCGAGCGCGGCGACGTAGCCCAGTAGGAAGAACGCCATCAGGCCGAACAGTCCGCGCCACCGTCGCTGGTAGCTGCTGTCGTCGAGCCGTCCGAACAGCTCGTTCGTGTATACGATCGCACCGAGCATCACGATCGCCCCGCCGGCGATCAGCAACTGCACCACCGACGTGAGCGCTACCATCCTCGTCCCTCATAGGGTCGGTTGTAACTGTGTACCGGTGATTCGACGACCGTTCCGTCGAACACCGGAAACGAATTACAACCGACCCCATCAGTCAACCAGATTTCTCCGTCGGCTGCCCGTCCCGGTTCCGGCGACGTTCGCGTCTCCGGAGTAGTTGTCCCCGTCGTACCAGTTCCGATCCGTTGCGGAGTAGTTTTCCGTGTCATGCTATCTCCGATCCGTCGTGTCGTAGTTGTCGTCTCGACGCTGATTCGTGCTGCATCGACGCTGCTCCCCCAGCTACACGAGCAGCTGGATGTCCGCTTCACCCATGTGTTTCAGCGCGGTCGCGGCACCGACGCCGACCTCGACTCCCTCGTAGAAGTCGTCGTCCTCGTAGTCCATCAGGTCCGCCGTCATCTGGCACGCCTGCAGGTGGACGCCGCTCTCGATCGAGACGTCGATCAGCTCCCGGATCGTCGCCGTGCCGTTCTCCGCGATCCGCCGGTTCATCATCCTCGTCGTCAACAGGTCCATCCCCGGCAGGGCCGCGAGGGCGTTCGGAACCGGCATGTTCGGGTTGCCGACCGAACTCAACTGCAGGTCCTCCGACTTCTCCTCGTGGAGGATGTCGAGCCCCCAGAACGTGTGGAAGACGATCACCTCCCAGCCGAACGCCGCCGCCGTGCTCGCGAGGATCAGTGGCGGGTACGCCATGTCGAGCGTCCCCTTGGTCGCGATGATCGTCATCTTCTTTCGACCGTCGCCCTCGTCGTCCTGGAGCGACGCCAGTTCGGCCTCGAGCTCCTCGATCCTGCTCCGGAGCTGTGCCACGTCGGTCCCGTCGGGCGGAACGGCGTCGGACCGGTTGTCAGTACTCATGACTCACTCGGTCCGCTTGACGTAGTGGGTGTAGACCCGTTCCCCGTCCGCCTCGGTCTCGGCCTGGTCGAGGAGTTCGACGCCCGCCGTCGCCGCTGCCCACCCCTCGATGTCGCTCACGCTGCCCTTGTCGGTCGCGAGGACCTCGAGTACCTGCCCGGACGAGAGCCGGTCGACGCCCGCTTTGGCCTCGATAACCGGCATCGGACAGGTCTGCCCCGTCGCGTCGACCCGCTCGGATACGGTGATGTCATCCGTCATTTCTGAACCCGTGTCAGGGGATGACATTCATCGATATTTATTATTGTTGTCGGTATCGACTTTCAATATCGAAATGCAATACTGATGTCTCGATGGGCCGACGGTCCTCGTCGGGGGATCCGAGTTGTCCCGAGGTACAGCTCGCTCGACCCGCGAGCCGATCGCGGCGACGGTGCTGGCTCCGGGGAGGCCACCGCTCGGTCGCCGCACTCGAGGGCCCTCGTCGCCGGAGTCGTCGTCGAGCGCGGCCGTCGGTCGACGGGCCCGTTCGCCGGCACCGTCACGGGGGGCCGGGGCGCTCGAGCGAACGGCCGTCGACGCCCACGGAACGTGCGGCAACGGGGCTACACGGCCGGTTCGGCGCGCTCCGGGTCGGGCAGGTCGACGCGCGGGTCGGCGTCGGTGCCCGGCCGGACGCCCGTGCCGTCGGTCCCTCCGGGCACCCCGTCGCCACCGACTCCGGTTTCGCCGGCCAGTTCGTCGTAGAGCGCGACGAGCGTCTCGGCCTCGCGGGCCCAGTTGTACTGTCGCTCGACCGCGGCCCGCCCCGCCGCGCCGTAGGCCGTCCGGAGTTCCGGATCGCCGGCCAGCCGGACGAACGCCTCGGCGAACGCCCCGTCGTCGTCCGACGGAACGACGATCCCGGCGCCGGCGTCCTCGACGATCCGCTTCAGCGGTGCGACGTCGGTCACGACCACCGGCTTCTCGACGGCCATGTACTGGAACAGTTTGTGCGGGACCGTCGTCTCGGTGTGGCCGGTCGACAGGTGCGGGACGAGACAGACGTCCGACGCCTCGATGTAGCCCGGCACCTCGTCGAACGGAACGTGACCGGCGAACGTGACGACGTCCTCGACGCCCACCTCGGCCGTCAGCGCCTTCAGGTGGGCCATGTAGGCGACGCCGCCGCCGACGATCACCAGCCGGGCGTTCGGCACGCGCTCGCGGACGGCGGGCATCGCGCGGACGACTGCGTCGAGCCCGCGGTGCTCGCCGCCGAGGCTCCCGACGTACGAGACGACGAACTCGCCGTCGAAGCCGGGCGCGGGGTCGTGGTCGCCGGCGAAGCTCTCCAGCCGGACGTAGTTCGAGACGACGCGGACGGCCGTCGGGTCGGCGCCGCAGTCGTCCACGTAGTGCTCGCCGGCCTCCTCGGCGACGGTGATCACCCGGGTCGCCCGGCGGACGGCGTCCCGCTCGATGCGCTTCCAGCGGACGACGGGGTTGAGGACGCGCGTGAGGAGCCACCGCGGGTCTGCACGCTCGGAGAGGCGGTCGGCGGCGCGGTAGAGCCGGACGGCCTCCGGCCAGTTCTCGTGGAGGTCTACGACGACGGGGACGCCCCGTCGCTCGCCCACTGTCAGGGCCGTTCGGGCCAGCGGGAGGTCGTGGACGTGGATGGCGTCGACGCCCTCCTCGTCGATCAGCGCCTCGATCGCGGCGGCCCAGCCGCGGTGGACGCCCGTCACGACGTGTGCGAGCCCCGGGAGGAGGCCCGCGAGCCCGTCGTGGGCGTCCTGGAGCGGTCGCCGGAGCACCGTCGCGCCGGCGTACGCCTCGCGGTCGGGGCGGTCCGGGGCGGCGTACGAGAGGACGACGGCCTCGTGGCCGGCGGCCGCGAGCGCCCGCGTCTCCTTCTCGACGCGGACGTCCGTCGGGTAGACCGCGTCGAGGAGCATACCGATTCGCATGGTCCCCCTTCCCCCGCGAGCGGTATAGTTTGGGAGCGCATACCGGCCCGGGCGGCCGCGTCCGGGCGACTCGACGATCCCGCCCGACGGGTTTGGCGCCGCATAATTAATCCCCGATAGCCCGTCCGGCGGGTCGTAGACGCGCGGTCGCGTCGGCAGGTCGCTCGCGGGTCGGGTTCACCGATCCCCGGAGTTCGGGGTTCACCGGTCCCCGGGGTTCGGGTTCACCGACCGGCGAGCGCCTCCGGCGCCCGCACCCGTCGCTCTCACAATCACGAACAAAGATCATGGCAGTCGAACTTACGGGGTCGGAGGCGTCCGTCGAGGTGCCCGAGGCCCGACTCAAGCGGTGGGTTGCACAGCCCCCGGCGAGCCCGAACGTCCAGTACCTCCGGGACGCGGAGCGCGAGGCCGCGCTCGCGCTCCTCGGTCCACGCGCGTCGGTGCTCGACGTGGCCTCCGAGGCCGGCGTCACCGCCGGGGCGTCACGGCTCGCCGGCCACCTCGCCCGCGCCGACTTCTCCGAGGACGCGAGCGCGCACGCCCAGACGATCGTCGGCGACGACGCCGACGACTTCGCGGTCGCGGACCCCCGCTCGCCGGCGCTCCCGTACGACGACGACAGTTTCGACGGCGCGGTCTCGCTGGGCCCGTTCGACTGGCCGTTCCTCGACGTCGACGCGCTCGTCGCCGAGGTCCGGCGCGTGCTCCGGCCCGGCGGCGTCTTCGTCTACTCGGTCCCGACGCCCCGGTCGCCGTACGCGCGGACGGGCAAGTCGCGCACCTACGAGCCCGAGGCCGCCCTCGGGCTGCTCGGGACCGACTGGCGCGTCGTCGGCCGCGAACTGGTCTTCCAGTACCCCGGCCCGGCCCACACGGCGGTCAACCGCCTCCCCCACCCCGCACAGCGGCCGTTCGTCGCGCTCGCCGGCGCGGCGACCCGCGGGCTGACGGCCCTCGACGCCTGGCACCGGGCCTCGTACCTGGTGATCGCGGCCACGCCCGTCGATTACGTCGACTACCTGACGCGCGCGGTCGACGCGCTGTTCCGGCCGGTCGAGGCGGGCGGCTTCTTCGACGCCGAGGAGGGAACCGTCACCCGGGCACTCACCTACGAACTGGAGGGCTCGGACAACGGCCACGGCGTCGATGGCCGGGTCCGGTGGGCCCACGACACCTCCAACGAGTGGCGTTACGCCACCTTCGCGCTCGCCGGGCTCCTGCGCTGGCGCGTCTCGCCGCTCGGCGACGACCGCCACGACGACCGGCTCCGGGCCACGCTGGACTACTTCGCCGACGTCGTCGCCGACCCCGAGGACCTCTCGGCCCTGCCGAGTTACGGCCTCGGACCGCTCTGTGGCGCGTTCGCGCTGGCGGCGCGGGCGTTCGGCGGTGACTCCGGCGGGTCTGGGTCGTCCCGTCGCGGCGAACCCAGGAACGGCGAGGGCGGCGACGCCGCCCGCTACCTCGCGGCGGCCCGGCTGCTCCACGAGCACACCCGTGCGACGGTCCGGTTCGACCACTCCGAGGACAGTCTGGTGCTGTACGGCTGGACGTTCCTCCACGACGTCGACCCCTCGGCGGCGCTGCTCGAGGACGTCGACCGCGGGCTCGACGCCGTGCTGGCCCGGCTGAGCGACGAGGGGCTGTTCGCGTTCGAGAACGCCACGACCCGCCGCCACCAGAACCAGATGTACGCGCTCTGGGGCGTGTCGCGTGCGATCCGGACCACCGGTCGTGACGGACACCTCCCCGTCGTCGAGGGCGTCCTCGAGTACACGATCGGAAAGCGCATGCGCCCCGACGGCGCGTTCGTCTGGGAGGACCTCCCGCCCGCCCGCCGGCTGCTCGACGCCGTCCACGAGCGCCGGACCGGCGACACCGCCTACTGGCGCTACCTCTACGAGTGCCACCAGACGTTCTTCGTCAACGCGGTGGCCCACTACTACGAGGCCGGTGGCAGCCGGGACTACGACGGCGCGGTCCGGCGGGCGATGGGCTGGATCTTCGGATCGAACGGGCTCGGCCGGGATCTGGTGGAGGTGTCGGGCATCGGCGTCCCGATGCGCCAGCTGGCGACCGACGGCCGGATGGACCACCGGCGGTTCGTCGGGGGCGTCCGCGACCAGCAGTACAAGGGCACCTACGAGGTGGGCTCGTACGTGGCGGCGCTGACGCACCTGCTCGACGGGACGATCGACTGAGTCGTCTCCGGACCGATCGACCGGGCCGTTCGAGGGGACGATCGACCGGGCCGTTCGAGGGGACGATCGACTGAGTCGTCTCCGGACCGATCGACCGGGTCGTTCGAGGGGACGATCGACCGAGCCGTTCGACGGGCCGATCGACCGAGAAAGCGGCTGTGACTCCCCGAGACCGAACGGCCGGGTGAGCACTGGCCGTCCGATCGCCACGCACGTCCCCGTACTGTTCGACTAGCGGTTCAATACCGGGCGTCCCGTACGGGTCGCATGGACACCTCAGCCTCGGCCTCGGATCCGTTCGGCGCGATCCGCGAGTTCGAACACGGGGGGACGACGTACCGGATGGCCGACCTCACGGTCCTCGAAGAGCGGGGGCTCTGTGACCTCGACAGCCTCCCGGTGAGTATCCGGATCCTCCTCGAGTCCGTGCTCCGGAACGTCGACGGCGAGGTGGTGACCGAAGCGGACGTGCGCAACGTCGCCTCGTGGGCGCCCGACGTCCCGGACGTGGAGTTACCGTTCACCCCGTCGCGGGTCGTCCTGCAGGACCTCACCGGCGTGCCCGCCGTCGTCGACCTGGCGGCCCTCCGCTCGGCCGCCGAGCGGAACGGCCGGGACCCGACCGTCGTCGAGCCGGAGATCCCCATCGACCTCGTGATCGACCACAGCGTCCAGGTGGACTACTTCGGGTCGGCCGACGCCTACGAGAAGAACGTCGAACTGGAGTACGAGCGCAACGCCGAGCGGTACCGGGCGCTCAAGTGGGCCCAGGGGGCGTTCGACGACTTCCGGGTCGTCCCGCCGGGGACGGGGATCGTCCACCAGGTGAACCTGGAGTACCTCGGCCGGGTCGTCCACGACCGAGAGCGGGACGGCGACGAGTGGCTGTTCCCCGACACGCTGGTGGGGACCGACAGCCACACGCCCATGATCGGCGGCATCGGCGTCGTCGGATGGGGCGTCGGCGGCATCGAGGCCGAAGCCGCGATGCTCGGCCAGCCGATCACGATGAAGCTCCCCGAGGTCGTCGGCGTCCGCCTCACCGGTGAGCTCCCCGACGGGGCGACGGCCACCGACCTCGTCTTGCACGTGACCGAACGCCTGCGCGAGGTCGGCGTCGTCGATCGCTTCGTCGAGTTCTTCGGCCCGGGCGTCGCGTCGCTCACCGTTCCCGACCGGGCGACGCTCTCGAACATGGCGCCCGAGCAGGGCTCGACCGTCAGCGTGTTCCCCGTCGACGAGGCCACGCTCGACTACCTCGAACTCACCGGTCGCGAGCCCGACCACGTCGACCTGGTCCGCGAGTACCTGGACGCTCAGGGGCTGTTCGGCGAGCAGCACCCCGAGTACACCGAGGTCGTCGACCTCGACCTCTCGACGGTCGGACCGAGCCTCGCCGGGCCGAAGCGACCCCACGACCGCGTGGCGATGGGCGAGATGAAGACGCAGTTCCGCGGGCTGCTCCACGACGAGTTCGGGGACGACCTCGACCTCGACGAGGGCGACGAGGTCGCCCTCGCCCGCTGGCTGGACGACGGCGGCCCCGACGCCGGCGTCACCGACGGCGGATCGGGATCGGTGGTCGAGCCGGCGCGCCAGCCCGCCGAGGGTCCCCGCCTCGGCGAGCTGACCAAGCGCGTCCCCGTGACGATCGACGGCGGCGAGGTCGAGATCGGGCACGGCTCCGTCGTCGTGAGCGCGATCACCTCCTGTACGAACACCTCGAACCCCTCGGTGATGCTCGCCGCCGGGCTACTCGCGAAGAAGGCCGTCGAGCGGGGGCTGGACGTTCCGCCGTACGTGAAGACCAGCCTCGCACCGGGCAGCCGTGTCGTCACGGCGTACCTGGAGGCGTCGGGACTGCTGCCGTACCTCGAGGAACTGGGGTACGGCGTCGTCGGGTACGGCTGCACGACGTGCATCGGGAACGCCGGCCCGCTGCCCGACCCGATCGAGGCGGCCATCGACGAGCACGACCTCTGGACGACGAGCGTCCTCTCGGGCAACCGGAACTTCGAGGCCCGCATCCACCCGAAGATCCGCGCGAACTACCTCGCGAGCCCGCCGCTCGTCGTCGCCTACGGGCTCGCCGGCCGGATGGACGTCGACCTCGAGAACGACCCGATCGGCACCGGCGACGACGGCGAGCCGGTCTCCCTCGCGGACCTCTGGCCGTCGGCCGACGAGATCCACAGGGCCGTCCACGACCACGTCGACGCCTCGATGTTCGAGGAGAAGTACGCCTCCGTCTTCGAGGGCGACGAGCGCTGGCGGGCGCTCGACGCGCCGACCGGCGACGTCTACGACTGGGACGAGGAGTCGACGTACATCCGCGAGCCGCCGTTCTTCGAGGCGTTCCCATTAGAGAAGCCCGGCGTCGCCGACGTCGACGGCGCGCGGTGCCTGCTGCTGCTCGGGGACACCGTGACCACCGACCACATCAGTCCCGCCGGCCCGTTCGGTCCGGACCTCCCGGCGGGGCAGTGGCTACAGGACCACGGCGTCGAGCCCCACGGGTTCAACACCTACGGCGCTCGCCGGGGCAACCACGAGGTGATGATGCGGGGCACGTTCGCCAACGTCCGCATCGAAAACGGGATGCTCGACGGCGTTGAGGGCGGCCGCACCGTCCACGTCCCCTCGGGCGACGAGACGACCGTCTTCGAGGCGTCCGAGCGGTACCGCGACGCCGGAACCCCGCTGGTCGTGCTCGCCGGCGCGGAGTTCGGGACGGGATCGAGCCGCGACTGGGCCGCCAAGGGAACGGACCTGCTGGGAGTGAGAGCGACGATCGCGGAGAGCTACGAGCGGATCTACCGCGACAACCTCGTGGGGATGGGCGTCCTCCCGCTCCAGTTCCAGGGGGACGACTCCTGGCGGTCGCTCGGGCTCGACGGCTCCGAGGTCTTCTCCGTCCACGGCCTCGACGACGGGCTCGAGGTCGAAGACGAACTGACGGTCGTGGCCGAGCGCGAGGACGGGTCGACGGTCGAGTTCCCCGTGACGGCCCAGGTTGGTACCCCCGCGGCGGTCGAGTACGTCGAACACGGGGGCATCCTCCACATGGTCCTCCGGCGGCTCCTCACCGGGGAGTAGTTCGTCGCGTTCCACCACCCCGATCCCTGCCCCGGCCGCCCGATCCCTGCGTTCCGACCGCCCCGATCGCCGTTCGACGATCACCGACTGGGCCCGGCGGTCGTCCGGGATCGAGTGGGGAGCGACCACCGCACGGACCGCCCGGGCGATGGCGGAGGGGCACAGGACTGCCGGGGCCGCGTAGCCGCGTCCGGAGCGGGGCGCCGACCGCGGCCGGTCCCGACAGGAGCCCCCGACGTCGACGAGCACGACGGGCAGCGCCCTCTCCACGAACCCCGTGGAACTCCCCGTCCTCGACGAACGCCGGGCGGCCCGCGCGACGCCGACCAGCACGGACGGCGCGAAGCCAACCGACCTCATGCGCCGAATCCCTCCGTTTCGCGGCCCCTGCCGCCGATAGCCGACCCATAACTAACCCCGGACCCGTCCTCCCTCGGGCGAGAACACCATGCAGGCCACGCAGTCCACGCCCGACGTCGTCTGGATCTCTCTGGAGAGCGTGCGGGCCGACCACACCTCGCTCGGCGGCTACGAGCGGGACACCACCCCGAACCTCCGGCGGATCGTCGAGGCCGGCGGCGTCTACTACCCCAGCACCTTCGCCACCGCGCGGTGGACGCCCGCCGTCTCCACGTCGATGCTGACGGGGACCTACCAGTCGACCCACCGCGTCGGCTGGGACGACACCCGGACGGTCCGGCGGGTGCCCGACGACCTCCGGACGCTTCCCGAGCGGCTCCGGGACCTCGGCTACCGGACGGCGCTCTTCTCGTCGAACCCGTACGTCAGCCCCGCGACGGGGCTCGACCGCGGGTTCGACCGGGTGCACCTCCCGCCCACGAAGGACGACCTGAAGTCGGGGACGGGCGCCCGGACGGCGCTCCGGTACGCTACGACGTTCGCCCGGGACGGGGCAGGGTTCACGACGGGGCTGAAGTGGCACAAGAACTGCATCCTCCCGACCTACCAGGCCGAGACGCTGAAGGCGTGGATCCGGGGGTACGCCGCCGAGGACGAGCCGTTCTTCGTCTACACGCACATGAACAGCTCGCACCACCCGTACGACCCGCCGCTGAAGGTGTTAGAGCGGTTCATGGGCGACCTCGACATGACGCCCCAGGAGACGATCGACCACGCCAAGACGTTCACCAACAACATCTGGGAGGTCGTCGCGAACGGCTGTGAGCTCTCCGAGCGCGACCGGACGGCGCTGTTCGCGGTCTACGACGCCGAGATCTACCTGGCCGACCGGTTCGTCGGCGAACTGTTCGACCTCGTCCGCCGGTCCGGCCGACCGACGGTGTTCGTGGTCGTGGGCGATCACGGCGAGCTGTTCGGCGAGCAGGGGATGCTCGGCCACAACGTGACGCTCCACGACGGGCTCGTCCACGTCCCGCTCGTGACATACGGGCTCGACGGCGTCGCGGCGGCCGCCGAGGGGCTCGTCCAGCCGATCGACGTGACCCGGACGCTGGTCGCCTCGCTCGGCGGGGACGTCTCGGGCTTCCAGGGCGTCGACCTCCGGGACGTCGAGCTGGGCGGTGAGGGCCCCGGCGCCCGCGAGTACGCGCTGTTCCAGCGGGGCCCACGCGCCAGGGACCTGAACACGATCCTGGAGTACAACCCCGCGTTCGACCGGCCGTACCACGTCGAGGCGATCGACGCGATCCGGTCGACGGAGTGGAAGTACTGCCGGTCGGCCGACCGGATCGCGCTCTACCGCCTCCCGGACGAGGAGACGGACGTGAGCGACGCGTTCCCCGACGTCGTCGCGGAGCTGGACGCCGCCCTCGACGCCGCGATCCCCGAGGAGAACTACGCGGACCCGGACGCGGCCGCCGCCGAGTTCGACGACACGATGCGCCGGCACCTCGTCGACCTGGGCTACCTCTGATCTTCGGGGGTCCCGGGCGTTCTCCTCCCTGTGGGACGGCGCCGTCTCGCTCCCGACGAGCAGCAGCGTCGGCGTGACCAGCGCTTCGAACCTCGCGGCGTCGAACTCGTAGGCCTTGCGCGCTCGTTCCTCTCGCAGGGCGGTGTGGACGGCCCCGACGCGTTCCGGCCAGTTCGGCGCCGCACGAAGCGCGTCCAGTTCGACCTCGGGGACGGTCGCGATCTCCCGGAAGAAGGCGAGGAGGGCCGGCTCGCCCCTCGACCGCCCGTTCGGTCGCGTGTCTCCCCGATCGACCCGCCGTCGGGAGCCGTGTCGACCGCCTGCCGCGTCGGTTGGCGGACGCCAGTGTCTCTTTCATTACCTCTCGATTGTGCCCCTATCGCTCGATTTCGGGCGGTTACGGGCCCGTAGGGTCCGATTAACGACGACGCAGTCGTCGGATTAGGGGGGCTAACAATGTCCGTGACCCCCCTCCACCAGCCCAACAGGACCTTCACCATGACCCGCTACGTCTCTTCCAGGACCCAGGTGCTCGCGGCGCTCTGGGCGGCGCTGCTCGTCACCTCGGGCGTCGTCGCCGGGGTGGCGTTCGTCGGCCCCGCGGCGGCCGCAACGACCCCCGAGTTCCGCCTCGAACCGGTCGCCGGCGACCTCGTGCTCCCCGTCGCAGCCGAGTTCCTCCCCGACGGCCGCATGCTCGTACTGGAGAAGGGCGGCCGGATGCTGATCGTCGAGCCCGACACGGGCGAGTCGGCCGTCTACATGACGATCACCGACGTCAACACCAACGGCGAGCGCGGACTCTTGAGCGTCGTCGTCGATCCCGACTTCGAGACGAACGGTCACTTCTACCTCTACTACACGACCGACACCCGCGACAGGAACCGCATCGCGCGGTTCACCCACGACGAGCGCTCGGGCGGGGTGACCAGCCGGGGCGACCTCGCCAGCGAGTTCCTCGTCTGGGAGAACCCCGACCGAGCGGACAGCTGCTGTCACTTCGGCGGCGGGTTCGATATGGGCCCCGACGGGGCGCTGTACCTCACGACGGGCGAGGAGTTCGACGGGGCGCAGTCCCAGGACCTCTCCGTGGCCGACGGGAAGATCATCCGGGTCGACACCGACGGGTCGATCCCGGCCGACAACCCGTTCGTCGACGACCCCGACGCCCTCGACGAGATCTACGCGTACGGGCTGCGCAACCCCTACCGCGCGCAGTGGGACCTCCCGACCGGCCGGTTCTTCATCGGCGAGG
>Ga0207797_1000441_pt1 | contig 32037 bp, 28 predicted proteins | sample PRCRCaboRojoPR_6_FD_187275 | JGI IMG/M metagenome (GOLD analysis project Ga0207797, IMG submission 187275) | Marine sediment microbial community from Cabo Rojo, Puerto Rico - PR CR 10% Liquid 1 (SPAdes) | ecosystem: Environmental > Aquatic > Marine > Coastal > Sediment | place: Cabo Rojo, Puerto... | reverse complement strand
CTCTGCCCTTGGTGAAAAAGCTGAAGAACCCCAAGCTGCTCCCTCCGGTCTCATGTGGCGGTTGAATAAGAAAATGGCGGGTCTGCGTCAACTGCGGCAAGGGGGAGCATTCCAGTTAACTGGCCGGGGAGTTACCGCTCTCGCAAGTTGTTTATTGCAACTCTCTTCGTTCGTTAACGCACCTTACCTGTCGGGGATCTCCCAGCCGGGCACCCAACTCGCGTCCATGCAGATGGTGTCCACGGGTACCGGCACTTGCAGGCCCCAGACGCTTTCGGGGGGTGGCTGGGGCCGGGAGATGCTGCGGACGGTCATCTCCAGCCCCTGATCGGGGCCTCTGAGCCTCCATGAGGTGGGCCAGGCCTCGTATATGTCGCCGGGGCTGGCGGAGGTGACCTCGGCTTCGCCCTCTTTCCAGGAAAGCGAAGGGAAGGCACTGCCCTCCCCAAGGGTCACTGTCACTGTATCCCCGCCGGAGGGCTCCGACACGAGAGTCCACCGTACGGAGGGCGGTGCGACCCGCCCCCCGAGGGCCAGCACCCATTGGGGAAGGTCAAGGGGGAAGCCCGTGCGGACCAGTCCCACCAGATCGCCGCATCCCACCAGTGCGGGTCCCAGGGGAAACCCGCCGCGGTAGAAGGTGGCCCGGGCCTCGTCGGGGAGGTAGACCAGCGCCCCCGAGGAGTCGCACCGAAGCGATACGACAGGGAGTCCGTCAGGGCCGTAGAAGTCGGCCCTCAGCAGGGGAACGTCAGCGTCGCCCCATAGCACGAAGGGGCCCTCCGCCACCAGGTTGGGTCCCTCCAGTCCGGCCCGGCCCCGGATCTGGAAAAGCTCCAGCCTCTGGCGGGCCAGGGCAACCCTGGCGGCGTAGGTGTCCCGGGCCCCGGCCAGGGCCTCCCTGTCGGGGACGGAAGGTCCGCAGCCGGAAAGGGCAAGGACCGTCGCCAGCAGCAGGGCCCTACGCGCCGTACTTCTCCTCCAGAGCGGATATCCGGCGGTCCAGCTCCAGTTCCTTGGAGTACTTCTCCTTGCGCGCCAGCAGCGCCTTGTTGTCGGGGACCTTCTTCAGCAGGGTGTCCAGCATGCTGAGGGCCTTCTCCCTGTCCCCGGACTTGGCGGTGGCATCGATCTTCCTGACCAGGTCGCTGAGCTTGGCCATCCGCTATCCTTTCTTCACCGGCTCTATCGAGCACATCTCCAGAAACTCGGACACGTCGTGGGCGTACACCGCGAAACCGTCGTCTCCACCCAGCCGGGCGGACGAGCACTCACCATGGTAATCCGTTCCTCCGCTGACAGCAAGCCCGTAACGCCGGGCCGTCCTCTCCAGGTGGGCGGTCATGGCCCGGTGGTGGGAAGGATAGTAAACCTCCACGCCGGCCAGTCCCCTGCGGGCAAGGGATCCGATCAGGGCCGAGATCTCCTCCGGCTGGCGGGGCATCAGGCCCGGATGGGCAAGAACCGACAGTCCGTCCTGGTCGCGGATCAGACCGATGGCGCTGTCCGCGGACAGCCGCCGCCTCTCCACGTAGGCCGGCCGCCCCCTGGCCAGGAAGCGGTCGAAGGCTTCCCGCTCGCTCCCCACGTAGCCGCGATTGACCATTACCTGAGCGATGTGGGGACGGCCCACGACTCCGGGGCCGGCGGCCCTGGCCACCTCGCCCTCGGGAACGTGCATTCCCATCTCCGCCAGCCTGCCCAGAATTCTGGGATTTCTGCTGAAGCGGGCGTCCCGGACCCTCTTCAGGGCTCTGCCCAGAGGGGTGTCCGGGGAGCAGAGGCTGTCCGGGTCGGCCTTCGGAAAGTAACCGAGCAGGTGCGCCGAGCCTCCGGAGGCAAGGTCCACGCTGAGCTCCACCGCAGGAATCAGGGGAACGCCCAGCGCGGAGGCCGCGAGACAGGCCTCGGGAACACCCGCCAGCGTGTCGTGATCGCTGACGGCAAACGCACCGAGACCCCCGGCGCAGGCCATCTCCACGAGATCGGAGGGGCTGTGCGCCCCGTCGGAGGCCGTACTGTGGGTGTGCAGATCTACCTTGGTCACGCTACCTCCCGGGCGGAGGAATATAGCCCCGGCGCCCGGGTGCGCAAAACCGGCCTCGACAGCGCTCCCCACAGGGGTAGACTATTCGGTATGGACAAACGCGCGTGGACCATTGCCCGATCTCCTGCATCGGTGCGGGACCCGGTAACCGCCGCCGCCTGCCATTGGGCCGGCCTCGGGTTTCCCCCGGGAGGCTACGAGGGCCCCGCTCCCGGCGAGGACCATTCTCTCCGGCCGCTTCTGGGCTCGGCGTCCGGAGGCGGCGAAGGTCGGAGCCGGGCCCTGGAGCTGGCGGCGGGATGGCTTCGAAGAAACAGGGCGCTGGAGGAGCCCTGCCGCCGAATGGGGCGGGCGGGGCTGCAACCGGTGGCCGTGAAGGGCTGGGACCTGGCGCAGAGCCTCTATCCCTTTCTGGGTGCCCGTCCCATGGGGGACGTGGACCTGATGGTCAGGCCGTCGCAGCTGCGGGGGGCAGAGCTGGTCTTCTCCTCCCTGGGATGGAGGGCCATCTGTCCCGGGAGGCCGCTGCTGACTTCCGGCACTGTCTCGGAGCTGAAGCTGGTCTCTCCGGAGGGGATCCTGGTTGAGCTGCACACCCATCCCTTCTACTTCCCCGCCCTCTTCCCCGGGAGGCTGCCGGACTCCCTGTACGCGCCCCGCCGGAGGCTGGAGCCGGGCCTGGGAGCGCTTTCCTGGCCCGCCACGCTGATGATGCTGCTGGTCCACGCCCTCACCGAGAGAGAGAACATCCCCCATCAGTGGGTTGACATCGCGGCCGCCTGCGGGAAGTTATCCGGGGGAGGCGGCTGGCCGGAGCTCTGTCTGTGGCTTTGCCGCTCGGGTCTGGGCCCCGCCGCGGGGGACATGCTGGCCACCGTCGCCGAGGCGGGGGCCCCGGTACCGGAGGCGGCGCTCCTGTCCCTCTCCGCCTGCCCGGACAGGAGCAGGATCCTGGCACCCCTGCGGTACCGCCGGGGCGCTCCCACCCTGCTGGCGGCGCTGCTCGGCGGATGGAGGGGTGTGAGCCTGGGCGCTGCCCAGCTGTACCGCATCGTCTTCGGCAAGGGCCCCCTCAGGGGAAGATGATCGCCAGGCCACGCAACCGAACCGGAAGGTGAGCGGGATGAGAAAGGTCATGTACGTCAGGGACCCGGTACTGGGCAGCGTCAGGCTCTCCCCCATCCAGGAGGACCTGCTGAAGACGGTGGAGGTGCAGAGGCTGAGCTTCGTTCATCAGCTGGGCACCACCTTCCAGTGCTACCCGGGTGCACACGGCATGCGTCTCTCCCACGCCCTGGGCGTCTCCCACCTTGCCGGGAGGATCGCCCGTCACGTTCTGGGAGAGAGCGCTCGCAGAGGTCCGGACGAGGGCTCGGACATGGTGAGGATGCTGGAGGCCGCAGGGATGCTCCACGACATCGGCCACACCCCCTGGTCGCATACGCTGGAGCCCCTCTACCTGGAGCTCACCGGTCGCGACCACATGGACCTGGTGTCGGACCTGGTTACCGGCAGGCAGACCCTGGGCATACGCGGCTGCGGCAGTATTCCCGCCATACTGGAAGACCACGGCGTCGACCCCGAAGAGGTGGCCGCTCTCATATGCAGCCGCTACCGGGGCAAGCCCTTCCTCCAGCAGATGATCTTCGGAGAGGTGGACGCGGACATGCTGGACTACCTGCAGCGCGACTTCCACTTCACCGGCGTGGCCTTCGGACACATAGAGGTGGACCGCCTGATAAGCACCATGGTGGTCCACGACGACAGGCTCATGTTCCTCTCCAAGGGGCTGGACGCGGTGCGCGACTTCCTCCACGCCAGGCTGCAGATGTACTCCAGCGTATACCTCCACAAGAAGACGCGAATCGTGGATCAGATGCTGCTGCGGGCGGCCCGGAAGAGCATAGTGGACCTGGCCGAGGTCTCCGATTTCGTCCGGATGACGGACGACGAGCTGCTGAGCTTCCTCTGCACCGGCTCATCCGACGACTGGGTCAGGGACATGGCCTGGCGGGTCAAGTACCGCCAGGGGCTGTTCTCGCGGGTTTTTCGAATCGACGCCGCCACCAGCACGGAGACCGAGAAGGGCTTCCTGAGGTCCCTGGCCGACGGCGGCGGCGACCCCGTCGAGATTGCCGCGGCCCTGGAGAGCGACATAGCCGCGGAGGCGGGCATCGACCCCCGTCTGGTCATGGTGGACCTGCCCCTGGAGGCGGTGAAGGTCTCCGAGGAGCGCTTTGCCAGGCTGGACATCCGCTTTCTGGACAAGCGGGAAAGGGTGCTGGGACTGGAGGAGCTGGATCCCGCCTTCGGAAGCTACCTGCGCCGGGCCGTACCCAACAGGAGTTTGCTGACAATTAGCTGCGCCCCCGAGCACAGGGACCGGGTCCGCAGCGCCTGCCACAGCGTCTTCAGGAAGACGGCGACTCCGCTGTTCGGCTGGGACGACGATGAGGAAGGCGACCGGGAGGGCTAGCGCTCTCCGTCCAGTACCACCGCTGGAGTGGCCTCGCCGCAGTTGCCGCAGGTGAAGACCATGTGCTCCCACATGCCTATGCTGAGGTACCAGCGGATCCTCTCGTTTTCGGGCCTGGGCATGGAGTTCTTGCACCTGGGGCAGGTCCAGCTGACCTTTCGTCTTCCCCGGAGCTTCTCCAGGGCCTCTTCCAGGAGGGGCACGTACTCCCCGTTCCCCGATTCCTCGGCCACATCGGCCGGCGTCTGACTCTTGGCGTTGCGGGCGTAGGCCAGGGCGCCGCGGTCCAGCAGCAGCCGGACCAGCTCCTTCGAGCCCTCTCTGGCAACGGCGTAGTGCAGGGGCGTGTTGCCCCTGGAGTCCTCCGCGTTCAGGTCGGCTCCGGCATCCAGAAGCAGGGCCGTTACGGCCACCGTGCCGTTCCTCACCGCCAGATGGAGAGCGGAGATATCGCCGCTGCTGGCGGAGACCACGGAGGCTCCGGCGGAGAGCAGCGATTCCACCAGACGCGGGCAGTCCTTGGCGGAGGCCAGCTGCAGCGCCGTCTCGTCCATGGGTCCTATGTGGCGGTTGAGATCGGAGCCGCCCGAGGCCAGGTTCTCGGTGATCTGCTCCACCACTCCCTCGGGTATGGATTCGCTGCCGCAGACCACGTTCACGAACAGCTGCAGCAGGTTCTCGCCGCTGTCCTTGTCCTCCGTCTCCAGCTTCAGCCCCCCGCTGGAGAGGGACACCATCTTCTCCCAGTCCGGGGGGTCGGATTTCAGGGCCGAGATGAACTTCTTGCTGGAGCTCCCGAACAGGGCCACGGACAAACCTCCAGGGAATCTCTTCCTAGTAAACGGCGCATTCTGACGGGAGTCGAACGCGCGGGGCAAAGCGGCCGCGCGAGTACCCGAAGTCCGAAGCAATATATGGATCGAAGACCGCCGCCACCATACCCTGGGGAGCGGACGGGCCTTGGGCCGGAGGCTCTCTACAGGTCCTCCAGCCTCTGCCATGAGACGCCCCGGACGCCCTCCATGCCTGATAGCCGGCGCACCAGGCTCACGCCGTCAACCGAGCCCTGCCTCATCCTGAGATGGAACAGTATCCTGTATATGCCCTCTGCCGCAGCCAGCTCCATCTCCGTGTACTTGATCTCCATTCCCGAAGCCCTTATGGCCTCCGCCACCTCGTCGGGTATCCGGTGGGAATGATGGTCGGAGCAGGTGATCAGCAGGTCCCTGTAGATAGCAACGGGAATGTGGTCCTCCAGCCTGTCCAGAACGGTGAGTATCAGGAATGCCAGAACGGCCGCGGCGGCGGTCATGGCCAGCAGCCCCAGAGCGGCCAGGACGCCGGCCACGGCGGTGTACCAGACGCAGGCGGCCGTAGTGAGCCCGCGGACTATGTCGCCGGTCTTTATGATGGCTCCTGCTCCCAGGAAGCCTATTCCGGTGACCACCCCCGCCACCACTCTGCTCACGTCCGCCTGCACCGCGGACAGCTGGCTGCTGCAGGCCAGGCTGAGGCCGGCCAGCACCACCAGGCACGAAGCCACGGATACGAGCATATGCGTTCTGAGTCCGGCAGGCCGGCCGTGCATCTGCCGCTCAACGCCCACCAGGGCGCCTGCGGCGGCGGCCACCCCGACGCGTATCAGCCAGATTCCGGCGCTCAAGTCTCCCTCCCCATTCCCAGCATGTCCAGTATCTTCAGGGCCAGGGCCTCCGGCATGTAGGGCTTGCGTATGAAGCCTATTCCCGGCCCTCCCAGATCCATCTCATCCGCGCTGAGGGACTCGTAGCCGCTGGTGAAGAGGATGGCCATGTCGGGCCATCTCTCCCGGCAGGTCCGGGCCACCTCTCTGGCGGGCGTCCCCTTCATGTTCACATCCAGAATCAGAACGTCGAACCCCTCGTGCTCGAAGACCGCCAGGGCCTCGTCTCCGCTTCCGGCTCCGGCCACCAGGAAGCCGTAGTGCTCGAGTATCTGCCTGGTGGTCTCCCTCACCAGGGTCTCCTCCTCGGCCACCAGGACCGAGATGCCGCTTCCGCTTATCTCCTCATCCGCCACAGCCTGTTCCGGCCCGATTCCTCCCTCGGCGGCCCGGAGAAGCACGCGGAAGGTGGAGGACCGGGGCTCACGGGTGAAGATTATCATTCCCCTCTGGGCCCGTACAGCCTGATAGACAGATGCTATGGCCGCCCCGAACCTGTTCTCGATCTCCAGCGGATCGCTCTCCTCGGACTCCAGCAGGTCCCTCAGCTCCAGGGGGACCACCCGCCCGTCGTTCATGCTCACGCTCACGCAGGGCATGGAGCAGAGCAGGCCGCACCTCCCCGCGAATCGAGGGTCCGTTCCCGGCTCTCCCACGTACTCCACCGAGATGGAGATCCTGCCCCTTCCCTCCAGAAGCTCGCTGGACCGCAGGGCCAGGCTGTAGAATATCTGCCGGAGCAGCGACCGGTCGGCCATCATCATGGGAATCGACCGTCCCGTGGAAACTTCCAGTGACATGGTCCGGGGAAGGACGCTTCTCAGGGCCTCGGTGATCTCGGTTACCTCCTCCACCGGATCCAGCGGCCTGTCCGTGGTCTCCCGCATGGCGGAGGCCTGCAGAAGCTCGTCGGAGATGGAGGCCGCCCTCTCCGCGGCGGAGAGAATGGCCCTGAACCTCCTGCCGTCATGGTCCTCCGGTGGGTGCACCGCCTCTCCCAGAGATGCCGCTCCAATTATTCCGGCCAGGAGGTTGTTGAGATCGTGAGCGAAGCCCCGCACCACGGTTGACATTATGGCCAGGCTGCTGGCGGCGATGCGGTTGTCGAGCGTGTTCTCCCCCGCCTCCGCCGGGTCCCTGAGATGGACGGCGTCCATCAGGGTGAGCACTCCGCCGTCGTCCCCCGCCGTATCGGACTCCACAATGGTGTAGGTGACAACCGCCCTGGCCCGCTCCCCGGTGGACTGCTCCAGCGTCCACAGCTCCGGTCCGAGGGCCTCTCCTTCCGCCAGCTTCTCCCGCTGTGTGTCGTCGAGGCAGGGGAGGGCGGCGACCCTGATGCCCATGGCATCTCCCCGGGTAACGTCCAGCAGCCGCTGCGCCTCGCGGTTCATCTCCGCCACGAAGCCCTCCGGGTCCACCAGGACCAGTCCCGGTCGCTCAGCGGCCCTTATGATGGACGAGATGCCCACGGAGGCGGGTTCTGTCTCAACCTCCGGCAGGGAGGGCTTTCCCGGGGACGGATCCTCGCCCAGCTCGCTGCGCCTCTGCCGGAAGAAGACGATGACAATGGCCAGGGGGATCAGCAGCAGGCCCACCATGGCGAAGCTCCACGGCGACATCCACGGTCCGCTCCAGCTGCGGTGCCCCGTCTCGCAGAGCAGAGCAGCGGCGGCCAACCAGCCCGGAGTCAAAGCAGCCGTCCCCCTCCCTCGGATCTGCAGGTGTACCCCTAGTGTGCCGCATACCTCCTACGCGGTCAAGAACCTCGCGGGAGCATCACGGGAGTATAAATTGACGGGTCTTTAATTATATGATATGTTCCAGTTGAGCTATAGGGGTCATATTAGCTCAAGGGGTCATACAGTATTACTTACAGAGAGGGGTTTCCTACCATGGCGGACCTTGTCAACGGCACCAGGGAGCTGCTGGAGAAGACCGGGCGAAGCCCGAAGACGGCCAACAGCTACCTCTCCCACATCCGCAGGCTTATCAAGACGTTCGGCGACCGGGCCGACAGCCTGACCACGGACGAGCTCAAGAAGTACCTGGAAGGGCTTGTGGACGAGGGCAAGTCGCTCTCCTACATAAACCAGGCCCAGAGCGCCATACGTTTCCTGTACACGAAGTACCTGGAGAAGGAGAATCCCCTCCCCGGCCCCGGAATCGTCAGCAAGAAGGTTCCCCTTCACGGCGTCTTCAACAGGGAACAGGTCTACAACATACTCCAGAACGTGGGTGAGCTTAAGTACCGGCTGGCCCTGATGCTGGTCTACTCCTCCGGCCTCAGGGTGGGAGAGACATCCTACCTGCGTACGGCCAACATCGACATGGACAACCGGGTCATCCACGTGAACAACAAGGATGGGGAGCCCATTAGGGACACCATTCTCTCCGATGCTTCGGTTGACGTTCTCAACCGCTACCTCAACGCCCGCACAGACGACTCGCCCTACCTCTTCCCGGGAAGGGGCAAGTCCAACTACGTATCGGCGAGGACCATACAGAGGGCCTTCACCGAGGCCCTGCTGCAGGCGGGCATCGAAGAGCACGCCACGCTGGGATGGCTGCGCCACAGCTTCGCCGTCCATCTCCTCGAGGACGGCATCGACCGCAAGCTGGTGCAGAACCTGCTTGGGATAAGCACCCCCTCGATGATCACCCCCTACCTCAAGCTGGCTAAGAAGAGGAGCCCACTGCGGGTGATGAGCCCCATAGACCGGTTCTACGATGTAGAGCAATAGCGGAAACTGCCGTTTCCGCCATTGCATTGCAGAAGGGCCCGGCACGCCGGGCCCTTCTGCCTCTCACGGCTGCGGAGGAATCAGCGTAGAACGGTCACGCTCCTGGCGTGCGCCGAGCCCCGGCCGTCGGAGACCCTTACCAGGTAGCATCCCGAGGCCCAGCCGGACAGGTCCACCGCCGTCTCTCCAGACACCGTGCCCTTGTGCATCAGCCTGCCGGACAGGTCGTAGACCCTAAGGCTCCAGCTTCCCCCCGGGGCCACCACCGTCATGGACCCCGTCGAGGGGTTGCTAACCCGCAGGCCTCCGCCCGCGGGCCCTGCACCTCCCTGGGCCACTGCCGTCTCCAGCGAGGTGGCCAGCGCCCAGGCGTGGTGTGGCTCCGGCTGCTGGTCCTGCAGTCCGGCCATCACCACCGGCGAGGGGTAGGCGGGGTCCAGCGGAGACACTACGTTCACGTTGTAGACCCGCTCCGTGAAAGCCTGCTCCCACACCAGGTCCCCCGTGGTTGCATCCACCAGGGTCACCCTCTTGCCGTTGACCGCTCCGCCGGCCACGCACGGTACGGGCTGGCCGTTCACCCAGACCGAGTCGGCCCAGGCCACGCTCCAGGTGTTGGACCCGGTGGGATAGCTCCAGAGTATCTCGCCGTCGGCGCCGTTCAGGCAGATGGTGCCGCCGTCGTCTCCCGCCAGGGCAGCCTCGCACACCCCGTCACCGTTGAGGTCGGGGCCGCCGCACACGTCCAGAAGCCAGCCCCCGAGGTCGGTGTTGGCCCACTCCTCCGTCCCACCGAGGTTGAAGGCCCGGGACTCCCCGTCCCAGGTGGAGGTCACGATGAGGGGCGTGGTGTCCTGGCGGTCCAGCAGGGCCAGGCCCATGACGTCGCCTCCGCCGTCAGCGGCCCACAGCTGCCCGCCGGTGGATCCGTCCAGCAGAACCAGTGTGAGGGTAGTGTATGAGTTGCCCCCGATACCCAGGCAGACGTCCTGGACACCGTCGCCGTTGGCGTCCGGGACGGCCATGATGTCCTCCACCGCATCGTCGGCCCAGGTAGTCCACAGGGTGTCTCCGGACAGGCCGTCCAGGCAGGCGGCCAGACCGGTGCCCGAGGAGCCGGTGGTCCCGAACCCCCCCAGCGCCTCCGGATGGCCGTCGCCGGTCCAGTCCTCCATCAGGCAGCAGCTGTAGCCCCAGCCGGTGCCCCCCACCGCGTTGTAGGCGCTCCACTGCCAGATGACGGAGCCGTCGGCGCCGGAGACCGCGATGAGGCTCCTTCCCGGAGGATCGTAGCCTCCCGGCGTGGCCATCAGCAGGTCTCCCCAGCCGTCTCCGTCGGCGTCCGGTGTGGCCAGCAGGCCCTCGTCCTGGTAGATGCCCTTGCACTGATCCGAGGTCCACAGGGTATCGCCGTCCGCACCCGAGATGCCCCAGAGGGTCGGCTGGTCGTCCCAGAAGTTGAGCCCGCAGGCTATGTCGGGAACGCCGTCGCCGGAAACGTCGCCCATGTCCACAGAGGAGTAGACACCTCCGCTGGTTACGTTTGTCCACAGCGTATCGGGCGCGGCGGCCAGTATCACCGCCATTGCCAGAGCAGTCATTCCATGTCCTCCCTGCTAGCTGTTCTGCCAGCCGGCGGGGCCGGCTTCACTATCCATGCACCCCCAATATATGAACGTGGACATGACCATGTGCGCACGCCGGCTTTCTGACGGGAGCGCCGTTGCCCATATTACGGGGAGCTTGTTGAATGCCGCCTTCGAGGAGTTCGCCATGTCGCTGCTGCTGGCATCGCTGCTTTGCCTGACGGAAACCGTCCCCATCGGTCCCGCGCCAGTGGACAGGTCTGCCCCCCTGGGCCACCTGCCCCTGCAGATGCCAGTTGAGGTGATCCTGCATCCGCCCCCGGAGGGCAAGCTCTTCGTGCAGGACCTCTGGAGAATAGAGCTGATAAACACCATGGCGGAGAGCTTCACCGTATACCTGCACCTGACAGTGGAGCGGGAGGGCCAGGGCCTCGTGATGGAGGCCACCTCCTCCGAGTTCCCCCTTCCCCCCGGCGTCACCATAGCCGCAGAGGCCGACATCAGCCCCATCGAGTCCACTTTCTACCTTCCCGAGTACGAGGACATCCTCCTGCAGGCCGGGAGCTTCCCCAGCGGCAGCTACGTAGTCACCATCCAGGTCTTCGACGCCGGGGGCGGGCTCCTGGGAGAGGGGGGCTTCCAGCAGGGGTCGGAGAACCTATCTCCGCCCACTCCGGTCAGTCCGGCCAGGGGAGCCACCGTCTCCGGGGAGATACCGGTATTCACCTGGCTGCCCCCGGCGCCGGAGCTTCCGGACGGCTGGGCCTACAGGCTCAGAGTCGCCGATCTGATGGAGGGACAGTCCGCGCTGGAGGCCCTGGAGTCGAACCCGCCACGGATCAGCTCCCAGCTTGGCTCCACCATGCTGGCCTGGCCCATGGAGTCCGGCGATCCGGTGGAGGGGCGCAGCTACGCCTGGCGGGTGGACCTGCTGGCCTCCGACGGGTCGACCTACGCATCCAGCGAAGCCTGGACCTTCACCTACGCCGGAGGGCCGGCGGGGGTCGAGCCCGGCAACGTGGTCTGGACCGCGTCCCCCGGCCCGGAGGCCACCGCCGGGATGGTCCTGGGCAGGGCCCTGACCTCGGCGGTGGGTGGTGCCGACGGGAGCGTCCGCTTCATCGACGCCGGCGGCCGCATCGCCTGGGTCTGGCGGGGCCCGGGCAGGGTCGAGCAGCTGGCCATGCATGGAGGCAGGATCATGGTGCTGGGCTACGGGGGCGCTACGGTGCTGGACGCCTCCGGGGTCCCCGTCTGGGAGATCCTCGACAGGGGCAGGTGCGCAGGCGGCGCGGTGTCCGACACCCTGGCGGTGCTGGTCTTCGCAGCCGGCACAGTGCTGGGCGTCGACCCGGAGGAGGGTGAGGTCATATGGGAGACCCGCCTGCAGGGCGGCCCGATCATGCCGCCCTGTCTGGGAGACCGCCTGGCGGTCTGCTGCGGCGACAGCCTGTTGCTGATCGATCCTTCGGACGGGTCGGTGCATCGCAGGTTGGGGCTGGAGGACGGGCCCACGGCCCCCCCCACGGGCATGCCCGACGGCGGAGTGCTGGTTCCCTGCGGCAGCCGCCTGGAGAAGGTGGGACCGGAGGGGGGCTGGTCCGTGGACCTGGGCAGCCCGGTGTGGATGGAGGCCGTTCTGGGCCAGGGCGGGACCGTCCTGGCGGCCACCGGCGGCATGAACGTGTGCATGGTTCACCCGGGACGGGGACAGGTGCTCAGAAGGCTCCGTGTCGGGGCTCCCGTCACCGCCCCTCCTGCAGCCGGCAGCGACGGCAGGATCTACGTGGGATGCGGCGACGGCACAGTCCGATGCTTCGACCCTCTGGGAAGTCCCGAGTGGGTGGCGGATGCAGGGTCTCCGGTCACCGCCAGCATACAGGTGTGTCCCGACGGTACGATCCTGGCGGGAACGCTGGAGGGAACCGTGGTCAAGATCACATGTGCCTCCAGCGCGGAGGCTTCTTCGGGATGGCCCACCGGAGGAGGGGGACCGGCAGGCGGAAGGCGGACACCCAGATGAGGAGATGGGCCGCCACGGCTCTGCTCTGCCTTCTAATGGCGGGGAAGGCCGGCTCCGACCCGGGGGAGGAGGACGGGGCCTTCCGGCTCACCGGCGGATCCGTCACCCTGCTGGGAAGCCTGGTCAGCCGGGACGGGGCTCCCCCGGACTACCCGCAGCGGTACGGACGGACCCTGATCAACCCCTCTGCCTCCCTCTGGTCGGTTCCGGTATCCCTGGAGGTGCTGCTGTCCACCATGGAGAGCGAGAACCGTCAGAGGATCAGCTTCTTCAGCCTCAGCGCCCGCCCCAGCGAGTCCGGCCGGGGGGGCTTGATGTCCTGGATAAGACGGCTGGGCATCGGCACCAATACGGTGGCATTCTCCCCGCTGATCATGGATGGCCGGCCGGTGACCGGGGTGGAGCTGGAGCTGTCCCCGGGACCGGTGTACGCACACTTCGGAGGAGGGAGGCTCAGGCGCTCCGTAGACCCGGCCGATACCTCATCCTACGCCTACAACCGCTGGGTCTGGGGATTCCGGGCGGGAATGGGCATGCCGGGGTCGGACCACGTTCACCTGGTCTACCTGCACGGTTGGGACAACACCAGGCTGGAAGGCTCCGGCCCCTGGCTCGACCTCCCCCCCGCCGAGTCCCATTCAGCCGGTCTGAGGGGACGTCTGGAAGCGGGGCGGGCGGTGTTCAGCGGAGAGGCGGCATGGTCGCTGTACACGGCGGACCGGACCGCCCCCGTCAAGGAGTACGAGGACGTTCCGTCGTGGATCGAGGACCTCTTCGGACCCAACGTCACCAGCAGGGTGGCCATGGCCCTCTCCGGCAGGGCCCTGCTCCGGCTGGGGGCCACCTCTCTGCAGGCGGGCGTATCCAGGGTCGATCCGGGCTACAGGTCGCTGGGCGCGCCCACCCTGCGGCCGGATCTAATGGAGTACGAGGCCTCGGCCAGCCACCGGCTCGCAGGACGACGGCTCACCCTCACAGCCTTCTTCCGCCGGGGTCGTGACGATCTGCTTCAGATGAAGTCGGCCCGGACCGTCACCAGCTCCGCGGGCGCCAGGGCAACCTGGGCCCCCGGCGGCCGCTCCTACCTCTCCGTGGGCGCTTCGCCCTGGTTCCGCAGGACCGACAGCCTGGCCGGGTCGGACATGGACTGCTGGGTAGCATCGGCCGCCGCCGGGAAGTCCTTCGGGCTGTATGGTCTGGGCCTGTCCACCACAGGATCATTCAGCCTGCAGAGAAGCGCCTGGCGGGACGATGACCTCAGCTATGTCGGACGCACCTGGGCCGTCACCCAGTCGCTGGGGGAGGGCGCGGGCGGACTGTCCACGTCCGGGTCGCTCGCCCTGCACCAGAGCCGTCAGCCGGGCCTGGACGAGAACCGCTGGGTGTGGTCCCTCCAGGGAGGGTATACCGATCCGGGGAGCTGGCGCGCCATGTCCGGGATGCGGATGGCCAGGGCCGGCGGGAACCGGCGCAAGCTCACCACATGGGTAGGTGGGTCGCCGCCGGCAATTGCCGGAACCGCCACCCTGGGGCTGCGCCTGAGCAGGACCATCTACAGGTCGGACGAGGAGGAGGACTACACCGAGCTGGGGGCACGGGTGTCCGGCAGCATCATCTGGTAGGACCGGCCTCGCTTCTGAACGTGGGAATGACCTCGTCCGGGGCCAGGGGGCTGCGCACCACCACGAAACCCGCCCCGGCGCCTCCCGAGACGGCCTCCAGGGCCCCGCACATCATGCAGGCTATGCCGTGGGAGAGATCGCTGGGGGCGTAGAAGACGCTCCCCAGCGCGCCGCGACTGGACCACTCCAGGTAGTTGGGCAGGATCTTCTGCACGCCCCGGAAGGTGATTCGCAGGTCGCGGGCGCCCCCCAGGTCCACGTACTCCACCGCCCCCTCCAGGCTGTAGTTGCGCCTGAGCACGTCGCTTCCGTATTCCAGCAGGTCTTCCACGGATACGACCCCGATGCCCCGGGCCAGCACCACGGGACCCTGGGGCCAGTACCTGTACTCTACCGGCAACTCTACCGCCCGGACTTCTTCTTGTTGCGGTCACGGACGTAGATGGCCCGCGACTGCCCATCGGCCTGCATCCTCTCGTCGATCTCGAACAGGCCGATGGCGCTCGCCAGCTCCCCCAGCTTCTTGTAGCCGTAGTTCCGGGGGTCGAACTCCGGGGCCTGGTTGGCGATGTTGCTGCCCACCGCCCCCAGCTGGGCCCAGCCGGAGTCGTCGGAAGCCGCCTCCAGCGCGTTGCGGAACAGGTTGACCAGCTTGGAGTCCCTCTTGAGCTCCCGGGAGCTCATCTTGCGCACGGTGCCGTCGGGACTCTCCTTCTGTGCTATGAGGACCTCGGTGTATATGAACTTGTCACAGGCGGACACGAAGGCCATGGGGGTCTTGTTCTCGCCGAAACCGTAGACCAGCAGGCCCTCCTCGCGGATCCTGGACGCCAGCCGGGTGAAGTCGCTGTCGCTGGAGACCAGGCAGAAGCCGTCAAAGCGGCCCTTGTAGAGCAGGTCCATGGCGTCGATGATCATGGCGCTGTCCGTGGCGTTCTTCCCGGTGGTGTACCGGAACTGCTGGATGGGCTGTATGGCGTGCTCCAGGAGGTTCTTCTTCCAGCTGCCCAGATGGGGCGTGGTCCAGTCGCCGTAGATCCTCTTCACGCTGGCCACGCCGTACTTGGCCACCTCGGCCAGCAGGCCCTCGGTTATGGAGGGCATGGCGTTGTCGGCGTCTATCAGCACCGCAAGGCGGTTCTGGTTGATTTCCTCGTCGTTCATCTCTCAACCTCTCAAATGTCGGAAACTCGAGTCACAGTATCGAAGAAAAACCGGTTCTCCTCCCTCTTCAATATAACCAACGCCGCCGGAGCGGATCAGTTGGCCAGCAGCACCGCTGCCACCAGCACTGCCAGCAGCAGGGTCCAGAACAGAATGGCCGTCCTGGTGGACCGCTTTGCACGGTCCTCCTCCCACCAGGTCATGGGCCTGATGCCGCGCAACAGGAAGGTCAGTACGCCGGCCAGGTTGATGCTGACCACGTTGACGCCGAAGAGCAGCAGGGCATTTCCACCGGCCGCCCAGCGCGAGCTGCCCAGCAGCAGGCCTCCGGCCACCAGCGGCGGCAGCAGGGCCACCGCTACCATCACGCCGATGACGGCGGAGGCTGCACCCGAGGTGAGGGCCATGACCCCGGCGGCTCCGGCGGCCAGGGCCAGGACGATGTCGTAAAGCGATATCTCCGTCCTGGTGGCTATCTCCCCGGTGGCCGGGTCGGGGACCAGGGCCAGCCCCAGGGCGGCTGACAGGGCCAGGGCCAACGCCACGGCCGCCAGGAAGGTCTTCATGGCCGTCCTGCCCAGATCGTAGTCGGCCAGTGTGGTGGCCAGCGAAAGCCCCACGTTGGGGCCCAGCAGCGGAGCTATCACCATGGCCCCGATCACCACCGCCACGTTGTCCCTCACCAGGCCTATGGCGGCCACCACTGTGGACAGGCATATCAGCACCAGGTAGGGCAGTGAGAGGACCGCCCCGTCGCTTACGTCGGAGTAGAGCTCCTCGCGGCTGATCCGGGGGCTGGGGGTCTTGGGCCCGGCCTCCTCCTCGGTTGCGATCAGCCCCTTCCCCACCTGAACCGTCCTCTCGGGAACGGGAAGGGAGGCCTCCACGGGGAGCACTATCAGACGGAAGCCCTGCACGCCCGAGAAGCGGGAGTTCAGGCCCGCTATCAGCTCCTCCACCTGCTCGCTGCCGCAGAGGACGCTCACCACCGACTGGCCGTCGTCGCGCTCCTCCTGCCAGAAACCGGAGATGTCGCTGCGCTCCAGCTCCTCCACCAGCTCTCCCGCCCTCTCCGCGGGGAGCAGCACCTTCACCAGCCTCTGTGCCATCAGGTGTCCAGTACCTGCCGGACCTTGCCGGCCAGGGTCTTCAGTGTGAAGGGCTTCTGCAGAAAGCCGGCGCCGTCCTCCATGGGACCGCGACTGGAGATTACGTCCCTGGTGTATCCGGACATGTAGAGGACCCTGGTGTCCGGGCTGAGCTCGCGGACCTTCGCGTACAGCGCGGTCCCGTCCATATCGGGCATTATTATGTCCGTCAGCAGGAGGTCGATGCTCCCCTCGAAACCCCTCAGCAGCTCCAGAGCTTCCGTGCCGCTGCCCACCGCGAAGACCGTGTAACCCCGGCTGCGCAGCATCTCCCGGGCCAGCCTGCCCACCCGGGGGTCGTCCTCGGCGAGGAGGATGGTCTCAGTGCCCCCGCAGGCATCCAGCTGTTCCCAGCGGGGCTTCTCCTCTACTTCGTCCTTGCAGGCGGGAAAGTAGAGCTTGAAGGTGGTTCCGATGCCGGGCTCGCTGTAGATCCAGACATAGCCCTCGTGCTGCTTGATGATGCCGTAGGCAGTCGATAGGCCCAGACCGGTACCCAAACCCTCCTTCTTTGTGGTGAAGAAAGGTTCGAACACGTGCTCCCTGGTCTCGGCCGTCATCCCGGCTCCCGTATCCTCCATGGAGAGGATGACGTAGCTGCCGGGCTCTATGTCACCATGCTCGGAGGCGTACGACTCACCGAGATCAAACTGCTCCGTGCGAACGGTGAGGGTCCCTCCCTCCGGCATTGCGTCCTGGGCGTTCACCGCCAGGTTCATCAGAACCTGCTCCAGCTGTCCCCTGTCCCCCGACACCGCAGGAAGGTCGGGGTGGAGGTCGGTATCAATGGTTACGTCCTCCCGGACGGCCCGCCTTATCAGCTGCAGAAAGTCCTCCACCAGCGCGCTCAGGTCCAGTGGCCGGAACTCCAGGGTCTGCCTGCGGCTGAAGGCAAGCAACTGCTGGACCAGGTCCCTGGCCCTCCTGCCTGCTCCCAGTATCTGCTCGAGCCTGTCGGCGGTCTCCCCGTCCTCCGGAGACTCTTCGGCCAGCATCTCGCCGTAGCCCAGTATGGGTGAGAGAAGGTTGTTGAGGTCGTGGGCTATCCCCCCGGCCAGCCGGCCCACGGACTCCATCCTCTGCGCCTGCTGGAACTGCCGCTCGAGCTGAGCCTTTTCGCTCTGGGTTCGGCGCCTCTCGGTGATGTCCATGCCGAACTCCACAAGGCCGACCACCTCTCCGGAGTCTCCGATCACCGGGTATCCCCTGACCGACCATATCCTTCCGTCGGGCGTCTGCTGCTCGGAGGCTTGGGGTGTCCCGGTGTCCCTGGCAGCAATGACGGGGCAGCCCTCGCAGGGCCGGCGGGAGCCGTGCCAGATCTCGTAGCAGTGCCTGCCCACCAGCTCCTCGGGGCGCAGGCCCACCGACTTTCCGGCGGTGCTGTTGGCCCATTGCACCTGCAGTCGGGTGTTGTAGTAGACCACCAGCTCGGTGGTGGCATTGAGTATCAGGTTCTTCTGCCGCTCGCTTCTGCGCAGCTCCTCCCGGGCCCTGCGGCGGGCGGTGATATCGGTGCTTATGCCGCAGAGGGCCACCGGCTCGCCCTCACCGTCCCGGACCAGGCTTATCCTGCTGTCCAGTATCACCGGAGTACCGTCGGCGCGGTAGTTGGTCACCTCGCCGCGCCATTGTCCCTTCTCCAGGGCCGCCTGCAGTATCTCCTGCTGGGTGGGGCCGGTATCCGGATCATCGCCCAGCGTCGAGATGTGCCTACCGACCAGCTCGTCATGGGACCTGCCCAGCATCTCGCATTCGGCCTCGTTGACGAAGGTGATTCTGCCCTGCAGGTCGGTCAGGAGGACCCGGTCCTGTATCTGGGAGATTACCATCGAGGTGAACCGCATGCTCTCCCGGGCTGACTTGATCCGGGTTATGTCCTGGTGGGTGCCGCAGGCCCGCAGCGGCTCGCCGCTTTCGTCGCGCTCTATAACCTTGCCGCGGGCGAGTATCCACACCCATCCGTCATCGGCGTGGCGCATCCTGTACTCGGCGGAGTAGACCCCGGTCTCGCCCTCCAGGTGGTTCTGCAGGGCCTCCATTGCGGCCGGGAGGTCGTCGGGATGGACCAGCTCCTTCCAGGTGTCCAGACTCGGCTCGGTCCTGGCGGGATCGAGCCCCAGCATCTCCGACCATCGGTCGTTGAACTCAACGCGGCCGGACGGCAGGTCCCAGTCCCACGTGCCCAGCTCCGCCCCGGAGACGGCCAGCTGCAGCCGCTCCCTGCTGGCGGCCAGCCGCTCCAGGGCCGTCTTCCGCTCGCCCTCCATCTCCAGCCTGTACAGGGCGAAGCCCAGGTCACCCGCCAGCTTCGCGAAGAGGCCGAGCTCCTCCTCGTCGGAGGCGTAGATCCCCGGGACGGAGACCACCAGGACACCGTATATGCGGTCTCCCTGGCTCAGTCTGCAGGCCAGGCCGGCCCTCCCGGCATAGGCGTCCGACAGGGGGCAGTCGGGGCAGTCGGTGCGGGGAGATGGGATGACCACGGGCTCGTCCGTCTCCAGGGCCTTGCCCAAGCACCGCGGCCGACCGCCTTCCCCCAGCTGCTTTCGCATCTCCGAGAAGCCGCCGTCAAAGCCTGCAGACGCTATGTGGGTTATCCCGCCGCCATTGTCCATGAGGGCTATCCAGGCGTTGTGGTAGCCCATGGAGTCCGCCAGTGTCCCGCAGGCCCGGGCAGCCAGCCTTCGTGAATCGGTTTCGGTCACGATCAGCTGGTTCACGTTCCGAATGCCCAGAAGGACCTGCTTTATATGCCCTTCCCGGGCCTCCGCGGCCGCCAGCCGGACCACCAGGTTCTCTTCCTCGCCCAGTATGGTGTCCACCCTGCCGCTGCGGATGGCCTCCAGGGCGGACTCCGCGGCCTGCAGCCGTCTCTTCAGCTCACCGTAAGAGGGGCTGCGCTCAGCGCTCATCCGCCCGCCCCCCGAACAGAGGCAGCAGTCCGTCGAGGTCGCCGAGGTCACCGTAGACCATTCTCTCCGGCCCCGGCGAGACCACCTGCAGGGCCGGTGTCAGGAACACGCCTGCCTTCAGGGCCCTTCCGGGTTCCTTCGATACATCAACCACCTCCACCTTCAGCTCCGTCACCTCCAGGCTGCTTCGAATGCGGTTCAGGTTCTGAAGGGCGGCCCTGGAGTTGGGGGAGTCTCCGTAGACGTAGAGCCGGAGGGAGTAGAGCGTACTGCCCGCTTCGGTTGACCCCCGGCCACTACGCAAGGTCGTCCTCCCCCACCCCTATCGATATCCCCTCGTCGGTGATTCGGAAGCGGTGTACCCGGTGGGAATGGCTGCGGCCTCTGGACTTGAGTACTCCCAGCTCCCGGACGTACCTGCCGTGCACCTCCACGTGGCGGAGCATGATCACCGTATCTATGACCGAGGACAGATCGACCCCCGTGATCTCCCGCCCCGCGCTCTCCGCCGAGGACAGGTTGGCCAGCAGAGTGGTAACCCCCAGCTGCTTGCAGTGGTTGATGAGCCTCAGGAGGTAGTCGAAGGCCGAGCCCTCGCTCCCCATCCGCCGGCTGGCGGAGATGGCATCCACTACCAGGTGCCCGGGCTTGTGGTCCTCGATGGCCCGGAAGGCCTGGATAAGGTGCTTCTCTATGCCCTTGGACTCCGGCATGGCGGACAGGAAGCACAGCTTCCCCGACTCCCACGCGGGCCGCAGGTCCAGGCCGGGACTGAGCATGCAGGTGAAGAGAGCGTCGCGGGACTCCTCGAAGTCCAGGTAGAGGACGGTCTCGCCGGACTGGGCCGCCGACAGGGCGAAGGAGCTGAGGAAGGTGGTCTTGCCCGTGCCCGACCCGCCGGTTATCAGCGTGCATGATCCCCGGCGGTACCCGCCGGTCAGCAACCGGTCGAGGTCGGGCACGCCGCTGGATATGTCCCGCCCCAGGGCCCGGTGCTCCAGGCTGGTCTCGGTCACCGGGATGATGCGCAGCCCCCTGTCGGTTATCCCGAAGGGGTACTCGTTGCCACCGTGGGAGGAGCCCCGGTACTTCACCACCCGTACCCTGCGGGTGGTGACCTGGTCTCGGACCCGCTGGTCCAGATGGATCACACACTCGGCCATGTAGTCCAGGAAGCCATACGAGGACCCGTCGTCACCATCATGCGCCTTGGCCGTCATCATGGCAGCGGCCCCCGAGTCCAGCAGCCACTCGTGCAGGGCGTAGAGCTCGGCCCGCTCCCGAGCCGTGTCGTCCAGAAGCCGTAGCAGCGCGTCCGGGGCGTCGATGAGTATCCGGCGGGCCTCCAGCTCGTCGGCCGCCTGCTGCAGTATGGCCATCACGGCTCCCAGATCGAAGTCGCCCGACACCATGGAGTCCGGCCTGATCCTGGCGCTGATCAGCCTCAGGAGCCCCCGCTCCTCCAGGGCGGGCAGGTCCCAGCCCAGGCCGGATGCGTATCGACGCAGGGACTCGGCCCGTTCCTCGAAACTCAGCATGATACCCGGCTGCCCCTTCTCCGCCCCATGGACCAGGAACTCCATGCCCATCATTGTCTTTCCCGTGCCGGGGCCGCCCGCCAGGAGGGTCAGGGCTCCGGCAGGCACTCCGCCGTTCAGTATCTCGTCCAGCCCCCGGATGCCGGTGGGGACCTTCTCGAGGGGGGACTCGGACTCCGGGTCGCTCATCCGCACGGTCTCCATGCCGCTCACGGTTCCACCTTTCCGTTGCTGCACGTGACTCGGGGTCTTACGCTGCGCTGCATCTGCTCCCTCTTCAGTATGCATTGAGAAAGCAGGAATGCAATGGCCGGGTATCGAAGCCTATCGCTGCGCGGCTGTGCCCTCCTCCGGGAGGTTCGCCTGCAGGTACTCCCCCAGGCGGGCCACCTCCCCCGCCGACTGCTCGAACACGTCGTCCACCTTGGAGAAATCCATCAGGCCGATATCTTTGAACCTGGGCCTGACCAACACGTCCGGCCCGGCCCTCTCCAGCTTCAGCTCCAGCATCCGGTTCTGCACGATGTCGAAGGCCCCGGCGACGGCGTCCAGGGCGCCGGGAGGTTCGGACTTCCCCGGCCTGGGCGCCGGGCCTGCGTCCACCGCGGCCACCCTCTCGCATCTGTCGGCCAGAAGGTCGAAGGGGACCTGGTTCACGATACCGCCGTCAACCAGCACCCTGCCCTGACGCTCCACCGGCGGGAACACCCCGGGCACGGACATGCTGGCCTTCACCGCCGGCTTCAGAGGGCCGGTGTCGAACAGCACCTGCTCCCCGGTCCAGTAGTCGGTGGCCACAACCGTGAGGGGCACTTCCAGGTCCTCGAAGGAGCTGTCGAGGACCTCGCCCATCACCATCTCAAGCAGCCTGTCGGCATGGACCAGCCCCCTTCCCCGGAGCTCGGGAACGAAGGCCCCTGCCCATTTGAGAAGGTGGCGCCTCTTGTGGAGGATGTCGGAGAGCCTGTCGTCATCCATTACCACGTGCTCCCGGACGTGCTCCTCCATCTCGGCAGCCGACATCCCAGACGCGTACATGGCCCCCATGATGGCGCCCATGCTGGTGCCCGCAATGGCGCAGGGCCGCCTGCCGACGCGGTCGAACTCGGCCAGGACCCTGATGTGGACCAGGCCGCGGACGCCGCCACCCCCCAGGGCCAGGCCCATCTCCGGCACGCCTCAGCCCTCCTCCCCGCGGGAACGGGTGCGCTTGAAGGCCTTCATCATCTCGAATGCGGCCAGGAAGACGGCCATGGCCCCGAACACGTGGAGCCAGTCCACCGGCCTGGGCATGGCGAAGTAGAGCAGCCGGCCCAGGGGGCGCACCAGCAGGACCAGGAGGATCATGGCGACGGAGCCGGCTATGGACCACAGCAGCACCCGGTTGGTGAAGAAGTTGCGGCTGAAGATGCTGGAAAGCCGGTACCTGCGGGACATCACGTTGGCGAACTGGCAGAAGGCTATGGTCAGGTAGGCCATGGTGAGGGCCCTCCAGTAGCCGGGCCTGGTAAGCAGGTCCCCCATACCGCTTCCCTCGGGGCTGAAGAAGAACTCCCCGGTGCGGTACATGTACAGCGCGAAGTTGCCGAAGGCCAGGGCCCCTATCAGCACCCCAAGCAGCAGAACCTCCAGCGACGTGCCGCGGTTCATTATGTGCTCGCTCTGCCTTCGGGGAGGGCTGGACATTATCCCCGGCGAGGGCGGGTCGTAGGTGAGGAAGGTCAGCGGCATTATCTCGGCCAGCAGGTCTATGGCCAGCATCTGTATGGCCAGTATGGGTATGGCCCAGTTGCCCATGGCCACCCCCACCAGCCCCAGCAGCACGATGGCCAGCTCCGCGGTGTTGGTGGTCATGGAGGCCAGCACGGTCTTGCGGAGGTTGCTGTATATGGTCCTTCCCTCGCGGACCGCGTCCACCAGCGTGGGGAAGCTGTCGTCCAGCAGCACCAGGCGTGAGGCCTCCTTGGCCACGTCGGTGCCGGTCTGGCCCATGGCCACCCCTATGGCCGCCCGCTTCAGGGCCGGGGCGTCGTTTACCCCGTCGCCGGTGACCGCCACCACCTCGCCCTGGTCCTCCAGGATCTTCACTATCCGCAGCTTGTGCTCGGGGTTCACCCGCGAGAAGATCAGAGACTCCCCCGAGGAGAGGATCGAGCCCAGCTCCCCGTCGTCCATCTCCGAGAGCTCCAGGCCGGTGTGCACCTCCGGGTCCCCCTCCCGGGAGAGGCCGATCTGCCTGCCCACAGCCCGGGCGGTGATGGCGTGGTCGCCGGTCATGATGATCACCCTGATCCGGGCGTCATGGCAGGCGTCTATGGCCTCGTCGACTCCCTCCTTCGGGGGATCTATCATGCACATCAGGCCCAGGAAGACCACGTCCTTCTCCACCTCTTCCATGACGTAGTCGTCGCCTGTGTCGGACAGCGGCCGGTAGGCTATGGCCAGCACCCGCAGTGCCCGGTCGGAGTAGGTCTCGGCCAGCTCTCGTATTCGGCCCCTGTCCTCCTCGGTGATGGGCACCGCCTCGCCGCCGCGCCAGATGTGCTTCGATATGGAAAGCACGCTGTCTGTAGCGCCCTTCAGCGCCAGCTGCTTGCGCTCTCCGAACCGTCTCACCGAGCTCATCATCTTCCGCTCGGAGTCGAAGGGGAACTCGTGCAGCTCGGGGTTCTCCTGGTCCTCGGTGGGGCTGCGGGTGCCCAGCTTGGTGGAGCAGGCCACCAGGGCCGCCTCCGTGGGGTCGCCTATGGGGTACCAGCCGGAGTGCTCCCCGTCCGGGGGATGGATCTCGGCGTTGGAGGCCATGGTGGCGGCGTCCATCATGATCTCTATCTGGTCGATCCCCTCCTGGTCCAGGGGGTCACCGTCCGGGCCCAGTATCTGGCCCTCGGGCTCGTATCCGATGCCGGTGACGCTGTACTCACGGCCGTCGAACCACACGGTGGTCACCGTCATCTCGTTCTTGGTAAGCGTGCCCGTCTTGTCGGTGCATATCACTGTGGTGGATCCCAGTGTCTCCACCGATGGGAGGTTCTTCACCACCGCCTTCTTCGCCGCCAACCGCCGGCTGGCGGTGGAAAGGGCCACCGTGACCTGGGCCGGAAGGGCCTGGGGAACCACGGCCACGGCTATGCCCAGAGAGTAGATCAGGCTGGTGAAGAAGCCGAACTGCAGCACCAGGGAGAGGACGAACACACCGGCGCAGACCGCCACGGCAATTCCGGTGAGCCACTTGGCCAGGGCCCCCAGCTCCCGCTGCAGCGGCGACTGGACCTCCCCCGCCGACTCCGTCATTCCGGCGATCCGCCCCATCTGGGTATCCATGCCGGTGGCCACCACCACACCCGTGGCGCTTCCGGTGGCCACGGTGGTGCCCATCCACGCCATGTTGTCCCGGTCGGCCAGGACCCTCTCCTCGCCGATGGCGTTGCTCTCCTTGTCCTGGCTCATGGACTCGCCGGTAAGGGAGAACTCGTTGGTGCGGAGGTTGAAGCACTCCAGTATCCGCATGTCGGCCGGGACCTTGTCCCCGGCCTCGATCTGAACCACGTCGCCGGGGACCAGCTCGGACTGGGGCAGCTCCTGCAGCTCACCCTCCACCATGACCTTCGCCGGCGACTTGATCAGGTCGCGCAGCTTCTCGATGATCCTGCCGGCCTTGTACTCCTGAACGAAGCCGATGACGGAGTTCAGGACCACGATGGCGAACATCACGCCGCCATCGCGGTAGCTGCCTATGGAGATGGAGATGACGCCGGCCACTATCAGGATGATCACCAGCAGGTCCCGGAACTGCTTCAGGAACAGCAACCACTTGGGGACTCCCAGGGCGGCGGTTATCTCGTTTCTGCCGTACTCCTCACGGTGCTTAGCGGCCCTGTCGCGCGGCAGGCCCTCGGCGGAGGACTCGAAGCCCTCCAGCGTCTCCCTGGCCGTCATGCGGTAGTACTCTGAAGTGCTCATATGCGCTTTCCGGTTGCCGCCACGCCACGGACAGGCGGGGCATCATACTCATTGCCTTGCTGCAAATTCCTCATCTCTCGACGGGGCCTAGATCATAAGTCTCAACGGCCCCTCCGGACAGTGCCCGCCGGCCTCGCGTAGACGTAGAATACCCTGGTCTCCCGAGACGCGTACTCCCGCTCGGCGGGTGACAGGGAGAACAGCGAAACCGGTCTGGGCATGGCGGTGGTGTCGGCGAAGACCAGGGTCCATCCCAGACGCTCCTCGGCAAGCTCCCTCTTCCCGCTGTAGTAGTCCACGTTTGCCAGGTGCGTGATGTCCTCCCGCAGTATCCACTCCTCCACCCCGTGCTCCTCCAGGAAGTCCTGGTAGCGGTAGCTGGAAACCAGGCCGTCCAGGTTCACCACCGGGTGACGGCAGCGCCAGCCGAGGTACCCCGCGTCCCAGCTTCCCACCAGCACGTCCCCCTGCAGGGAGTCCAGAAAGCGGACCCCGGCCGCCTCCGGCCGCTCCTCCTCCTCCACGACGAACGACCAGCTCCCCAGCCTGTCGGCGGCGTAGACCAGGTCGAAGGCCAGAAGCAGCACCAGGGCGGATGCGACTGCCCAGCCCCGGAGCATTCTGTCGAAGCCGGCCAGGAAGGCGAAACCCACTCCCACCAGCCCGAGCAGCAGCGGCAGCCAGTAGTAGGTGTAGGCTCCCAGCAGGGAGGGGTAGAGGAGGGCGTAGAAGCCCAGGAGGACGGCCCCGTAGATGCCGGTGGCCGCCATAAGGCCCCGCAGGTTCTTCCCGCCCCGCCTCCAGGCCGCTGCCGCCGCCGCGGCCAGCGCGGCCAGGCAGGCCAGGGCGGCCCATGATGGGAGCCTTCCGCCCAGGGTGACCAGCTCCCTGAGGTTGGAGGCCGCGTGGGACAGAGCCGCTGTATCCCCCTGCAGGAGCAGTCGCCGGACCAGCTCCCGGCCGTACCCCGACTTGACGTATCCGGAGACCGGGGTTGCCCCGCCGAAGAGCAGGGCGTTCAGCGGAAGGTAGACGGCGAGGTAGGCTGCGGTGGGAACCGCGGCCCGAAGGGCCTGCCTCCGCATCCGCCGGGCCAGGAGCACAGCCCCTGCCGCCGCGGTCAGGGCCACGGCGTCCAGCCGGGCCGCTGCTGTGAGCGCCAGCAGGAGGCCCAGGCTCCATCCCCCCCGGCCGCTGCGTAAGGTCCGCAGCAGCAGGTTGAGGCTTATGCCGAAGAGGACCAGCAGCAGTCCGGTCTCCATTCCCGACATGGCCCCCTTGCCCCACAGCCATAGGTTCAGGACCCAGAAGGCGCAGGCGGCGGTAGCGGTCCCGGTGCCGCCTCCCGCCCTGCGGACCAGGCGGCAGAGCACCAGGCCGGAAGCCGCGAAGAGCAACGTCTGCAGACCCACCGCCAGCCACGCGGCCGCGGGCTTGGAGGCGATCCGGTGCAGGGGCACCAGCAGGAGCTGCCAGAGGGGATGGTAGCCGTTGGTGGGATGGATTCCGTCGAAGCTGGAACCGGCTCCCCGGGAGATGTTCGCCGCCACCTGCAGGTAGTAGTAACCGTCGTCCAGCAGCTGCAGGCCCCAGGTAGCCATGGTGGCGGCTATGAGCGCTGCGGTGGCCGCACAGGCCGCCACAGCAGCCAGGCCGCTGTTAAGATGCCTGCTCAGGCTCAACGCCCCTCCCGCCGTACGAGTTGTCCCGACAGGGTCAGCTAAGGTCGGGTATGTTGTCCACCATGCGGATGTCATGGACCAGGGCCAGGGCCCGCCAGGAGCGCACGGGGAACCGCACGCCCCCGTCCTCCTCGCCGTACTTCTGCTTCAGCTCGTCCTCCAGCTCTGCGTTCTCCCCGAAGACTCCGAAGCCCCGCATCACCCATCCCTCGAAAAGCCAGTCCTCCGCCGGCCCGAAGCTGATGAGCCGGATCTCCCTGTGCCTGGGATCCCGGGCTATCCGCATGAAGGTGGCGTTGACCTCCTCGAAGCCGCCCTCGATCACCTGCAGGAAATGGGTGGAGGTGGCCAGGAGAACTCCCGTGATCCGGTTCTCGCGGTTCAGCTCGGCACTGCTTCGCAGAATGTCCCTTACGGTCTCCCGCTGTATCCGCTCGGCGCTTGTGCTCTTGTATATCAGTCTGAACAAGTCGCATTCCTCCCGTTTCCGCCGTCCGGCACGCGGACGGCCCCTAGGCCCCTACCATGGAGCCCAGGTACCAGGGCCAGATGATCAGGCCCAGCAGCGCCTGCCAGACCGACAGCTTGGCGAAGCCGATGGTGAACAGCCATCCGGCCGCCCAGAAACCCTCCACCTGCATGTTGTAGCTCTTTCCAGCCATGCCCGCTGCTCCTCTCATCCTGTCTCCGGGACTCTCAGACGTATCTCTTCAGGTCATCCGGCTGCCGGACGAACTCCGGGGCGAAGCGCCAAGGCCCGTAGTCCACGACGTTGTGCTCCGTCCCCCGTCCATCCAGGAGCCTCTCCACATCCGACCTCTCTGCATCCGGGAGGAGATGGAGGTTCTTCCGGAGCATGGCCACGTGCCACTCGTGGAGGATCCTGGCGTTCTCCAGACCGTTTAGCCGGTGGAAGTCCGCCCGTTCGCACGGCCAGGCCGCCGCAACCCGGAAGGAGGCTCCCGGCCCGTGGGGGACCTCGCACCAGAGCTGACCGCACTCCGGACAGCGCTTGAGGGTCATCCAGTTGCCCATCTCCACCCGCCGGAGTACCGAGGCGCGTCCGGGGGTCAGAAGCTCTCTGTCCGGGTACCCGCAGCGGGGACAGGCGCTCTCTTGGCTCATCCGGCCAGGCTCTCCTCATCTCTTCGGAAACGACGGCTCACCACAGTATATGCTCCATGGGCATGCGGTGGTAGACCTCCCTGTCCCTCCTTCGGTTCCCCCACTTCACCAGCCGGGCCTCGAAGGGGTCCAGCTCCAGGGCCGTCATGCCCTCCCTGTACAGGCCGCAGCCGCTGTTGAAGTAGAGCGGAGAGGCATCTCCCTCCGCCACGGAAACGAAGTCACGCCCCCGCCTCCTCTCGCGCCGCAGCTCCCGGGCGGCTCCCCGCAGCTCCAGCCTCATCTCCGCCGCCTCCGGTGCCTCCGGCGGGACCATGGACAGCAGGTCCCTCAGGTGCCCGATGTGGGCCCGAAGCCTCTCCGCCTGCGACCGGGACGCGAAAACGGCGCGGTGGGAGTGCCCGCACACCAGCACCGTGTTCCTGTCCGTCGCCCAGCGGTACATCATCCGCTCGAAGTCCCTGCGGATCCTGGTCATGGTTGAGGGCTTCCGGTACAGCCGCAGGGCTTTCATCAGAAGCATCCAGGGGCCCTCGAAGCATCTGAACAGCCGGACGAGGATGCGGCTGATGCCCCCCATCAGGTCCGATTCCAGGCTGCCCTGGTGGCCGTGAACCATCAGGACTGGCCTGCCCCCGGTTTCCACCAGGATCGCCTCGGAGGCGGGTCCGGCGCCGGAAGGGTCTTCGGTCTCCGGATGGGCCCACATGTCGTCGTGGTTGCCCCAGACCCTGAGGACCCCTGCAGGCCCGAAGTCCCGCAGCCGTGAGTAGATGGGCCGGCGGTAGCGGCGGATCTCGGGCATGTCGAACTGCCAGAGCTCCTCCGTGTCGCCGAGGAGCACCAGCCTCCGGCCCCCTTCCCTGTAGGCGGCCAGGGCCTGCATCAGGGCGCGCTCGTTGCCGCGGAAGTTGTCGGCGGCCCCCCCTGCCCCCATGTGGAGGTCGCTGATCACCGCCAGGCCGGGGTCCTCCAGGAGGACCCGGGGGGTCTCCCGGCGATGGAGCAGAACGTCCAGCCTCACGCGGGTCATGGCTTCGTGGTGCGGCATGTCGGCTGCCCCCTTTCAGGCTGCCTTTATCGGTCAGGAAGATACAAGCGAAGGCCGTAGCACCAAAGACCGTCCGGCCTTGACAAGGCCGGTCGCATGACGTTTATCTTCTGCAGTTGCCTTTGTCAGCCGCCATATGCCTCCCGAGAAGGGGACATTCCCATGGACCCGACCACCGCCTCCGCGGAGCGGGGCCTCGCACAGAACGCCGTGATCTTCGACCGCCAGGGCGAGCCCGTCTTCTACACCCGGCTGCCTCCGGCGACCGTGGTGCCATGCAACCTCGGATGCAGCGAGTGCGCCATCATCAGCTGCGCCCGCAGCCCCGTCTGCCCTGGATGCCCCTTGCGCGAGGCGCTCCGCACCCGCCGGCCCTGCAGCAGGTCCATCGTACTCGAGAACGGCCGGCGGAGGACGCTGGTCTGCCGACCGCTCCTCGATCCCTCGGGCGTTGTCTCAGGAGCGGTGTCCATCATGGAGTGCGACCCGCCCGACAGGACCCTCTACGAGCGGCTTGCGAAGTACCGGGAGCGGCTGCAGGCGGTGCTGGAGAGCAGCCGGCTGGCGTGGTGGGAGGAGGACTTCACCACCGGAAGGGTCGAAAGAAGCGACAGCTGGGCTGCCATGCTCGGCTACCGCCCCGGGGACCTGGCTCCCGAGAAGCACATCTGGCTCGACCTCATCCACCCCGACGACCGGGATGCGGTGAGGGAGGCGGCCGCCCGGCACGAGAAGGGGGAGACGGACTCGTTCGAGGTGGAGCACAGGCTCAGGACCAGTGACGGCAGCTGGCTGTGGATTCTGAACTGGGGCAGAATAGTCGAGAGGGACGAAGAGGGCAATCCGGTCAGGGCCCTGGGGACCCACCTGGAGATAACGCAGCGAAAGCGCTCGGAGCTGGAGCGGGAGACTCTGATCGAGGAGCTCAGCTCAGCTCTGGACAAGATACATACCCTCAGGGGAATCTTACCCATATGTTCTCGCTGCAAGAAGATACGTGACGACTCCGGATACTGGGAGCAGCTGGAGGTCTTCCTGCGCCAGCACTCCATGGCGGAGTTCAGCCATAGCCTCTGCCCGGACTGCCTGAGAGAGCTCTACGGCCCCCCGTACGAAGGCGGTCGGAGCCGACAGGGAGGAGAGGAGTCGGATGAGTAGTCCGTCCCGGGACACGCTGCGGGGGTTTCTGCGAGGGCTGGCGCTGAGGAGGGAGGACCGGCTGCTGGCCGACCTCCGCCGCCGGACGGCGGAGCTGCCGGAGTCCAGGATGCAGGTTTCACCGCAGCAGGGGCAGATGCTGGCTCTGCTGGCGGAGCTCATCGCGGCCAGATCGGTACTGGAGGTGGGGGTGTTCACCGGCTACAGCTCCATATGCATGGCCCGCGCCCTGCCCCCCGCGGGAAGGCTGGTGGCCTGCGACATCTCCCGGGAGTGGACGGAAACGGCCGAGGAGTACTGGAGGATGGCGGGACTTGACGACCGCATAGAGCTGCGACTGGGGCCGGCGTCCCGGACACTGGAGGAGCTGGTGGCCGAGGGAAACGAGGGCGGCTTCGACATGGCCTTCATCGATGCGGACAAGACCGGCTATCCCCACTACTTCGCCCTCTGCCGGAGGCTGGTCCGTCCCGGGGGGGTCGTGGCGCTGGACAACGCCTTCATGGGCGGACGGGCCCTTCTGCCGGAGCCTCCCCCCGGAGCGCCGGCCGCTGTTGCGGGCCTTGTGGAGTCGGTCTACGCCGACCCCGTCCTGCAGCCTGTCATGATGCCCATGGGAGACGGTGTGCTGGTGGTCCGGGTGGCGGAGGCCTGACCTCCGGTGGCCATTGCCGAGGCAATCCCCGTTGCCTATTCTTAGTCTGATCACAGGAAATCTCAGGGTATGCCGCCGCTGCGGGGCAGCCTGCCCGACCGCAAAACCCCGGAGGGGAACCATCGGCGACACGCCGCGCACTCAGACCGCCGAGTCCAGGGACGTTTTCAGGGCCCTGGTGCTGCTGGGCATGCTCCTGGCATACGGGGCGCTGGTCTACGTCTTCCGCTTCGTCCTCCAGCTGAGCTCCATATACTCGCACCTTCTCTACATCCCCATCCTGATAGCCGCCATATGGTGGGGGCGCGGGGTAATCGTAATCGCCATCGCGAAGATACTGGAGACCGCACTTCTCCACCTCTCCGGAGCCGTGACCACCGACCTCTACGTGGACATCGGCCGCGCCGCTGCCGTGCTGCTGGTGGGCCTGGCCGCAGGGGAAATGGGCAGGTCGATCTCCAGGACAAGGGAGAGGCTCAGGGATGCCGAGCGGAAGGCGGCCGAGGCCAACAGGCAGCTGAGAAGCCTGTCCTCGCTGCAGAGGGACTTCCTCAAGATAGCCGTCCACGACCTGCGCTCCCCGGTGAACACCTCCATCTCCCTGGTCTACGGCCTGGAGTCGGTGATGGAAAAGCCGCTGACGGAGCAGCAGGTTCATCTCCTGGGCAGGCTGCGGGACAGGCTGGGGGAGGTGAGCTCCTTCCTCCACGACTTCCAGGTGCTGGCCATGCTGGACTCCTCCGAGGATCTCCGCTCCAGCATCAAGACCGTGGACGTGGGAGCGATACTGGCGAAGGTGGTGGAGGAGCTCTCCGACCGTTCGGCCATGAAAGGCCAGAACGTGGAGCTCGACGTCCCGCCCCACCTGCCCTCCATACAGGGCATCGCCTTCCTGGTGCGGGAGGCGGTGGGCAACCTGCTGGCCAACGCCATCAAGTACACGCCCGAGGGCGGCCGGATCGAGGTCCGGGCCAGGAGCGGAGACGGAAGCGTGCTGGTCCAGGTGGAGGACAACGGCCCCGGTATCAGCCCCGAGGACCAGGACCGGCTCTTCGAGGAGTTCGTGCGCATAAGGGCCTCCGCGGGAAAGTCCAGGGGCAGCGGCCTGGGTCTGTCCATCGTGAAGAGGGCGGCGGACGTCCACGGCGGCGACGCCCGGGTGGACAGCGTACCCGGCGAGGGAAGCACCTTCACCCTGGAGCTGCCCCTGACCACGGAGGGCGACCTCTAGCCTTCCAGAGCCTCCAGAATCGCTTTCTCGGCAGCGTCCACGGCCCGCGAGACCAGTGCGCAGAGAGGCCTTCCGAACCGGGTATCCCCCGGCTGCACCGCCAGCAGAGCCATTCGGGCACCCGTCTCCCCTGCCAGGTAGTCCGCCAGCAGCTTCAGGGACATGGAGTGGCTGGTGGCGCCGCCGCACTGGGAGATTCTGCCCGCT
>Ga0207797_1000440_pt1 | contig 32037 bp, 32 predicted proteins | sample PRCRCaboRojoPR_6_FD_187275 | JGI IMG/M metagenome (GOLD analysis project Ga0207797, IMG submission 187275) | Marine sediment microbial community from Cabo Rojo, Puerto Rico - PR CR 10% Liquid 1 (SPAdes) | ecosystem: Environmental > Aquatic > Marine > Coastal > Sediment | place: Cabo Rojo, Puerto... | reverse complement strand
TACAATCCGGTTCTGGTTGGAGCCTGTTGTGGATCCACACCGGATCATATCGCACATCTGCATCAGTTGGTTTCTGTCGCCTGATGACCGCCAATCTAAATACGTGCCGACAACGAAATGGAGCGATTGAGAAAAACGGTGGAAAGAATCTGCTTTTATCCCGGATCAAAATTCCGCTATCTTATGATCCCGGTGAGAGGGGATAAGATAGAGCATAAAACATCGTTCCGGAAGAACACCGATTGATTATGACACCCAGAAGTCCGGAATATTTAACTCTGCGAAACGGCTATGTCAGATATTAAGCGCCAGTTGAACCGTTTACGGGAGGATGAGAAGGAATCCGGTTCCCGGGGCAGCTCTATTCGGGATCAGCTGAACAGATTGTACCGCCGCTCCGGCCGCCAGCAGAAGCATTTCCCGGAGGAGGAGGTGTCGCGGGCGCATAAGCGACTGGAAGAACTGGTCCCGGGAGAATACGTCAATACGCACTTCGGAGATGTCTTCCGAGCACGTAATAGTTTTCCCGCAACGGAAGCGCACGGAACCTGTTTGCTGGAGGAATTCTTTGAAGTGAATCCTGCGAATCTGGCGCACTTCGGGCGATTCGGCCGGGAGAAGGAGCCGGATCTCCGGAATGCACTTTTCCTGGATACTGAAGCCTCCGGTCTCAGCGGCGGGACTGGAACCTACGCGTTTATGGTGGGGTTGGGATATTTCCACCGGGATGAGTTCGTTATCGATCAGCTATTCGTTGAAAATTATGCCAAAGAAGAGGGCATGTTGGATCTCCTCAGCGGCTATCTGGAAAGCGCTTCCTTACTGGTGACGTTTAATGGAAAAAGCTTCGATCTGAATCTGCTGGAAACCCGGTATCTCATGCACGGTCAGGAGGCACCGTTTGAGGAGATTACTCACCTGGATCTGTTGCACCCGTCCCGGAATCTCTGGGATCTGACGCTGGAGAACTGCAAACTGCAGACACTGGAGCGGGAAATACTTGAATTTACCCGAGAAGACGATATTCCCGGGGAAGAGGTCCCGGGTGTGTATTTCGAATTTATCAGAACCGGCGATCCCACCCGAATCGCCGGAGTTTTTCAGCATAATCTCATAGATATTCTCTCACTGGTAACAGTAACCATAATGCTTGAGGGGAATTTCACGGGAGAGCGGAATATTCAGGGAGAGAATGGGCTGACTATGTTCAGTCGTGGCAAAATGTATGAACGTCAGGGAGAGATCGAGAGAGCGCTGGAATGCTACAACGCCGCACTGGAGCAAAATTTGACTCATACCCGCCGGTATACCGTGTTGGACCGGATGGCGTTAATCCATAAACGGCGTGAATGCTGGACTGAGGCCGCAGATCTCTGGCAGCGCCAGATCGAGAGCACCCCGTTCTATACCATGGATCCGTACGTTGAGCTGGCCAAGTACTATGAGCACCAGGTGCACGATTACCGGGAAGCCGGGAAGTTCGTGGTCAGAGCACTGGATGCACTGCCCTCGTACCGGGAGGAGGACAGACAGGCGCTTGAATACCGATTGAACCGGATTCGGCGGAAGATACAGGGTGACTCGTGAGCGGACCGGTCAGTCATGTCCAGATGATTCTGAATCCCGTTGCGGGTAGTGGACGGGGACGCAAGGAACTCGAACACATCCTCCGTTTGTTTCGCAGCTATAATATCTCCGTAGATCTTCATGTGACCGAGTATCATGAACATGCTGTGGAATTGGTGGACCAGGCGGACCTTGAGGACGCCGATGCGTTGGTTATTGCCGGAGGAGACGGCACCGTGTACCATGCTATCAACGGTCTGATGCGTCGTCCCGATCGCAAGGCTGTTCAGATAGGCATTGTTCCGATCGGGACGGGAAATGCCGGGGCCTGGGATACCACCGGCGTCCGGTCAATAGAAGAGGCTGTCCGGGTCATCGCGGATGGCAGAAGCCGGTCGGTGGATGTGGGTACCTTTCTCATGGATCACCAGACCTACTATTTCCTGAATGTGATCGGAGCGGGTTTTGTGGCCGAGGTAGGGAAAGTGGCGGGAAAGTTCAAGTGGATGGGAGAATTCGCCTACAGCGCCGGAGTCTTCTGGGAACTGGTGAACCTCCGTCCCCATCACATGCATTTCGAAGTGGACGGTGATCAATTTGATCTGGAGGGGACGTTCGTGGAGTTTTGTAACACACGATATACTGCCGCTGATATGCTCATGGCTCCTGGCGCGGAGATCGATGACGGCTATCTCGATATGGTGATCTGTAAAGATATTACCCGGCGCTTACTGGTCAAGTCCTTTCCGAAGATCTTTAAAGGCACCCATGTGGAAATGGAAGAAATCGATGTGCTGAAAGTGCAGTCTGTGAAACTCTGGACGGAGGAGCCGAAAGTTCTGATTCCCGACGGGGAGATTTTCGGCCGGACACCAATTGAAGTGGGGATTGAACCTGGTGCAGTGAAAGTCTTCTACCGGGTCGAGGCTGCATGACCGGAATTGTGCGGTGGACTCTATCGGCCATGCTGTATCTGTGGGGAGGACTGTGGGGACTTCTGCTGGTGCTGTTGTTTATTATTGCCGCAGTGTTGTTTCCGCCGGGATCCTATGAACGGATTATCCGTTGGGGATCACGCACATTTCTCATGCTGATTGGTATCCGGATCCGGGTGGAGGGTCTGGAACATGTCCCCTCCTCTCCTGCAGTGTTTATGAGCAATCATGTGAACCTGTTCGATGTGTTTGTCCTCGCTGCGGCGATTCCCGGATTTAAGCGTGGTGTGGAAGCGGCGGAACATTTTCAGTGGCCTGTTTGGGGACCCATGATCCGGCGGGCAGGGAACATTCCTATTGAGCGTGGAGATCTCTCAGCCGCCAGGAAGAGTCTGGCGGCAGCAGCCGAGGCCGCAGGAGAGGGCATGTCCATCGTTATCCTGCCGGAGGGGCACCGGACCAGAGATGGTGCCCTGGGGAAGTTTAAAAAGGGGCCGTTTCACATGGCAAAGGCAGCTGATGTTCCCGTTGTTCCGGCTGGATTGAACGGGATGTGGGAAATCAAACAGTACGGTAATCCTCACTGGCGGCCGGGAAAAGTCACCGTCCGTTTCGGTCCGCCAATAGCAGTTGGGACAATCCGTTCACTTAGTGTCGAGCAGTTACGGGATCTCACCCGCCGCTCAATTGGAAAACTCATCGACTACGGTGAGAAGACCCGCCGATAACGCCCGAAATGTATTCCGTTATTCCACAGGGACGGGGGTCCGTTTGATTTCAAACTCGTACGTGATATCGGCAGTGCTCTCCAGCATTTTTGACACGCTGCAGTATTTATCCTGCGAGAGACTAATTGCCCGGTCCGCATCTTTTTCAGTGAGATCCGGACTGGTGAAACTGTATTTTAAATGAATCTTGGTATAGACCCGCGGATGTTCGTCTGCACGCTCCGCGTTTGCGTGAATTTCCATATCGTCCAACTGGACACGCCGTTTCTCCAGAATGCTCACCACATCGAGTCCGCTGCAGGTGGCCAGGCCGAATAATACCATCTCCATAGGGGTGGAGGCGGCGTCTGTTCCACCTGAAGTATCTACCGGCACCCAGTGGTTGGAATCACCTCGTGCAAGAAAAGTCCTGTTCTCAACGTATTTGGCCTGAATGTCCATGTTCGGTCCTTCAGTTTAATTTCATATTTTCATTTAACGTATTTTGAGTGACTTGGAGATGAAAAGTTACGAACAGGTTATCGGTGAGGAGTGAATACTCAGGAACTGCCCGTATACCGGTTGTAAGCGGCCAGTCCCCCTTTCAGGTGTTTCACGTTAAAATCAAGCCGGTCGAGCAACCTGGCCACCGTCGCACTGCGCGATCCGGTTTGACAATACACGACAATTTCTTTCCGTTTGCTCTTTTCTAACTGGTCCAGCTTGTGCCGGAGCATTCTGGCCGGTATGTTTCTGGCGTTTTCCAAATGGCCCCGGTTGTATTCTTCTTTGCTGCGCACATCCAATATTACCGGCCGGGGGACTTGACGTAACATTTCATGCAATTCAGCCGGTGTGATATCCAGCTGACGCATTTTATACCGCCGGTACCCAAACCAGATCACAATCAACAGGATAAGTCCGATCCAAAAGTATTCCATACCCGCTCCTTTGTTTATTTGGAGAATGTAAAAAACCCGGTTCTCAGAACCAAATTCAACCTGGATTTCAGAACAGTTGCGGGAGCATTATTACCGTTTCTCAGAACCCTGAGATCCTGTAGCCCAACCACCTCGGACTCCAATTCCCGATTTACGGAATGAGGTAGTGTGCGTGCCGGAACAATATGTCCGAAGCCCTCCCCATGATACTGCAGAAATACCCGGGATTCTGAGCTCGCTACGATTTAGTTTGAAAAACCTTTTTGAATCTCCTTTCAATAATAATTAACATTACCCCATATGAAACAACAGAAGATCGAAACGGAGGAAACTATGGTCAGCAAAGATAAAGTCATGGAAGCGTTGCATGAGTGCTATGATCCGGAAATACCGGTAAACATAGTCGACCTGGGCCTTGTGTATGACGTGGATATTTCCGAGGAGTCTGACGTTCACGTCACAATGACACTTACTGCCCAGGGGTGCCCCATGAGTGACATGATCGATCAGCAGGTGCGGGATAAGCTGGAGTCGCTGGATGAAGTGAATAATGCATCGGTGGACATCGTCTGGGAACCCCGCTGGACCCCCGATATGATTACACCGGAGGGCAGAAAACAGCTGGGAATGTAGATTTCTCTGGTTTTTGTAGATTCCATCACTGCCTCTTCACGCTGGTGAAGGGGCAGTTTATTTTTACAGCAAAGATGAGGACAAGAAGATGCAATGGGATTTCACACCGGAAGAAGTCATTAAGGGAGAGATTCACTATCCCCTGTGGGATTTCCGCCAGGATCTGTGGGAAGAGGTAAGCGATTACACCGATCCTGAGGGATTCGAAATACTGTTCTGGGCACTGTATCACCTGGCTATGGGATCTTCTGCTGAGGACATGGCCATCCGCTGGCGTGAACAGAATGAACTATCCGAGGAAGAGACCCGGGAGCAAAAACAGCAGTTCGAACTGATCAAATCCACCCATCGTGCCGATATCGAAATGTTGAAGGCGGTGATCAAACGGAAGATTCTGGATTACAAAGAAGAGGGGATTGGCGTCCTTGGCGAAAAGGAACTCAGCGACTATATTCTGGAGTGGATCAGCCAGGTGGTGGAGGAACATGAGGTGCAGGAACAATCCGGTAAGACCAACGGCGAAATGAACGGAAAGAGTGAATAAGATAATACGAATTCCCTCTTCAGTGTAATGTATTCCCTCCCGCCGGGTACAGGCAATAAGGTTTCGTATCTGCGTGTTCCGGCACAATTCTCTGGCATATCCCGGCAACGTCCTGCATCGTGACGTTATCAGTCAAGAGTTATTGCAGCCAATACTGAAGGAGAATACCAGATGGGATTTCTCACAGAAGCAATCCACGCCGGCCAGCAGCCTGATAGTGAGACCGGTGCGGTAATGACTCCCATATACCAAACCTCCACTTATGCACAGAAGGGTATGGGGCAGAAGGTGAAATACGACTATGCGCGGGGTGCAAATCCGACCCGGGAGGCGCTGGAAAATAACGTCGCCGCCCTGGAGGGAGGTCGGTTCGGTTGTGCATTCGGCTCGGGCATGGCCGCGATTGTTTCAACGGCACAACTACTCAGTGCAGGGAACCATCTGATCATCAGCAGAAATGTATACGGGGGGACCTATCGATATATTCACAATGTGGGGGCGAGGCATGGACTGGAATATGATTTCGTCGATACCGGAGATCTCACCAATGTTGAAGCAGTGGCCCGGGATAGCACAAAAATGCTGTATGTGGAAACCCCGACTAATCCCATGCTGACGCTTACTGATTTACAGGCGGCAGCGGATCTTGCGCATGGACACGGATGGCTGTTGGTTGTGGATAACACATTTCTCTCGCCATACAACCAGCGTCCACTGGAATTCGGCGCCGATATTGTACTGCATAGTGCCACCAAGTATCTGAACGGCCACAGTGATGTGGTGCTCGGGATTGCTATTACCAATGATGAGGACCTTCAGGACCGGCTGAAATCACTCCAGAATACCGTGGGAGCCATACCCGGTCCGTTTGATGCCTGGTTGGTGCTGAGAGCAACAAAAACTCTCGGATTGCGGATGCAACAGCACGAGAGGAATGCCCGTGCCGTTGCAGAGTTTCTGGAGGGTCAACCGGATGTGCACGAGGTATTCTATCCCGGTCTGCCAACTCATCCCCGGCATGAGCTTGCCAGGCAACAGCAGCGCACTCCGTCCGGAGAGCCTGCGTTCGGTGGCATGGTATCCCTGGACCTCGGCTCGCTGGAGAAGGCAAAGCGGTTTCTTGAAGGATTTCAGGTCTTTACCCTGGCCGAGAGTCTCGGTGGAGTTGAGAGCCTGATCAGTCATCCCGCATCCATGACCCACGCGTCAGTGCCCCGGGAAAAACGGCTTCGGTTCGGGCTTACAGACGGTCTCGTACGATTATCCGTGGGGTGTGAAGACACCGAGGATTTATTGACGGATTTGGAATGCAGCCTGGAGCAACTCTGATGCGCTACCATTTAGTACAGTCAAAGATTATCCGCATCCTGAGCAATATGGGTATATGCTTATTCTTAATGACACTGGTGTTTCCCAAAGGGTATGCTGCGGATGTCACCATTTCTGTCGGGAAGGGTCGGCTGTCCGGGAACCAGGGAACGCTTGCACTTCATGTGGAAAATATGGTTCCGGTGGGCGGTCTGCAGTTCGATCTTATTGATGAGGGAAATCCGCTTGTCATTGACTCTGTTACGCCTGGTCCCGGCCTGCAGGGTCAGGAGATCAGGCACCGGGAACTGGATTCCGGTATTTTGCGGATACTTGTCTTCCCGGAGATAGGGACTCTTCCGGGGCCTCATGCCATTCCGGCAGACAGTGGACGGTTGCTGAACCTGTATTACTCGAGAGAGACAGTCGTCGAAGCGGATACCGTTGCCATTCACGTGGAAAACATTCTCGCCGCTGACACCACAGGATCCGCGTTGTCTGCGGAGGCGGAAGACGGGCGTTTGTTCCCCACCGGAGTGAAGTCGATACCGGGCCACGTTCCCCGGCGGGTGCGTTTACAGCAGAACTATCCGAATCCCTTCAACGCCACCACAGTGATCCCTTTCAGCATTCCATCACGCTCCAGGGTAGAGTTGCATATCCTGGACCTGGAAGGACAACTAGTCCGGGTACTGCATTCTGGCCCGTTGCGGGAAGGCGATCACCGGTTTCTCTGGCATGGATTGGATAGAAGAGGGATACCGGTTGCCTCCGGGATCTATTTCTATCGGATTCGAGTGAAGGGAGAACAGCAGTACCGGAAACTCCTTCTGATGAAATAGATGGGGATGAGCCTGCGGTTACAAACGTCGGAAAATACCGTACGTGCACTGGATTGCTGGGGAAATAGCCATTGTTTTTGATGCGGAGCGCCTCTAATTTTTAAAGCTTTTAATGGGCGAGTGGCGGAATGGCAGACGCGCTAGACTTAGGATCTAGTTCCCGTTTGGGAGTGGGGGTTCAAATCCCCCCTCGCCCACGGACAGCATCACCGAACTTATGCATTTTCGCTCATGGGTAATTCGGCAATATATCACGGAACTTCTGTTGTGTTATGAGGACCGGATTTGATAAGTGGAAAGAGAGAGTATACGATCGGACGTTCCGGAATGTATGTCACCAGGTGAGGGAGCGCCGGAAACAGGATCCCCGGCTCACCAAGGGGGAGTTGCGGCGCCAGATGCAAACTGCATATGCCAGACAGGGCAGCAACCGGCTCGGACGAGGATCACTCCATGAGGTTGAGTTGTCGGCGACAATTGCAGCGTACGAACACATCCTGGCAGAATGGGACCGGGGATCCGAAAGACATTTTCATAGCGATTGTTCCTGATACCTAGTATTTTCAATATCTATATGAAGATCACATTTGCAAACTGACTGGTGAAAATATACCTGCAGCACTCACGTTTCGCTTGAAAGGAATAATAGTTACTATTATCTTTATCGGATTTTTGAGCAGCGAAAGAACCAATGGCCGGAGATGCGTGGTGGTGTCGGGCTCGTTATTCGGAATCATTGGATTGAGCAGGAGATAAAAGGACGGTTACGTGGCACAACTTTTTCCCCGTTGGACGAATAAGATTCCCGTATACCTCGCTATTGGTGTTGTCATTCTCGCAGTAGCGGTTGTATTTCTCTTTTGGTATTACGGATCTCCGAAGTATCTGGAAGTCGGATACCAACCAAGGCAGCCAGTCCCATACAGCCATAAACTCCATGCCGGTGATCTTGGGCTGGACTGCCGGTATTGTCATACCTCGGTGGAGAATTCCCCTGCAGCAAATGTCCCGCCGACTCAAACATGTATGAATTGCCACGAGCTCATTAAACCGGAAAGCGGGCAACTGGAAGCGATTCGCCGGAGCTGGAAGGAAGGGGTGCCGGTCCGCTGGACCCGGGTGCATATGTTGCCGGATTACGCATTCTTTAATCACAGTGCACATGTAAACGCCGGTGTGGGCTGTGAATCCTGCCACGGGAACGTAGCGCAGATGGAGGTCGTAGAGCAGGAGAAACCACTGAGCATGCAGTGGTGCCTCGATTGTCACCGGAATCCGGAACTGCATATCCGTCCGATGGACGAAGTAACCACCATGGGGTGGCAACCGCGCGATAACCAGTTGGAGTATGCGTCGAAGATTATCGAAAAGCGAAATATTAACGCACCGACAGACTGTTCGGGGTGTCATAGATGAAGTACAAATTCAACGGAAAAGATTACTGGCGAAGTCTGAATCAGCTGGCCGAAACGGACGAGTTCAGGGAGTTTCTCCATCGCGAATTCCCTGACGGGGCTTCTGAGCTGAATGATACCATGACCCGGCGCAATTTTCTTTCGCTGATGGGCGCTTCAATGGCCTTAGCCGGACTAGTGAGCTGCCGGAAGCCGGTGGAGAAAATCGTCCCCTATGTGCGGCGCCCCGAACATGTGGCTCCGGGCATTCCGGAGCAATATGCCACCACCATGCCCATGCAAAACAGCGCATACGGGCTATTAGTGGAGAGCCGTGAGGGCCGTCCGACCAAGATCGAAGGGAATGAACAGCACCCCTCCTCATTAGGGAAATCGAATCCGTTCACCCAGGGTGCTATTCTCGGACTCTATGATCCGGACCGCTCAAAACAGGTGAGGCATGATGGAAATCCATCCTCCTATACCGAGCTGGTCACCTTCTGGCGGAAGGCGTATACGAAATATCTTCGCAGGGGCGGGGAAGGTCTTGCCGTGATCAGCGGTGCGTTTTCATCACCGACACTGGCAAGGCTGCGGAGTGAATTCCTTAATACCTTTCCGCAGGCGCAGTGGGCAGTCTACGAACCGGTCTCCGATGAGAATGTCTTTGCCGGAATCGAAATAGCAACGGGAGACCGCTATCAGCCGGTGTATCATTTCGATGAAGCCGACGTGGTGCTCACACTGGATGCGGATTTTGTACTGCAGGAGCGCGAGAATATCCTTCATGCAAAGGAGTTCGCTGATGCCCGCCGGGTAGAATCCGCCGGGGATACCATGAACCGCCTGTATGCGGTGGAGAGCAGCTTCACTCTCACCGGAGGGATGGCTGATCACCGTCTGCGGGTGCAACGACGCCAAATCGGAGTTTTTACCCTCGCCCTCGCAAATGCTCTGCGCTCCCAGGGATTGGATCTCCCGGCGCTGGAAGGTTCCGCCAAGGAATCCTACCGGTTTGATATGAAGTGGGTCCGGGAATTAGCTCAAGACCTGCTGAGTAATCGTGGTACCGGTCTGATTATGGCCGGGGAAAACCAGCCGCCGGAAGTACACGCTCTGGTGTACGCGCTCAACAGCGCCCTCGGCAATATCGGGAATACCATAACCTTCCGGGACCCGGACGACTCGGTAACTCCGGACATGGAATCTTTCCGGTCCCTGGTGAAAAAGATGAACGACGGTTCGGTGGAAACGCTCTTTATCCTCGGCGGGAATCCGGCTTACAATGCGCCGGCGGACCTTCAGTTCACCAGAGCGCTTGAGCAGGTGCCGAATGCAATCCATTTCAGTGATGCTCTGGATGAAACTTCACGGCAATGTCAGTGGCATGTCCCCGAATCGCATTTTCTGGAAAGCTGGGGAGATGCCCGTGCTGTAAACGGAACACGCAGCGTTATCCAGCCGCTTATTGCCCCACTGTATGAAAGCCGGAGCCCTGCGGAAATTTTTCATCTGATAGCGAGAGGGGAAGATTCCGACGGATACGAAATCACCAGGGAAACCTGGCGTGATATCCTTGGAGAGAGCACCTTCCAGGATGACTGGCGGAGGGTGTTGCACGACGGGGTTCTGCAGGATGATGTTTCGGAACCGCGCAGTCCCGTGCCGGATCAGCAGGCGATTCGCCGGGCGCTTTCCAATTATTCACCCCCGACAACCAGTGCAGGTCCCTCAAACCTTGAGGTAGTGTTTCAGACTTCCCACTCGGTTTTCGATGGCAGATTCGCCAATAACGGCTGGCTGCAGGAATTGCCTGATCCGGTCACTAAACTCAGCTGGGATAACGCTGCGGTGATGAATCATAAGACCGCCAAAGAGCTGGGAGTCCGGAATGAGCAGGTGATCCAGGTACGGCACCAGGGACACCAGCTGGAACTTCCGGTGTGGATTGTCCCGGGTATCGCCGATTTCACGATTGTCCTGGAACTCGGATATGGCAGAGAAACCGCCGGCCGGGTTGCGAAAGATACCGGATTTAATGTCTACAAACTGCGAACTTCGGAGTCCATGTGGTTTGGGGAAGGGGCGACCGTATCTCCGACCGGAGTCACCTATGAACTCGCAAATACCCAGGATCACTGGAGTCTGGAAGACCGGCCGATTTACCGGGAAGCCACGCTGCGGGAGTATCAGGAACACCCTGAATTCGCCACGGAGATGGTGGAACATCCGCCGCTGGAGAATCTCTGGGATGAGCATGAATACGATGAAAGCCCCCAGTGGGGAATGGCCATCGATCTGAACGTATGCACCGGATGTAACGCCTGTACTATCGCCTGCCAGAGTGAGAACAACATTCCCATTGTTGGCAGGGAGCAGGTACGGAAAGGGCGGGAGATGCACTGGATCCGGATGGACAGGTATTTCTCGGGCGATATCGAAGATCCGGAGATGGTCGTCCAGCCGGTAACCTGCATGCATTGCGAGAATGCGCCGTGTGAAACGGTCTGTCCGGTGAATGCCACCCTGCACGATGACGAGGGGCTGAATCTCCAGGTGTACAATCGCTGCATAGGTACCCGATATTGTTCCAATAACTGTCCCTATAAAGTCCGCCGTTTCAACTTTTTCAATTATACCAAAGATACCCCCGAAGTGGAGAAAATGGGGAAGAATCCCGATGTAACGGTCCGTTCGAGAGGGGTAATGGAAAAATGCACTTACTGTATTCAGCGAATTCAGCGGACGCAAATCCTGGCCAAGAACGAGAACCGGGATCTCCGGACGGACGAAGTGGTGACCGCCTGTCAGCAGACCTGTCCCACCGATGCCATCGTGTTTGGCGATATCACGGATCCGGACAGCCGGGTCCGACAGGTGAAGCAGCAAAACCGGGATTACGCCATGCTGGCTCAGCTGAACACGCAGCCCCGGACCACCTATCAGGCCAAATTGCGGAATCCCAATCCGGCACTGGAGGATTATGAACTGACCTATGAAGGTGTGGACAATAACGGTGAACACTAATCGAAACGGAATAAGTTTTAATCGTGAGTAACGGCACGACAAGTCAGCAGCTGATCGCCGGGGATCAGACCTTCGGTTCGGTTACCGAGGCCATCAGCAGGGTTACGGAGCAGAAGACTCCCCGACTCTGGTACGTGGCCTTCTCCATCTCATTTGCGCTTACCTTGCTCCTGATCGGCTCCATCGGATATCTCTTTTATAAAGGAGTCGGTATCTGGGGACTGCAAATTCCCGTCGGTTGGGGTTGGGCTATTGTCAACTTTGTTTTCTGGGTGGGGATCGGGCACGCCGGCACGCTGATTTCCGCCATTCTCTTTCTCTTCCGACAGCAATGGCGAACCTCCATCAACCGGTTCGCTGAAGCAATGACTATTTTTGCCGTGATCTGTGCACTGATGTTTCCTGCAATTCATGTGGGGCGGGTCTGGGTGGTTTACTGGATCTTCCCGATTCCCAATCAGATGGATATCTGGCCGAACTTCCGCAGTCCGCTGGTCTGGGATGCCTTTGCGGTGGGGACTTACTTCACGGTGTCTCTGCTGTTCTGGTATGTCGGATTAATTCCGGATCTGGCCACGCTGCGGGACCGGGCCAAATCACGTATCCGTAAAATTGTCTACGGGATATTTGCCCTGGGCTGGCGCGGGGGGCAACGGCAGTGGAAACATTATGAGTTATCCTATCTGCTTCTGGCCGGATTGGCCACACCGTTGGTGTTGTCAGTGCACAGTGTCGTGAGTTTTGATTTTGCCGTGGGGGTGATTCCGGGATGGCATACCACGATATTCCCTCCGTATTTCGTGGCCGGAGCGATTTTCTCCGGATTTGCCATGGTTATGACTCTCGCAGTCATCACGCGGAAGGCCTACGGACTAGAGGATTTCATCACCATCAAGCACCTGGAGCGGATGAATATCATCATGCTGGTTACCGGATTGATGGTGGGATATGCATATGCAGTTGAGTTATTTACCGCATGGTACAGCGGCAATCTCTATGAAGAATTCGCCCTGGTGAATCGCGCATTGGGTCCGTATGCATGGGCATACTGGGTTATGGTAACCTGTAATGTGCTGGTGCCGCAGCTGTTCTGGGTAAAGAAGCTGCGCCGGAGCGTTCCGGTGATGTTTGTAGCATCAATTCTGATCAATGTGGGTATGTGGTTCGAGCGGTTTGTGATCGTGGTCTCGTCGCTGGCCCAGGATTTTCTCCCCTCCAGCTGGGATTACTTCGTACCGACATTCTGGGATTTCGCGATCCTGGCCGGATCGTTCGGACTCTTCTTCACTCTGTTCCTCCTGTTCATCCGGTGGTTACCTATGATTTCCATCGGAGAGGTGAAGGGTGTGTTGCCCCAGGCGGATCCACATCATTAAGGGATGACAATGCAAAAGGAGCAATCAGCCGAACATATGGAGAAGGTATCACAGGGAGAGGTCAGAGGGATACTGGCGGAATTCAGTAATCCCGGGGAACTGTTGCACGCAGCTGAAGAAATCCGTGACGCCGGATACCGGGATTTCGATTGCCACTCGCCATTTCCGATCCACGGAATGGAGCAGGCCATGGGGCAGAAACGGTCACCGCTGGGATTTATTGTTGGCATTATGGGCCTGCTCGGCGGCGGGGGTGCGCTGTTACTGCAGTGGTGGACCAGCGCAGTGGATTATCGACTGGTGGTTGCGGGGAAACCGTTTTTCGATCTGCCGGCCTTTATACCGGTGACGTTTGAACTCACGATTTTGCTGGCGGCATTTGGTGCGGTCTTCGGCATGTTTGCCCTCACGAGGATGCCCCGGTTCTTCCATCCGGTGTTCTTTTCCGACCGCTTTGAACGGGTGACTGATGACGGGTTTTTTGTGAGTATCGAATCCTCCGATCAGAAGTTCGATGCGGAATCAACCGGAGAATTCCTTGAATCACTGGGGAGTGACCATGTGGAACTGCTGGTGGATACAAGACAGCAGGTACAGCAATCGAATCAGTCGGAGGAGTGATCGGATTTATGGGTAACTGGCAGAGAAAATCACCCGGCATACGAGGGAGCCTTCTCAGTACTCTATCTCTGGGATTAATCACATTAATTCTGTTGAGCTCCTGCTTCCGGGGACAGCCCAAGAAAAAGCCACCGCTGCATGTGGTGATGGATATGGACTTTCAGGAGAAGTACGATCCCCAGGAAAGCAGCCCGCTTTTTGCAGACGGTAAAGCGATGCGACAGCCTGTATATGGTACGGTTGCCCGCGGAGAACTGCGGAACAACGATTCGCTGTACCGGGGAACAACCTCCGATGGAGACTTTATTGAAAAAAACCCGATGGAGATAAACATGTCCACGTTACAGCGGGGACAGCAGGAGTTTAACATCTACTGTTCACCCTGTCACAGTCGGGTGGGAGACGGACGGGGGATCATGGTTGAGTACAATTATGCTCCACCGGCATCGTTTCACTCCGAACGGCTTCGTACCCTCCCGGACGGGCATATCTTCGATGTGATCACCAATGGCAGACGCAATATGCCGGCGTATGGCAGCCAGATTCCGGTAAAGGATCGCTGGGCAATCGTTGCCTACGTCCGGGCACTTCAGCGAAGCCAGAATGCACGGTTAGGCGATGTGCCTGAAGAACTGCGGGAACAGATGAGATAGTATATGCGACTCGATCAACAGACATATCGGCTGACTGACCCGGGAAATTTCGGGCGAAATATGCTTGTCGCCGGAGTGGCCGGGCTCGCGCTGAGTGCAGTGGGATATCTGCTGAGTCCGGACCGGTTCTTTCATGCCTATCTCACCGCATACGTGTTCTGGGTCACGCTGGGACTGGGCGGACTGTTCTTTACCATGCTCCACCATCTCGTGGATGCCACCTGGAGTGTGGTGCTTCGACGGATTGTGGAACAGGTGATGGGGCTGATTCCGGTCTTCGTAGTACTTTTTATTCCCCTGATATTCGGGATTCACGAACTGTATCATTGGAGTCACCAGGAAGCGGTGGCGCAGGATCCGGTGCTGCAGCAAAAGTCAGTCTATCTGAACGTGCCGTTTTTCCTGATCCGCACGGGTCTTTATTTTCTGATATGGGGAGGGCTGGTGTATTGGTTAATCCAGGCCTCACGCAGTCAGGATGCAGGACATTCTGATTCGATTACCGCAAAATTCAGGAAGGTGAGTGCCCCGGGAATGCTGCTGTTCGCGATCACAGTAACCTTTATGGCATTTGATTGGTTGATGTCCCTGGATGCCCACTGGTATTCCACCATTTTCGGCGTCTACGTCTTCTCGGGGAGTGTGCTGGCAATTCTGGCGTTTGTGACCTTGGTGGTCATAGCCTTCCACCGCCAGGGAATCCTCACTGATCATATTACGGTTGAACACTATCATGATCTCGGAAAGCTGCTTTTCGCCTTCACGATCTTCTGGGCGTATATCGCCTTTTCCCAGTTTATGCTGATCTGGTATGGGAATATCCCCGAAGAGACCGTGTGGTTTAAGCATCGGATGGAAGGCGGATGGACGGTAATCAGTCTGCTCATCCTTTTCGGGCACTTTGTGGTTCCGTTTCTCGCTTTGATCACCCGGGCAGCAAAAAGAAATGTCAGGGTACTGACTGCTATGGGGATCTGGATTCTGGCGATGCACTGGATTGATATCTTCTGGCTGGTGGTCCCGAACTTCAGTCATACGCTGTCGTTCTCCTGGATGGATCTCACGCTGACTGTTGGTATCGGCGGCATAGTACTCTGGTACTTCTGGCGGCGGGTACACTCAGAGCCTCTGCTCCCGGTGGGCGACCCGAAACTCCAAGCCTCGGTGGAGTTTGAAAACCAGTGACGGCAAGGATGAAGGACGAAGGATTATTTATTAAGTAATAAGGATAATAAGGAAAACTGGTTTGAGCTAATGCAACAGGATCTGAAAAACTCAGCAGGGAAAGATCAGGTATTGAATGAGGAAAAAGAATATCTTCTTACGGATTACTCGGAACTTTCCTTTATAAAGGAAATAGAGAAACACTATGATCTGAAAATACGAACCAAGGAATTTGCGCATCGATGTGTGAAGCTTGCGGTTTCGTTGCCGGGGAATCAGTTGGGGAACCACATAAGAGGCCAAATGATTCGGGCATCGACTTCTGTGGCTGCAAATTATCGTGCCTCTCAGGTAGCGCATTCCAAAAAAGGATTTGTTGCCAAATTAAGTATTGTGATCGAAGAATGTGACGAATGTGCTTTCTGGATAGAGTTCGCTGGAGATGAAGAATTAATAACCATCAGTAGGATTTCAGCATTACTCGAAGAAGCAAGAGAGTTAACATCGATCTTCATAACTGCAAGAAAAACTGCACAGACTGGAGAGAAATAATGCTGGGCAAAGGAATTTTGTTACTTAATCCTTTATCCATAATCCTTAATACTTCACTATGACCGAGCACCCAACACAGGATGACTTACGGTCCGGTTACGAGCGGAGTGATGTCAACATCCCGCGAGTGATGACGATTGTCGCAGTTATTGCGGTGTTTTTAGTGGTGGTTTTTTTCCTGCTGAACAGCTACTTCCTTGCGAGCCGGGAAAATATTCGGTACGAGCAGGTCTTACAGCCCGGTTCGGAGGAATTGCAGCAGCTCCGGGAGCGCGAGAATGAAATCCTCCACAGCTACGGGGTGGTTGATTCGGCGAATGATCAATACCGGATTCCCATCGAACGGGCAATGAAACTCCTGGCCGAAGAGGAATTTCAGCAACGGATCGAGGAGAGTGGCAGGCAGGGAACAGTCGAATGAACAAAAGTGATTGTTCAGAAAACAGAATGCATTCTCCACAACACATAGTCCGCAGGATATTGGTGCCGGCACTGATCTTTGGGATGGTTGTAATTCTGGCGGATCGTGCATCGGGACAGGCCACAGCCTCGAATCCCGAGTCACTCCGACAGATCAACGTACAGGAGCATCTCGGGGACACTATTCCCCTGGATCTGGAGTTTACAAACCATCGCGGTGAGCAGATGACACTGGATCAGTATTTTCATGGAGAAAAACCGGTGCTTATGACGCTGGTGTATTACGATTGCCCAATGCTGTGCACGCTGGTACTGAATGGGCTCCGTGATGCGGTGGACAGTCTTTCCTGGATTCCCGGTGAGGATTATCAGCTGGTGACAGTGAGTATAGATCCCAGAGAAACCGCAGACCTGGCAAAAGCCAAACGCGAAGTGTATGTCAATAGCCTGAACACGCAGGTGCGGGCCGATGGCTGGGCATTTCTGGTGGGGGAGGAAAGTCAGTCCCGCCGACTGGCCGATGCCCTGGGATTCCGGTATTATTATGATGAAAAAAAGGATATCTACGCTCATCCTGCAGTCTCCTATATTCTCACGGAATCGGGCAAGATTACACGCTACCTCTACGGGATAAAGGTCCGGAAGCAGAATCTCCGGCTGGCCTTGCTGGAGGGAGCCCGGGGGAAAGTCGGAAGCGCAGTGGACAGAGTGTTATTGTATTGTTATCAGTACAATCCGGATGAAGAGGGATATGTGCTGATGGCCGGCAATGTGATGAAACTCGGCGGCGGGCTCACAGTACTGGTGCTTGGAACGGTTCTGGGGATTTTCTGGTGGCGTGAGCGAAAGGGCGCAAGGATTTATCGTACGCATACAACGGAAGGACAAAACGGCAGACAATAATGGATACGACTGGTACATTCTGGATGCCGCCGGGCAGTTCAACGGTTGCCGGTGATGTTGATGCGTTGTTCTACTTCATTTTCTGGGCATCCGTCTTCTTCTTTCTCGTGGTGGTCGGCGTTTCGGCGTACTTTATTATCAAATACCGGCGACGTGCCGAGGATGAAGAGGCCAAATCACACATTGACTATAATCTGAAACTGGAAATTGTGTGGACGGTGATACCCATTATCCTGGTGGTCATTGTCTTCATCTGGGGATTTCAGACCTACATGAAAATGCAGATTGTTCCCAGAGATGCAATTGAGGTCAAGGTTACGGGAAGGCAGTGGATGTGGCTGTTCGATTATCCTAATGGATCCACCAGTGTCAACGAACTGGTGGTTCCGGTGGACCGGCCTATCAAACTCCTTATGTCCTCCGAAGATGTGATTCACAGCTTCTACGTACCCCAGTTTCGTATCAAACAGGATGTGCTTCCGAACCGGTATACGGTATCGTGGTTCGAAGCAAACCGCACCGGTAATTTTGATCTGTACTGTGCGGAATTCTGTGGGAAAGGACATTCGGAAATGCTTGGAACGGTGCGGGTTGTTTCCCAGGAACGCTATACAGCATTTCTCGAGACCGGTGGATTGGGAGACCAGGAAGGCATGTCGCTGATGGAAATAGGAAAGCGACTCTACCGGGAGCGTGCCTGCAATACCTGCCATTCGGTGGACGGTTCGCCCAATGTCGGGCCGACTTTTCAGGATGCCTACGGACATGAGGTGACTTTATCGGATGGGTCCACTGTTATGGTTGATGCGAACTATATCCGTGAGTCTATCCTGAATCCCAAAGCAAAAGTGGTACAGGGATACGAACCGGTCATGCCCACCTTCCAGGGATTATTATCGGAACGACAGGTTGACGGACTCGTAGCTTATATTCAGTCTTTAAGTGAGGTGGAGGATATGGAAGGGGACACCACAGAAACACAGGTTGCCGAGCAGGATACGGCGCAAACACAAGAAGATACAGAATAATTATGAGTACAGGAACATATACAGCTGAGCACCCAGAAGACTCTGTGAATTACTTGAATGTATCCAGTGGTTTGAAGTCGTGGTTATTCACGCTGGACCATAAACGGATCGGGGTACTGTATCTCTTTTCAATCATGGCCATGTTCCTTTTTGGAGGAATACTGGCAATGCTCATGCGGTTTGAATTACTTGGCCCCGGCGCTGAACTGATGACCGCTGATACGTATAACAGGATGTTCACCCTGCACGGGGCTATCATGATCTTTATGTTCATCATCCCGTCCGTTCCGGCAATTCTGGGGAATTTTGCCCTCCCGATCCAGATTGGCGCCAAGGATGTGGCGTTTCCACGGCTGAATTTAGCCAGCTGGTATGTCTACGTCACTGGATCCGGGCTTGCGCTGTATGCAATCATTGCCGGTTCGGTGGACACCGGCTGGACATTTTATACCCCGTACAGCACCCAGGTCACCGGTTCGGTGATTGCTATGGTCTTTGCCGTATTTATCCTGGGATTCTCATCTATTTTTACGGGGATTAATTTCATTGCCACCATCCATAAACTCCGGGCCCCCGGGATGACCTGGTATAAGATGCCGCTCTTCGTCTGGGGAATCTATGCCACCGGCGTTATTCAGGTGCTTGCTACCCCTGTACTGGGTATTACCCTGATACTGCTGATTCTGGAGCGGGCGTTCGGGATCGGGATTTTCGATCCGTCCATGGGTGGCGATCCGGTGCTCTTTCAGCACTTCTTCTGGTTCTACTCCCATCCCGCCGTGTATATCATGATTCTTCCGGGAATGGGGATTATCAGTGAACTGATCTCCACATTTTCTCACCGGAAGATCTTTGGCTACAAAGCAATTGCCTATTCCAGTATCGCCATTGCATTCCTGAGTTTTGGTGTCTGGGGGCATCATATGTTTGTGAGCGGACAGTCCCAGTACGCCACACTGGTATTTTCCTTTCTGACATTCCTGGTAGCCATTCCTTCCGGGATCAAAGTCTTCAACTGGGTCTCAACTATGTACAAGGGGGCAATTACCTTCGAGACGCCGATGCTGTTTACGCTGACGTTCCTGTTCACCTTCACCATCGGCGGGCTCACAGGTATTTTTCTCGGCTCAACTGCGGTGGACGTGCATCTGACGGACACCTATTTCATTGTGGCGCACTTTCATTATGTGATGATGGGCGGAACTATTATGGCATTCTTCGGGGGCCTCTATTACTGGTGGCCAAAAATCTGGGGCCGTATGTACAGCGAAATCTGGGGGAAGATCTCCGCTTTGCTGGTCTTTGTCGGCTTCAATCTCACCTTCTTCCCGATGTTTGTCATGGGGGCCCAGGGAATGCCCAGGCGATATTTTCTCTACCCGGAGAAATACCAGATCGAACATGTACTCTCCACTGGCGGCTCCTGGATTCTGGCGGCAGGGTTGCTGATTATGGCATTGAATCTGATCCATGCAATGAAGTGGGGACCAAAGGCGGAGAAGAATCCCTGGGGTGCATTGACCCTTGAATGGATGATCGATTCGCCACCACCGCCGCATAACTTTAAAGAGACTCCGGAAATTGAACACGGTCCCTATGATCACGACAAGGTTCTGGTGAAACCCGGGAAGGTCGGTGCAACCACATGACTGAACCCAGCGGACGACCGGCACATCTGGCCCACCATTTCAGTGACACGGAACAGCAGCGGGAATCCGCCAAACTGGGAATGTGGATATTCCTGCTGACGGAGATTCTCCTGTTCGGTGGCCTGTTTGCCTTTTATGTCTTCTACCGGGCATGGAATCCCGACATATTCTATAACGCGCACGTCCACCTGAATACCACATTGGGCGCGGTGAATACCATCGTGCTGATTACCAGTTCAGTCACTGTGGCGCTGGCGATCCGGAGTATGCAGCTGGGGAAGCGGAGGAAAACCATTACTTTCCTGGCCACCACCGTGGCACTGGCAGGGGTCTTCCTGATTATCAAATACTTTGAATACTCGCATAAATTTCATCTGGGACAGCTGCCCGGTCAGTACTACAGCTATGCCGGTATTGAGGGAACCAATCCCCACATTTTCTTCAGTGTGTACTTTACCATGACCGGTCTGCATGCACTGCATGTCATCGGCGGGATGGTTGTCATCGGGTGGATGCTGTACCGCACGATCCGGAATGATTTCAGCGCGGAATACTATACCCCTATAGAGAACGCCGGATTATACTGGCACCTGGTGGATGTCATCTGGATTTATTTGTTCCCGTTACTATACCTGATAGGATGAGCTGATGGCTACGGATACAGAGACGCACGGACAACACGTTACCCCTCTGAAAATCTATCTGGGGGTGGGAGCGGCTCTTTTTGTCCTCACCGTTATTACAGTGGCGGTTTCATATATCGACCTGGGACCGTTTAACCTGGTGGTGGCCATGGGAATCGCCACGGTGAAAGCCGCACTGGTCGCACTGGTGTTTATGCATCTCTATTACGATGACAAACTCTATCTTACCATATTTATCATGGCACTGCTGATGTTATCACTTTTTATTGTGATCACGTTATTTGATACGCTGCGCCGGGGTGATCTGTATGAAGAAGCAGCATCTCCCCTCCGGCAGGAAGCGTTGATATACCAGCAGGATACGACAGAGACAGGTGCACACACCACTGAAGATAGCACCGCAGACACAACAGGTACTGCTGTGCACGATACCACCAGGGACACCACCCAGGAAACCGGACAGGAGACTCCCGCTGGAAGTTCACATTAACAAGAACCTTCAGGAGGGCGTCCCGCTGGTCATGGCTTGCTTCCGGAACTTTTTTGTCTCAGGGACATAGGTTGATTCCTATGGAAAGACAAACCCGGGCCAGGAAATTCCGCCGTTTTGCCGTACTTACTGTCGCAGCGACCTATATCCTTATTTTTGTGGGGGGATTGGTTCGCGCTTCGGGTGCCGGACTGGGGTGTCCGGACTGGCCGAAGTGTTTCGGACGGTGGATCCCTCCCCTGAACGCAAGCCAGCTACCACCGGATATCGATCCGGCGCTGTTTAATTTTACCCTGGCATGGATTGAGTATATCAATAGACTGGTCGGGGTGGTGATCGGGTTGTTAATTCTCGGTACAGCGATACTGGCGCTGCGACATTTCCGGAAAACGCCGCGCATTCTCTATCCGTCACTTGCTGCAGCGCTCCTGGTGGCCTATCAGGGCTGGCAGGGCAGTCAGGTCGTCGGCTCTGCACTGGAACCTATCATGGTGACGCTGCATATGGTTGTTGCTTTCGTTATCGTCAGCCTGTTGATCTACGTTGCTCAACAAGCTTACTACCTGGAAAACCCTGATGCAGAAAGGAGTTCCGGGTATCCTCGGTACCTGCGATCCTGGATCGGAGGCCTGTGGGGCCTGACTATCATCCAGGTGATCCTGGGGACGCAGGTACGTTCCCAGATTGACACCGCCGCCACTGAGAATCCACTGCTCTCAGCTGCAGGCTTATTAGCGCAAACAGAATCGCTGGGATCACTCCACGGACTTCTCGGCCTGGTGACGGCGGTATTTACCTGGATGGCCGGCAGACGACTCCTTCGGAAAACTGAATACCCCTCTGCGCTCGTATCCTATGGGACAAAAATTATGATAGGGATCGTCACCGCACAGATAATTTTCGGGGGTATTCTGGTGGGATTCGGGTTGCCGGCTCTTGTGAGATTGTATCATCTCTGGGTGGCGAGCCTGTTTGTGGGAGTGTTATTGATATTATTTTCCGCATTACGCAGCAAAGAAGGAATTCAACATGAATAGCAAGGGAGCATTACCAAGAATATTTGTCTGGGCGGCAGCAATAGTTTTGATTCTGGCAGTGATTGCGGCAGTGACCATCCGCCAGGCGGATCAGTCCAGAGCGGACATCCCGGTGCTCGGGACAGTGCCGGATTTCCAGTATGTGAATCAAAACGGTGACGTATATGGTGCAGCGGATCTCGAAGGCAAAATCACGGTGCTGGATTTCATATTCACCAGCTGCCAGGGTGCGTGTCCGCGGATGAGCAGCCGGATGGCGGAGTTATATAACCGGTTTTCCGCCACGGACCGGGTGCAGTTTGTTTCAGTCTCTGTCGATCCAGCCAGAGATTCTCTGGCGGCGTTACGCTCATATGCAGAGCGATACGGGGTAACCGACGATCGCTGGATGTTTCTGCGCGCACCTCTGGATTCCGTGAAATGGCTGTCCCGGAAAGGATTTAACCTCAGTGATGAATTTCCCGCAGGTCACAGCACCCGATTCGTCCTAATTGACCGGAAACGCAATATCCGTGGCTACTACCGGAGTGACGACAAAGCCAGCCTGGAAACACTGACTACCCATATCACCGAATTGGTGAAATGGTGAGGGCAACGGGATTTGTAACTCCGGGAGTGATTTACTACCCTAAGAACAAGTATAAAATATAAATGATTAAGGATTTAGCATTGTATTTATTTTGGGATAGATACTGGGGTGAATATCGCAGTGACTGGTTTGGAACCCGGAATTTTCACTTTATCCTTAATCCATAATCCTTAATACTTACGACACATGAATCAAAATATTCAATCCATTCCAAAGACCACTATCCGGCAGCGGCTCCACGACTACCGGGAGTTGGTCAAACCCGGGATTACCACCATGGTGGTGCTGACTGCGCTTGCCGGATTTTATCTCGGTTCGGCCGGGCAAATGGAGCTGGTGCGTTTATTCCCGTTACTCCTTGGAACCGGATTGGTGGCCGGTGGAGGAGGTGCGCTGAATAACTTTATGGAGCGGGATGCCGACAGTAAGATGCGTCGGACCAGAAACCGTCCGCTTCCGGCTGGCCGGATGTCTCCGGTGCATGTAATGATCTTCGGAGGTGTACTCTCCGCCTCCGGACTGCTATTTCTTGCATTCACGATCAATGGAATTACGGCAATTTTGGCAGGGATTTCCTGGATCAGTTACGTGTTTATTTATACCCCGCTGAAACGGATATCGCCGATGGCGACACTTATCGGTGCGGTGCCGGGGGCATTGCCTCCGGTAGGCGGATGGGCCGCGGCCACAGGGCAAATCACTTACCCCGCATGGATTCTGTTCGCAATTCTGTTCATGTGGCAGTTACCGCATTTTCTGGCTATTGCATGGCTCTGCAAGGATGATTATGCCCGCGGCGGATTTCCTATGCTCACCGTGCTTCGGAATTCCCGCCAATTAACCGGACGACAGATGACTCTCTACTCTGCCGGTCTGCTGGTGGTCAGTCTGCTGCCGGCTCTTATCGGCCTGGCCGGAATGCTCTACCTGATCGGTGCCTTCACCGCCGGATTGGTTTTCCTGGGAGTGAATATCGTTGTGGCACGTACCACCACCAAAGTAAACGCCAGGCGCGTCCTCTGGGCCTCTATTTTCTACCTTCCGTTCGTGCTGATATTAATGATGATAGATAAAATGCCACTCTGAGCGCGAAGGTGCACACAATAGAATTTTTCAGTCAACCCGGCAACCCACAGCGATGATAGAAATCAATAATCTGACACATAAATACGGTCAACTGACCGCCCTCACAAACGTCTCTCTCAGTGTGCCGGAGGGCACCCTGTTCGGACTCCTGGGACCGAATGGCGGAGGAAAGAGCACCCTGTTCCGGATCCTCTCCACTGCACTGCTTCCAACGCAGGGCGAAATAACTGTTACAGGCAAAGATGTATTCCGGGAACCCCATGCCGTCCGGAGCCAGATGGCGGTGATATTTCAATCAGCCTCAATTGATGGGAAACTTACTGTATATGAAAACCTGCGGCATTACGGCTATTGCTATGGATTATCAGGACGGCGGCTCCGGGATAGGATCGATCAATTATTAAGCCAGCTGGGTCTTTCAGCCCGGCGCTCAGACCGGGTGGAAACACTGTCAGGTGGGTTGCAGCGAAAAGTGGAAATTGCCAAGGGATTGCTCTCCCGGCCCCGCCTTGTGCTGATGGATGAACCAAGCACGGGACTGGACCCGACTGCAAGACAGGATCTCTGGGATCTGGTCAAAAGGCTGAATGACGAACAGGGAATCACTTTTATGGTCACCACCCATCTCATGGAGGAAGCCGAAAATTGTGACATGGTGGGTATTTTAGATCAGGGACGGCTTGTGGCGACCGGGGCTCCCGATCGTCTGAAAAACCAGATTGGCGGTGAGGTGGTCGAAGTGAAATCCGGGTCACCGGAAAAACTTGCTGAAAGTTTTACACAGCGGTACGGGATCCAATCCGAGGTCGTGCACGGCAGCGTGCTGTTCGAATCCGAAGACGGCCACACAATGATTCCGGAGATTATTGAATCATTTCCCGGACAGATTCAGGCGGTGACCGTCCGGAAACCGACACTGCAGGATGTTTTCGTTCATTACACAGGCCATGGATTCGAAAACGGCGCGCTTCCTGTGCCGGATGAAATCGGGCCGGATGAGTGATGGGGGTGCGATTCTACCAGAGGTCCATTCTGCCTACCTATTCCCTCTGGGGACGGGAAATCCTGCGGTTTAGCCGCCAGCGCAGCCGGCTCCTCGGGTCAGTGGGCCAACCGGCGCTGTTCTGGATCCTGCTCGGTGCCGGGCTGGGCGAGATCTTTAAATTGCCGGTCTCCTGGCAAGAGGTTTCCTATCTCGAGTATCTCTTTCCCGGCATCCTTGTACTGATTATCCTGTTTACTGCAATCTTCTCCACCATCTCTCTGATAGAAGATCGTAAAAGTGGGTTCCTCCAATCGATTTTAGTCGCGCCGGTCTCCAGAAGCAGCATCGCTCTGGGGAAGATGTTCGGCGGAACCACACTGGCCATGCTTGAAGCGGTTCTTTTGCTGCTGGCAATTCCTTTCCTCGGACTGCAAATGACCTGGGGGAGCTTGATAACGCTGCTGGGAGTTTTAATCCTCGTGGCCTTTGCCCTGACCGGATTAGGCTACGCGATTGCCTGGCTTCTGGATTCCACACAGGGATTTCACTCGGTGATGAATCTCTTCCTCATTCCTATGTGGTTGTTGTCAGGAGCGTTCTTCCCGGCAGAAGGATTGCCCTCCTGGCTCTCATGGGTGATGGTGATTAATCCGCTCTCCTACGGTATGGAACTTGTCCGGGCCGCCATGTATCCGTCCGCACAGGCATCACTGCTTGCCTGGGGAATCACGGTGCTGTTCGCAGCACTCACCCTGGGAATGGCAGTTTTCCTTACCCATCAACCTGAAACCGGTGAATGGAGAATGGCATGATGACGCTGACCGATCTCCCCACCCTAAACGCAACACTGAATGGCATCAGTGCGGTACTCCTGGTGATCGGCTACATATATATCCGCGCCGGGAAATGGAAAAGGCATCGCGCTGTCATGATCAGCGCATTTGTCGTATCGACGCTCTTTCTGGTCTCCTATCTTATCTATCATTCGCAGGCAGGATCCACACCTTTTCCGGATCAGGGATGGATCCGGCCGGTGTATTTCACTATCCTGATCAGTCATATCATCCTGGCGGCTGCCATTGTCCCGCTGGCCATTATCACGCTCTTCCGGGCGTTCCGTCAACGCTTCCGGCAGCATAAACAAATTGCACGATGGACACTGCCAATCTGGTTATACGTCTCCGTCACAGGAGTCGTGATCTACCTGATGCTGTATACACCCTGGAAGTCATAGGGAGCGTTGGGAGTACTATTTACCAATTGATTTTGGCGGAGGTCGTGGATAGATTTTTGAATGCCAAAACGGTGAATAAACCAAACAACAAACGGGAGTGTTTTGGTGAAAATTGACGTCAAGGAAGGGGAAAAATCTTACCAGCGGGTCATGGAAGTGGAAATCCCCTGGGAAGAAGTCGCTGATGATTACGAGGAAACGGTAGAGGAATTCTGCGAGGATTTTGAAATGCCGGGATTCCGGAAGGGCAAGGTTCCCAGAGAGGTCATTAAGCGGAAGTACGGAGAACAACTGGAATATCAGTTCGCTTCTGACAGCATAGATGATTACTACCGCAATGCGTTGGATCAGATCGATGAGGATCCGGTAAACCGTGCGACCATCGAATCTCTGGAATTTAGCGAGGGACAACCTTTTCGGTTTACCGCCAGGTTCGAAGTGGAGCCGGAAGCCTCGATTTTCAATTACAAACAGGGCTTCACCATAGAACACACCACCCATGAAGCCACTCCTGCCGACGTGGATGACGCCCTGGATGATCTTCGTGAACGGCATGCAGACGTTGAGGAAGTGGAAGAGGGGGCCGGTGAGGGGCACCTGTTGCTGGTTGATATGCAGCAAGTCGAACCGGACGGCACCCCCGTCATCGGACAAAAAGTTGAAGACCGGTATATTAAGGCTGGTGAAGGCGTCTTCGGCGGAGAAAATCTGGAGCGCCTGAAAGGCGCCACAAAAGGAGAGACCCGCCGGGTATCCTTCCAGCCGGAAGACTCCGATGAAACCGAGTATTACGATGTGTCAGTGAAAAAAGTCGAGGAACAGACCCTGCCCGAGCTCAATGATGATTTTGCCAAAGAGCTTGATGTGGACGCTGAAACCTATGACGAATTGCGGGACGAACTGCAGTCAAGGATCCAGTCACATCTGGATGAGGATGATCAGTCCAATTTACAGCGCCAGATTGCACAGAAGTTTGTTGCCAATTCCGAGGTTGAAGTCCCGGAATCCATGATTGACAACTATCTGGACATGCTTATCGAGGACGTGAAACGCCAGCGGTCCCAGGGCGGGCAGGAGCCTGAAATTGACGAGAAAGCATTTAAAGAGAACTACCGGTCTGATGCAATTTTTAATTTGAAATGGCAGCTGATTCGTAAACAGATTATCGAAGAAGAAGAGCTGGAAATCACTGATGAGGAGATGGAAGAGAAGATTGAAGACATTGTGGAACAGTACCCGGAAGAAAAACGGGACGCAGTACGAAATCTCTATAACAACCCACAGTATCAGGATCGCATCCGAGAAGATATCCTTGCCGATAAAGCCATGGAACATGTGAAATCTTTTGCGGATATAAAAGAAACGCGGAAAACGACGGCTGAAGTTCGTCAGGAGCATGAGGCCAGACAAGCTGCCGAATCAGCAATCGAGGAGGTAAAATAAGATGTACATTCCCATGGTGGTTGAACAGACGGGGCGCAGTGAACGCGCTTTTGATATCTATTCCCGTCTTTTGAAAGAACGAATAATATTTCTTGGTACGCCGATAAATGACAATGTAGCCAGTGTGATCATCGCCCAGTTGATTTTCCTCGAGGCGGATGATCCCGAAAAGGATATCCACCTTTACATTAACAGTCCCGGTGGAAGTGTGACTGCGGGGATGGGTATTTACGATACCATGCGTTATATCAAACCTGACGTTGGTACAACCTGTGTTGGACAGGCTGCCAGCCTTGGTGCGGTGCTGCTGGCAGCAGGAGCCCAAGGAAAGCGGTCTGTGCTCCCGAACAGCCGGGTAATGATTCACCAGCCCTGGGGTGGAGTTGAAGGTCAGGCCACCGATATTGAAATTCACGCCAAAGAAATTCTCGGAATGAAAGAGAAACTTAACCGGATACTCGCCGATTTAACCGGACAATCCGAAGAGAAGGTTGCGAAGGACACCGACAGAAACTATTTCATGAGTTCGGAAGAAGCCAAAGAGTATGGTCTGGTTGATAATATTCTTGCACCGCGCGGCAATGGAGCGGCAAAGGAGACTGAATCTAAACAATCATGAATTCCCCGGCACGTAAAGAACAGGTGTGCAGCTTCTGCGGCCGGAATGCCTCGGAAGTCGAATCGCTCGTATCAGGCCCGGAAGCACACATCTGTGAGAACTGTGTGCTCCAGGCAATTGAAATCATGAAAGATGATTTGCGGAGTTCCGAGGCTTCACGCCATCTCTCACTGCCAACGCCCCAACAAATAAAAAGTGAACTCGATACCTATGTGATTGGGCAGGAGCGCGCAAAAAAGACCATCTCTGTGGCCGTCTACAATCACTATAAGCGTATTCAGAATTATACTCCCTTTGACGAGGTCGAGCTGGAAAAGAGTAATATCCTGCTCATCGGTCCCACCGGAACCGGTAAAACGCTTATAGCACAAACACTGGCAAGATTTCTCGACGTTCCGTTTGCCATTGCTGATGCGACCGTCCTGACCGAAGCAGGGTATGTGGGTGAGGATGTGGAGAATATTCTGGTTCGCTTGCTCCATGCGGCGGATTACGATGTCCGCCGGGCTGAGCGCGGCATAGTGTATATCGACGAGCTCGATAAGGTTGCGCGGAAAGAAGCCAATGCTTCCATCACCAGAGATGTGTCGGGTGAGGGGGTCCAGCAGGCGCTTCTGAAGATCCTGGAAGGGACCGAAGCCAGTGTGCCTCCCAAAGGCGGACGCAAACATCCAGAACAGCATCTGATCAGTATTGATACCAGGAATATCCTCTTTATCTGCGGCGGCGCTTTTGATGGCCTTGAGGAGATTGTACGCCGCCGGATCGGCAGAAAATCCATGGGGTTCAATGCAGAGGTGTCCGATCCCAGTGATATCAAAATTTCGGAGCTGCTGGCGAATGTGGAACCGCCGGATCTGCTGAATTACGGATTTATCCCTGAATTGGTTGGACGGCTGCCCGTCATCGGAGCACTCGAGGAGCTAAGCAAAGACGCCCTCCTGGAAATTCTGCAGAATCCGAAAAATGCCCTGGTAAAACAGTATAAAAAACTGTTCGAACTCGACGGTATCGATCTGATCTTTGAAGATGAAGCCCTGGAAGCCATTGTGGAAATGGCTATGGAACGCAAGACCGGAGCCCGGGCGCTCAGGTCAGTGATGGAATCGGTGATGCTTGATGTCATGTATGAACTCCCCGATAAAGAAGATGTGGGACAGTGTATTGTCACAGAGGAAGTTGTCCGGGGTGGAGTACGTCCCCGGTTGATCCCGCTGCGCAAAGGAGCCTGACAGCAGTTCAATCCCAGTGCAATTCCTGCGTTTCACCATGCCAATCAAATCGCGTCTGATGCGCCATACCCGTTTACAGTTGAGCCGATCGGCACAGGGCATGCCCTGTTCGGATGAACACTTGCACAGGTAATTCAGAAGTGTATATTAAAAGGTTTCCGAGAAGGAGTCTCAAAGCAGGGTAACAGAATTTTATCTACGGCGAAAACAGGTCTCTCAATTCTTGTACATTCCGATTATTACGAAGGAGCGCTTGCGGTGAATATACGCAAATCTGCATATTTGCTGGTGATCATAATATGCTTCGGACTAACCACCGTCCTGGGGGCCAACCGGACGCAGCAACTTACTTTCACCAGTGGTGATCAAAACGCTTCCGTCCCATCCCTGGCGAAAACACCTCGGGATGTTCGGCCAATCAGTGGTCTGATTATCTTCAAACTGCGCTCCGGCGCCCAACCGGATGTCAACGGGTTGCATAAAAGGCAACAAACCCTGGGGATCAATGCAATCGACCGCATCCTGAGCAACTACCGGGTGGAAAAGATTCACCGGACTTTTCCCCATGTTTCGGAACCGGTGTCGCCATCCAAAACGGATCTCACACGAATTTATTCGTTACAACTGACCGGCGATGACCGGGTGGACAATGCGATCGAACAGTTGCGTGCCAGGCCGGAAGTGGAATACGCGGAACGCGTGTATCCCAGATTTACCACCAGAGATCCCAATGATCCCAATTATACCTCCCAGGCGCATCTGAATACTATCTCTGCAGCGGCGGGATGGGATATCGAGACCGGGGATTCAAGCGTAGTGATCGGGATTATTGACACCGGAGTTGATTGGGAGCATGAAGATCTGCGGGCAAATATCTGGACCAATGCTGATGAAATTCCGGATAACGGAGTGGACGATGACGGAAACGGATATACCGATGACATTCGCGGATGGGATTTTGTGGATGTGGCAGCCAATCCAAATCTTCCTGAACCTGCAGAAGGTGAAGACGGGGATGAAGCGGACAATAACCCCGACGATTTCGACGGCCACGGGACCCACTGTGCCGGGATTGCCGCCGCAGTGACCGATAATTCCACCGGTATCGCGGGCACCTCATGGAATACAACCATTATGCCTGTTCGGGCAGGCTACCGCACAGCGGATGATAACGGAACAGTCCCATGGGGATTCTTTGGTATCGTCTATGCCGTGGATAACGGAGCAGATATTCTCAGCTTGAGCTGGGGCGGAGGAGGCATGTCGGCATATGAGCAGGAGGTGATCAATTATGCATGGGAGAACGGCACAGTCATTATAAGTTCAGCGGGCAATGCCGGTGATTCAGTCGCCACATCGCCGGGAATATATGATAATGTCCTGTCGGTCGGAGCAACCGGCACTCAGAATGATAACATCGCGTCGTACTCGAACTATGGTGAGTGGGTGGATATCATGGCGCCGGGATCAGGTATATACAGCACGTTGCCGGATAACAGTTATGGGTATCTGAGTGGGACCTCAATGTCCACACCGATGGTGGCGGGACTGGCCGGTTTGATTAAATCCCGCTTCCCGGGCCATTCGAACCATGATATTGCTCTGCAGATCGCCGGCGGGGCCAATAACATCGATGCACAAAACCCGGATTTTGAAGGGCAAATCGGATTCGGTAGGATTAATCTTGTGGAATCGCTCAATTCGGAGAAGACCGTCCCCCCAAATCTAGAAGTCCTGGCAGTGCTGGATGACGAAATTACCGGGAATGGAAACGGAATTGCCGAACCGGGTGAAACTGTGGAAATGCAGGTAATACTGGAAAACCAGTTCTTAGGTGGAAGCGCGGATAATCTCACATTAACTCTTCACACTGAGGATGGAGCTATCACCATTCAGAATGAGCAGATTTCAGTTCCCGGCATTCAACCGCTGGACTCCATATCCACGGCAGGCAGTTCGTTCCTTCTGGATATCGCTCCCACTTCCATTCCCCACCGGGCGAATTTCACTCTCGATATCACCAGCGACAACGGGTATTCATCCTCTGTTGATATCTCCAGACCAATCGGCCGGGTGCCGGTGCTGCTGGTAGACGACGATGATGGTGCCAATAATGTGGAGTCGTATTATACCGAAGTCCTGGACAGCCTTGGGATCCCTTTTGCGTACTGGGACCATACTGAGCTCGGAACACCGGTGAATCAGCTGGGGGGATATGCGAATGTGATCTGGTTATGCGAATGGGCGTTTCCCTCACTGACAGCGACCGACCGCAGCGAGCTTGACGATTATCTGGATCAGGAGGGAAATCTCTTTCTCTCGGGACAGGATATCGGTTGGGATTTGAATACACCCTTCACCGGGCAGGATTCAAGTGAGTATACCAAATCCAACGGCCAGTCACAGGTGTGGTAT
>Ga0207797_1000439_pt1 | contig 32070 bp, 34 predicted proteins | sample PRCRCaboRojoPR_6_FD_187275 | JGI IMG/M metagenome (GOLD analysis project Ga0207797, IMG submission 187275) | Marine sediment microbial community from Cabo Rojo, Puerto Rico - PR CR 10% Liquid 1 (SPAdes) | ecosystem: Environmental > Aquatic > Marine > Coastal > Sediment | place: Cabo Rojo, Puerto... | reverse complement strand
GACGACCGACGGCCTCGAACCGGACGACCGACGCCCTCGAACCGGACGACCGACGCCCTCGCCCCGAACGCCCGCCGACCGAAATCAACCGCCGGACGCCGATGCCCTGGGGCGGTTACGCCGGTGTAACGAAAACCCCTTTGCCCGCGAACCGCGACCGGCGCGGTATGACGAAACGCCACGTCTCCCTGCCGCCCGCCGCCGGGGCCGCCGTCGACGAGTTCGTCAGCGAGGTGGACGAGCGCCTGGACAGCGACGAGCCGACCTGTGACGTGGTCACGGACGTCCTGGTCGACCTCTTCGGCGACCGGGAGGCCTACGAGCGCTGGCAGTCCGGCGGCGACGTCACGCCGGCCGAGCGGGTGCGCCTCCAGGGCTATGACCCCTGCAACGCCACCCTGGAGAGCGAGTACTACGCCGAGGTCGAGACCACGGACGCGGACTTCCAGGAGTCGAAGTACCTCCAGTGGCTCTGGCGGCAGTTCGACGCCACGCCGATGGCCGACAACGTGGCCTTCGCCCTCCAGTTCCGGCGGATGCTCGCCAAGCACCTCTTCGCGGAGTGTGGCGAGAACTGCCGCTTCTTCAAGGGGATCACGATGACCTACGGCCACAACGTCGAGGTCGGCGACAACGTCGTCGTCCACGACGACGTCCACCTGGACGACCGGGGGAAGCTGACCATCGGCGACCGCGTCTCCATCTCCGACGGCGCCCACCTCTACACCCACCGGCACGGCACCGTCGACCAGACGGCGGTGGACAACTACCACACGATCGTCGAGGACGACGTCCGGGTGACCTACGACTCGATGGTCCAGGCGGGCGTGCGCCTCGGCGAGAACAGCATCCTCGCGGCCAAGTCCGTCCTCGGGGCCGACCTGCCCGCCCACCACGTGGCCGCGGGGAGCCCCGCGGAGTCGATCGCGATCAAGCCGGGGTGGGAGTCCGTGGCGACGCCACTCGAGGACGCGAACGTGACCCGCCGGGAGGAGCGGCGACTGGCCCAGGACCTCCCCGAGGGCCTCGACGTCTTCGACGAATTCCGGCGGGACCGCTCGCCACCGGAGGCCTGACGGCCGAAGATCCAAGTGGATTGCCATCGAACCACGCGCCATGGACGCCTGGGCGTGGATCGCCGTCTACGTCGTCGGGTTCGCCCTCCTGCAGGTGGTCCTGTATCGCTACCTCGGCGACGGGATCCGGGGAACCGAGTCCCTCCCGCCGGGCAACCGGGACGGCGGCACCGTCCAGGCGCCGGCCCGGCCGGTGACCGACGCCGACGAGATCGCCTGTGGGGCCTGTGGCGCGGTCAACGCCCGGGAGCGGGGCTATCGATTCTGCCGGGACTGCTGCCAGCCCCTCCAGTGAGGCGGTGAGCCCGTGCCCGCCGTGGCCATCAACGTCGGTGCGAACACCAACGAGCCCGGATTCCGCGGCCCGATCCGGGCGGACGGCTCCTTCGCCTTCGTGCCGATCCCCGAGTCGGCGCCGACCCGCGAGCCCGTCCCCACCTACGGCGACCTGGCGCCCCACCTCGACGCCGAGATTCCCGATGCCGTCCACGACCGCCCGGTCCACCTCGACCCCGAATTCGCGGAGTACCCGGCGGGCGAGGCCTACACGTACGGCGACGACCACGGCGTCAAGGCCCGGCCGCTTTCGAGCCTCGGGGCCGGCGATCGGGTCTACTTCTACGCCACGCTGTCGGTGCGCGAGGCCGCTGCGTGGCTCCCGCCGGACTGGGGTGCGTTCCTGATCGGCCACTTCGAGTTGGCCCACGACCCGACCACGCCGGACGGCCCCGAGGACCTCTCGGCCGCCGAGCGGGCCCGCTTTGCCTCGAACGCCCACCGCAAGCGGGACCCGCCGGACGCCCGCGTCCTCCTCGCCGGCGATCCCGACGGCTCCCGTCTCTACGAGCGGGCCGTGCCGCTGAGCGCACCGACGGCGGGGACCGACCCCGGTCCCATCGTGACGGCCCTCTCCGCCGATTCCGGGGCCGGGCCGTGGTGGCGACGCCCGTTACGGTTCGACGAGGGCGCCGCGGCCGCGCTCCGGGATCGGATCGCGGCGAGCCGGGCCGACAATTATCAGGCCTGAGAACGACGCGCAAAGGACTATACCCCGACCTCGACATGCCTCCACCATGCGCGTGTCGAGCGGGGTCCCCGGCTTCGACGATCTCGTCGAGGGGGGCCTCTTGAGCGATCGGCTCTACGTCATCAGCGGCCCGCCCGGGAGCGGCAAGACGACCTTCTGCTCGCAGTTCATCACCCAGGGGGCCAAGGCGGGGGACACCTGCCTGTACGTGACGATGCACGAGACCAAAGACGAGCTCTCCGAGGACATGGCCGGCTACGAGTTCGGCTTCGATCGGGCGCTCCAGTCCGACGCCGTCCGGTTTCTCAACCTCGTCACGGAGCACGGCAAGCGAACCATCACGCAGTTCGGGACCGACGGCGGCCTGACCAACCGGCTCGTGGCCTTCCTCGAGCAGAACGACATCGACCGCGCGGTCATCGACTCGACGATGCTCCTCCAGCACTTCTTCTCCGACAAGGAAGACGAGATCACGGGCTTTCTCTCCGCGCTGAAACAGACCGACGCGACGACGCTGCTCATCTCGGAGATGACCGACCCGACCTCCTACGCCGACGAACACTACCTGGCCCACGGCGTCGTCTTCTTCCACAACTTCCTCGACGCCGGCGGCATGACTCGCGGGGTGCAGGTCATCAAGATGCGCGGGACGGCCATCGACCCCGACATCCGCGAGATCGACTTCTCCGACCAGGGGCTCCGCGTGTTCCCCGACAGCAAGGTCCAGGCCTAGGATGAACCGCTACGAGCGCGTCTACGACGCGGACTGGGCGACGCTCACCAGCGACGAGGCGATCGACCGCGCCTACGCGCTCGGCGTGGCCGCCTCGCTCGGCGAGTACCACCCCGCCGAACTCGAGGCCATCCGCGAGGAGATGGACTCCGCCTACGAGAAGAGCGTCGTCGACCTGGCCTTCGACGAGGGCCGCACGGCCGCCCGCGAGGAGACGCCGGCCGACGCCGACGAGGCGGCGGTGTGGTCGGACCTCGTCGAGGGCGAGACCGTGACGGTCGATCCCGAGGACGTGCCGACCGGCGGTCGCGACGGCATTCCCGAGGCCCTGGACAGAGTCGAGGCGCTCGATCGGGTCGACCTGGACCACCGCGACGTCATGGATCGGCCGGACTTCCTGGAGAAAGACTGATCGAGCGGGATGGGGCCCCTGCCGCGGGCGCCCTCCCGGGACCGCAACGCGGAAGCCGGGCGGCCGCGTCGCGCCGGTATGGTCGCCGCGGACCTGCACGTCCACACCACGAACTCGGACGGCCGCCTCTCGCTGCCCGAGGTCCTCGCGGCGGCGCGCGCGGCCGACCTCGAGGCCGTGGCCGTGACCGACCACGACCGGCTCCACCCCGACCTGGCCGCGCCCGTCGAGACGCGGGACGGCCTGACCGTCGTCCACGGCGTCGAACTCAAGGTCGAGACGGACACCCAGCGCCTCGACCTCCTGGGGTACGGGGCCCGGGCCACGCCCGCCCTCCGGGCCGAACTCGAGCGCCTCCAGACCGACCGCGTCGAGCGGGGCCGGGCCATCGTCGAGGGCCTCGAGGCCCACCTGGGCCTCGACCTCGACGTCGCCATCGAGCCAGGGCTCGGCCGGCCGGCCATCGCCCGGGCCGTCGCCGACCACCCCGAGACGGACTACACCGTCCAGGCGGTCTTCGACGAGTTCATCGCCGACGGCCGCCCCTTGTTCGTCCCCCGTTCGGTCACCCCCGTCGAGACCGGTCGCGACCTCCTGGCCGAGGCCTGCGAGTTCGTCGGCCTCGCCCACCCGCTTCGCTACGAGGACCCCGGGGCGGCGCTCGCGCTCGCCGCCGACCTCGACGCCCTCGAGGTGTACTACCCCTACGACGGCGAGCCCGACCTCGCGCCGGTCCGGCGGGCGGCCGACCGCCACGACCTGCTCGTCACCGGCGGTAGCGACGCCCACGACGACGACCTCGGCCGGGCGGGCCTGGACGCGGCGGACTGGGCGGCCGTTCGCGAGCGGTTGCCAGCGCCACGGTAGTCGCGCCGGAGCCTTCAATGCCGTCCGGCACCGAGGGCGACCATGCAGTGTCACTTCTGTGACCGCGCGGCCGACGTGGCAGTCGAGTCCGAGGGCGTCCGCGTCGGCGTCTGCGAGGCCCACTTCCGCGAGCAACTCGACAGCCTCGCCGACGCCGAGTGGCTGCGGGACCTCGCCACGGCCGTCGACCGGGGGGAGTGAGCTCGAACCTGCCGTCACGACGCGTCAGGCCGTCGATCTCGGCACCGGGGAAAGAAGGGCCACGCATAACTAGGATGAGCATGTTGGTAGACGTATGTACAACATCGTCGTCGGTATCGACGAGAGCGAGGAGCGCGCGACGGCCCAGGCCACGGAGATCCTCAACATGCCCTTCGACCCCGAGGACGTCCACGTCACGGTCGTCCACGCCTTCCAGGACAACCCCTCCGGGGCGTCGGTCTCGCAGGTCCGCTCCGTGCGCCGCTTCGTCGAGATGGTCGAGGACGCCGGCATCGAGGTCGAACTCGAGGAGGCCGGGGCGGAAGCCGCGACGGCGATCACCGACTTCGCCGACGAGGAGGACGCCGACCTCATCGTCGTGGCGGGGCGCAAGCGGACCCCCACGGGGAAGGTCCTGTTCGGCAGCGTGACCCAGGCGATCATCCTCGACACGACCCGCGCGGTCCTGGTCTGCAGCATCAAGGACTGACGCGCCGGGTGGGCGCGGCCTTATGGCCGGGCGGTCCCTAGGCGGCCCATGCGACTGGGCGCCCTCGCGCTCGTCGTCCTGCTGGCCGGCTGTCCGGCGATCGGCCCCCAGGGTGCCGTCACGCCCGCGCCGACGCCGGAGCCCGCACCCGAGGCGGTTCCCTACCCGCCGGGACTGGGCCCGTGGGGCGTCGGCGACGCGGCCGGGCTGGCGGCTGCCCACCAGGCGGCCATCGACGACACCGCCTACACGCTGGTGTCGAACCGGACGATCCGGACGGCGAACGGTAGCCTCCGCTCGCGACTGTTCCTCCGGGTTCGCCTCGCGGCGGATCGGGAGTACCTCACGACGGTCCGGACGGCCGGCCCGGACGCGCCGGTCCTCCTCGGCGTGCCGCCGGCAAGCGCCCAGTACTGGTCGAACGGGACGACCATGGCCAGGGTGCTGACGCGTGACAACCGCACCCGCTACGCTCGAATCTCGCCGCCCGACCGATTCAGGGCCACGTGGCGGTTCTGGCGGTCGACGGCCGCCTTCGGCGGGGTCGGTGGCTTCGCGTACGAGACCGTTCGGTCGCTGTTCGGCGACGTCGGGACGGGCCTCGTGGCGACGAGCGAGGCCGACGGGGCTCGCCTGTACCACCTGGAGGCCGAAACCGTCCGGAACAGCGACTTCGCCAAGGTCGGCTCCGGGCCGGTCCGGAACCTCAGTCTCGAGGCGACGATTACCGAACGGGGACTCGTCCGTCGGTTCGACCTCCGGTACCAGCGGCGTGTCGAGGGCGAGTGGGTCACCGTCACGTGGCACGTCGCCTACGAGGACGTCGGTTCGACGACCGTCGAGCGCCCGCCGTGGTTCGACCGGACCGGGTCGCGCTCGGGCGCTCAGGACGATTCGCCGTCGTAGAGGTCGGCGATGTCGTCCACGAGTACGGCCGGCGGCGTGTACCCCTCGTGTCGGGCCGCGACCTCGCCGTCGACGAACAGCAGGACGAGCGGCGCGGCGTCGACCTCGAAGTCCGCCCGGAAGGACCCGACGGCGTCCCCGTCGACGCCCGCGACGGCGACGTCCTCGGGCACCCGCTCGAGGACCTCGGGCAACTCGCCCTTCAGCCGTCGGCAGGGGTCACAGGGGTACTTCCAGACGAACACGATCGCCTCGCCGGCCGAGTCGAGGAACTCCCGGTAGTCCGCGTCGCTCAGCTCCCGCATGCCCTCGGGAACCGGCGAGCCGACGCCGACCTCGGCCGCCATCTCCGCCAGCGCCGCCAGCGCGTCGCGGGGCAGGTCGCGGTCGAGGAACGACTGCAGACTCAGGTACGTGACGACCTCGTGCCGGCTCACCTCGTCGGCCGCAACCCGTTCCCGGGCGGCCTCGGTCGAGAGGTCGAACAGCTCCGCGACCGTCTCGACGAACTGCTCCTCGGGGAGTGCCCCCTCGCCGTAGGTGTCGGCGTAGATGGTCCGGGTGTCCTCGAACCCGACGGTCGTGGTCACGTCCTCGTCCGCGCTCACCTCGAGGACGCCGGCCTCGACGAGGAACTCGAGGCGCGCGTTCGGGTCGGTCCGCACCGCCTCGATTCCCGGGGCCCCGTCGTTGTTCGCCACGGTCACACCCCCAGGTACCGCTGTCTGGCCTCGGTATCCTCGCGGAGCTCCTCGGCGGTCCCGTCGAAGACGACCTCGCCCATGTCGATGACGTAACAGCGGTCCGAGATCTCGATGGCGGCGGCCGCGTTCTGCTCGATCAGGAGGATCGTCGTCCCCGCGTCGTTGATGCGGTTGATGGCGTCCTCGACGTCCTCGATGATGTGGGGGGCCAGCCCCTCGTAGGGTTCGTCGAGCATGAGGAGGTCGGGGTCCTGCCGGAGCGCCCGGGCGATGGCGAGCATCTGCTGCTCGCCGCCCGAGAGGGTCCCCGCCATCTGGCCCCGACGCTCGTCCAGCCGGGGGAAGGCCTCGTAGATCTCCTCGGTCGGTCGCGTGCTCGATTCCCGGGTGATGCCCCTGAACACCCGGTTGAAGGTGTTCTGGGCGACGACGGACATGTGGAGGTTCTCCGCGACGGTCAGGTTCGGGAAGATCCGCCGCTCCTCGGGCACGAGGCCGATCCCCTTCATCGTGACGTCCTCGGCCTTCATGCCGGTGATGTCGGTCCCCCGGAAGGTGATCGAACCGCCGCGGATCTCCGGCGGCGTCGCGCCGGCGACACAGCGGACGGTCGTCGTCTTCCCCGCGCCGTTGCGCCCGAGCAGTGCACAGATCTCGCCCGCCTCGACGGCCATCGAGAGCGACCGGAGGATGTGGCTCTCGCCGTAGTAGGCGTCGACGTCGTCGATCTCGAGCAGGCTCATATCTCCACCCCGCCGAGGTAGGCCTCCTGGACCTGCGGGTCGCCCTTGACCTCCTCCGGGGCCGCGTCGGCGATGACCTGGCCACGGTGGAGGACGGCGATCCGGTCGGCGACCCGGAAGATCAGCTCCATGTCGTGTTCGACGAGGACGATCGTCAGCCCGAGGTCCTCCCGGAGTTGCTCGATGAGGTCGACGGTCTCCTCGGTCTCCTCGGGGGACATGCCCGCGGTCGGCTCGTCCATGAACAGCAGTTCCGGCTCGGAGGCCAGCGCGATGCCGATCTCGAGGCGGCGCTTGTCGCCGTAGGGCAGGTTCTGTGCCTCCTCGTGGCGGTCCTCCCAGAGCTCGACCGACCGGAGCATCCGCTCGGTGACCGCCGCGACCTCCTCGTAGTCGTCCCGGCGCTTGAGGAAGTTGAAGCGGAACGAGCCGTGCTCGCCGCCGAAGGCCGCGATCTGGACGTTGTCGTAGACGGTCATGCTCGGGAAGATCGAGGCCGTCTGGAAGGACTTCGAGATGCCCCGCTGGACGGTCTCGTGGGAGGGCAGGCCGGTGATGTCCTCGCCGTCGAACTCGACGGTCCCGCTCGTCGGGTCCAGCAGGCCGGAGACGCAGTTGATGAAGGTCGTCTTGCCCGCGCCGTTCGGGCCGATGATGGCGTGGACCGTCCCCCGCTCGACCGAGAGGTTCACGTGATCGACCGCGGTCAGGCCGCCGAACTCCTTGACGAGGTCCTGGGTCTCGAGCAGGCTCATTCTTCCTCACCTCCGAGGTCGGCGATCCAGGCGCCGAGGCGGGCGACGCCGTCGCGGATCGGCGGGTAGATGCCGCCGGGGAACTTCCAGACGATGATCACGAAGACGGCACCGAGGACGATCCGCCAGAGCGACCCGATGGCGCCGATGACCGGGAGGGACACGCCCGAGATGATGTTCGAGACGTACTCGAAGATGAACGCGCCGAAGACGGGGCCGATGAGCGATCCCGCGCCGCCGAGGATCGTCATGATGACGAAGTCACCGGACTGGATCCAGTAGTAGGCGGTGTTCGGGTGCAGGTAGGCCTCGTGCATGACGAACAGCGCCCCGCCGACGCCCGCGAAGTGCGCCGAGAGGATGAACGCCATGAGCTTGTACCGCGAGACGTCGAGCCCGACGAAGGAGACGCGTTGCTGGTTCTCGCCGATCGCCTCGAAGATGAGCCCGTAGGGGGAGTTGATGATCCGGTTGGCGATCCAGATGCCGCCGATCGCGATGAGGCCGATGAAGACGTACTCCCAGGTGTAGGACTCGAGGAACGGGACGCCCTCGAGCACCACCGCGTCGAGTTCGAAGGTGCCGAGCAGCGGCTGGGTCTGGAGGCTGGAGAAGCCGTTGTCGCCGTTCGTCAGCCAGGCACCCGGGCCCAGCGCCCAGAAGTACAGCATCTGGCCGAAGGTCAGCGTGATGACCGCGAAGTAGACGCCCGTCCGCCGGATCGAGACGAAGCCGATCGGCCAGGCGATGAGCGTGGCCACGATGGCGCCCGCGATCACCATCACGATCGGATCGCCGATCGCCCAGCTCGTCAGGCCGGCCGTGTAGGCGGCCGTCCCGAAGAAGGCGGCGTGGCCGAACGACAGCAGGCCGGTGAAGCCGAGCAGGATGTTGAACCCGACGACGATGATGCCGTAGATCAGCACCAGCGACGGGAGGCCGACGTACCCGCCGATGGAGACGTCGATCGCCTCCCCGACGATCTGGAGCCCGTCGACGAGCAGGAACGGAAACACCACCACGCCGATCGCAAAGGCGAGGACGGTGAGCCGCTCGCTCGCCTTGATCCGGGCGAACAGCCCACGGCGTTCCGGCGAGTTTCCGGTCATTCTTCCACCTGCACGGAGCCGAAGATGCCTTCGGGCCGGAACACCAGCACGAGCGCGACCAGGAGGTAGAGCACGATGAACGTCCACTGGGAGTAGGTCTGCTGGAAGGCAGCGACGACGGTCCCGAGGACGACCCCGCCGACGATGGCGCCGCGGACGGAGCCGGCCCCACCGACGACCAGCACGAGGAAGGCCGGGATGAGGGCCTGCTGGGTCCCGATCTGGGGACTCACCGTCTGGTAGGTGATGCCGATCAGCCCCGCGAAGGCCGCGAGGGCGGCCCCGACGCCGAAGATCAGCGCGTACGAGCGGCCGATCGGGATGCCCAGCAGCGTGACCATCTCCGAGTCACGGGTCCCGGCTCTGACCACCATGCCCCAGTCGGTTCTGGTGATCAGGAGCCCCGTGAGGCCGATGACGATAACGCCGATCAGCACGATGATCAGCCGCCAGCGCGGAAACGCGCCGACGATGGGCAGGTTGATCGGTCCCGACACCGTGACGCCCAGAAGCTCCGTCGGGCCCGCCGGCTGGAACGTGTTGCCGCCGATGACCTGCTTGACGACCTCCTCGACGATGAGTGCGAGCCCGAAGGTGACCAGCAACTGGTCGGTGTGGGGCCGCTTGTAGAACGGCTTGGCGACCAGCCGCTCCATCACGACGCCGACGACGAAGCCAACGATCGGCACGAGCGCGAGCGCCGCCAGGAAGCCCGCGCCCAACCCCAGGGTCTGAAAGCCGAGGTCATAGAGGATCCCGGTCCGGAGGGTCAGCTCCTTGATCGTGAGCAGGCCCGTGTAGGCGCCGATGAGGTACAGCGCCCCGTGGGCCAGGTTGAGGAAGTTCATCGTCCCCAGGATGATGGTCAATCCGATCCCCAACAGGGCGTAGATGGCCCCGAGCTGGAGCCCGTTGAGGAGAATCGAGACTGTCGTTTCGAGTATGCTCATGCGTTATATGTGCAGTGCGTTTGTCGCTGTCCTGGCTCGCCGGGCGTTCGCAGTTCGCTTCAGTCGTCCGTCTCGCCCCCCTCTCAAAAAAGGCTGGCCTAGAGTGGCGCTACTCGTCGCCGTACTCGCCGAGTTCGCACTCCGCGGCGAGGCCCTCGTCACAGCCGTAGCCGAGGTCGTCCCGGCTCGTCCGGTCGACGACCTCCAGGAGGCGGTCCTCGGTCTGGTCCTCCGTCGGGAGCCCGCGCACGACGAGGACGTCCCGCTGGGCCTGGTGGTCGCAGGCCCGCATCGTCTCGTCGTCCAGCCCGGCCATGCTGTAGTCGTAGTCCTCGAGCGCCCGGATGACCTCCGGCGGGTAGAACGTCCCCGCGCGCTCGCAGGCCGCGGCGTACTGCAGCGTCTGCGTGTACGCCAGTCGGGCGGCATACGAGGGCACCCGGCCGTACTCGTTCTGGAAGGCCTCGGTGAAGGAGGTGGAGACGTCGTCCTCGAGCTGCCAGGACCAGTCGGCCGTCCCGAAGATGCCGCCGATGTTGTCGGAGGCGGCCTGGGCCATCAGCCGGTTGTACAGCGGGACGATGATCTCCATGTCCTCGTCCATGCCCGCCTCGATGGCCTGGGGCAGCGACGCCGCGGCGTCGAGGCCGTAGTGGTTGAGGACCAGCACGTCGGTCTCGTCCCGGGGCACGTCGGCCAGGAACGAGGCGTAGTCCGGGTTGTCGAGCGGCGTCGCCACGGAGTCGACCTGACTCCAGCCGGCCACCTCCGAGAGGAACTGGTTCATCGACTCCTGCTGGGTCTGGCCCCAGGTGTAGTCGGCGTAGAGCTGGTAGAAGTTGAGCCCCTCGCCGTACTCGTCCCGGACGATCGGCGCCAGCGCCTGCCCGGTCATGTAGGCGTTGAACATCTCCCGGAACCCGTAGCGCACGCAGGAGGGCCCGGTCGTGTCGTTGGAGTGGGTCAGACAGCACATGAAGATGACCTTCTCCTGCTGGCCGAGTTCCTGCTGGGCGATGGCGACCGAGGACGACGAGCCGCCACTCGCCATGATCACGTTGTCCCGGTCGATCATCCGCGAGAGGGACTGGCGTGCCGTGTCGGGGTCCGTCGCGGTGTCACCCTCGACGGAGGCGACGGTCTTGCCGAGGACGCCGTCGCCGCTCAGGTCCTCCCACATGTCGACCCAGCCGCCACCGTTGTTGAGGTGCATCTTCGCCAGGTTGTAGCCGCGCAGCTCGTCCTGGCCCTCCTGGGAGTAGGCGCCGGACTGGGGCACGTTGAAGCCGAAGACGACCTCGTCGCCCTCGACCGGGAAGTTGCCCAGCGCGGGGTACTCCGTTCCCCCGTCACCGTCGCCGTCACCGCCGTCACCGTCGCCACCATCACCGTCACCGTCGCCGCCGTCGCCACCGTCACCGTCGCCACCGTCGCCGCCACAGCCGGCGAGGGCAGTCATGCCAGCCACGCCGGTCATCCCCGCCGCCTGGATCAGTTCTCTCCGCTTCATAGTGCCATCATATGCCATGGCTATTGATGTGGGACCGAGTGGGGGTACTTATACATGAAGGCTAGATAATCCATCATTCCGGGTCTCGCCGGGGTCGGGTCGCCCTCACGCGACGCCGAGCCCGCCCGGAAGCCCCTCGAGGGTGGCCACCTCGAGGTCGGCCCGCTCGCCCAATCGCTCCGCCGGCTCGCGGTTCCGGTTGACCCAGGCGGTCGCCATCCCCGCGTTGCTCGCGCCCGCGACGTCCCACGCGTTCGAGGACACCAGCCGGCACTCCCCGACGTCCCGATCCAGCCGGTCGGCGGCGTTCTCGTAGACCGCGGGGCCGGGCTTGAAGGTCCGGACCTCGTGGGCGCTGACGATGCCGTCCAGTGTCCCGCGCAGGCCGGCGTTCTCCGCCAGCGTCTCCAGCATTTCCGGGTTGCCGTTCGAGAGGATCACCTGGGTGACGCCGGCCTCGGCGAGCGTCTCGAGGGCCGCCGTCGCGCCGGGGAACGGGTCGAGGTGGTTGTAGGCGTCGAGGATCCGCTCGCGTTCGTCCTCGTCGGCCGCTACCTCGTAGAAGGCGAGCGCGTAATCGAGCGCGTCGGCGGTCACCTCCCAGAAGGGCTCGTAGGCGTCCATCTGTCCCCGGTGGTAGGAGTACTGGAGCTGCTTTCGGCGCCAGAGCCGGTCGATCGCCGCGACGAGGTCCGCGGTCACGCCCAGGACCTCGCCCAGCCGCTCGGTCACGCTGCCGGTGTCACACAGGGTGCCGTACATGTCATAACAGAGTGCCTCCGAGGCCATGGCCTAGGCCCGTCGGACACCGAGAAAAGCCTTGTCCAGCCGTGCGCGGCCGGCGTCAGTCGCCGCTGACGGTCCGCTGGATGTCCTCGACGATCTCGGGGTTGCGCAGCGTGGAGGTGTCGCCCAGTTCGTCGTCGTTGGCGATGTCCTCGAGGAGGCGGCGCATGATCTTGCCCGAGCGGGTCTTCGGGAGTTCGGGGGTGAAGACGACGCCCTCCGGGCGCGCGATCGGCCCGATGCGGTCCTCGACGGCCCCGAGGATCTCCTGGCGGAGCCCCTCCTGGTCGGTGACGCCCTCCTCGGTGATGACGTAGGCGTAGACGACCTCGCCCTTGACCTCGTGGTCGGCGCCGACCACGGCGGCCTCGGCGACGCCCTCGACGCCGACGATGGCCGACTCGATCTCCATCGTGCCCAGGCGGTGGCCCGAGACGTTCACCACGTCGTCGACGCGGCCGAGGATGGTGATGTAGCCGTCCTCGTCGAGCTTGGCGCCGTCCTCGGGGAAGTACACCCACTCGTCGGCGTCGGCGTTCGAGTACTCGTCCCAGTACTCGTTGATGAACCGCTGGTCGTTCTTGTAGAGGGTCCGGAGCATCCCCGGCCAGGGCTTGTTGACGACGAGGTAGCCGGCCTCGCCGGCCCCGATCGGATCGCCGCGGATGTCGACGATGTCGGCGCTGATCCCCGGCAGCGGCGGCCCGGCCGACCCCGGCTTCATGTTGCCGATGGCCGGCAGCGTCGTGATCATCATCCCGCCGGTCTCGGTCTGCCACCAGGTGTCCACGATCGGGCACTCCTCGTCGCCGATGTGCTGGTAGTACCACTTCCAGGCCCGGGGGTTGATGGGCTCGCCCACGGTGCCGAGCAGGCGCAGCGACGAGAGGTCGTGCCGGTCGGGATACTCGGTGCCCCACTTCATGAACGAGCGGATCGCCGTCGGCGCGGTGTAGAGCTGGGTCACGTCGTACTCGTCGACGATCTCCCACAGCCGGTCCTTCTCGGGGTAGTCCGGCGTCCCCTCGTACATGACCGACGTGGTCCCCAGGCTCAGTGGCCCGTAGACGATGTAGGAGTGGCCGGTGATCCAGCCGATGTCGGCCGCACACCAGTAGTTGTCCTCGGGCTTGACGTCGAGGACGGCGTGGCTCGTCCAGGTGACGTAGGAGAGGTAGCCCCCGGTCGTGTGCTTGACGCCCTTGGGCTTGCCCGTCGTCCCGGAGGTGTACATGAGAAAGAGCATGTCCTCCGCGTCCCGCGTGACGGGCTCGACCTCCGTGCCCTCGTGCTTGGCGACGAGGTCGTCGTAGTCGTGCTGGCCGGGGCCCAGGTCGTGGTCGAGTTCCTCACCCAGCCGATCGACGACGACGGTGTCGACGGCCTCGGGGTCCTCGAGGGTGCCCAGTCCCTCCTCGGCCTTCGAGATGTGGTCGAGGGCGTCGCCGCGGCGGTAGTAGCCGTCCGCGGTGACGAGGAACGACGAGTTGGCACTCTCCATGCGGGTCGCGAGCGCCTCCGCCGAGAAGCCGGCGAAGACGACGCTGTGGGGCGCGCCGATCCGGGCACAGGCCAGCATCGCGATCGGCAGCTCCGGGATCATCGGCATGTACATCGTGACGACGTCGTCCTCCTCGACCCCCAGGTCCCGGAGGGCGGCCGCGAACTCGTTCACCTCGTGGTAGAGTTCCCGGTAGGTGATCGAGCGAACGCCACCCGGCTCGCCGATCCACTCGATGGCCACCTCGTCGCCGCGCTCGTCGAGGTGCCTGTCGACGGCGTTGACGCTGGCGTTCAGCGATCCCCCGGTGAACCACTCGTAGAAGGGGGCGTCGCCGTCCTCCAGTACCTGGTCGTAGTCCTCCTCCCAGTCGAGGAGGGCCGCGGCCCGCTCCCACGCCTCCGGCCAGTTCTCGTCGAACTCCTCGTAGATCGATTCGTCCGTCACGTTCGCCTGGTCGACGAACGCGGCCGGCGGCTCGAACTCCTCCTGTTCGGCCAGCCTGGCCTCGAGTTCGACGTCGAGTTCGTCCTCGGACATGACGGCTATCCATCCCGTCCAGGACTTCTTAACTGTCGGAGCTAACTATGCTAATCTCACACAGGTCGGCGAGCCGACCGACCGGCGCGGCGCCGAGTGGCCGGCCTACTCGTCGGACCGGACGGCCGGTGGCCGGTCCCGCTCGTCGGCCAGCGCGGCCTCGAGGAGCTTCTGCTGGGCGCGCCGCAGGTGGTTGTGCAGGGTCGGCGAGGAGACGCCGAGCGAGTCGGCGAGTTCCTCGGCGGTCGACCCCCGCGGCCACTCGAAGTACCCGGCGTGGAGGGCGGCCCGCAGGACCGATCGCTGGCGCTCGGTCAGCTCCTCGCTCAGCGTGTCCTGCAGGGCGGGCGTCCCCTCGCCGGTCCGGGGCTGTTCCTGCTTGCGCCGCAACTCCGCGGACGGGCAGGCGTCGGCCAGGGTCTCGGCGACCGTCCGGACGTCGACGTCCGGGGCGAACTCGGCGAGCAACTCCGCGCGGCCCGACTCGACCTGGAGTTGCTGGACGGTGCCGCCCTGCTCGGTCACGGTCGACAGCGGGGTCCCCGGCTCGACGATCACCTCGAGGATGACGTCGCCCTCGACCCGGCGGACGATCCGCGCGCTGGCGGTGTCGGGGTGGTCGTCGACGCAGGCCAGCGCCGCCTGGGGTTCGGCGGCCTCGACCCGGACGAAACAGACCAGCCTGTCGCCGTCGCCGGGCACGAGCCCCTCGAGGGTCACCGCGCTCTCGAGGCTCGCGCCGCAGTCCGTGAAGACGTCCTCGCGCTGGTAGGCGAAGCCGAGGCTGAGCACCGTATCGCCCAGCAGGAGCTGTCGGCGCTTGGTCGCGGTCAGGGCGGCGCCGATCCGCCGCCCGAGATCGGCCAGGGCCGTCCGCTCGGGCGCGTCGAAGGCCGCCCCGGCGTCGGTCCGGACGACGAGGACCCCGTACTCGGCCTCGCCGTCGTCGACCGGGACCGCCGCGAGGCTCCCCTCGCCGGTCTCGCCGCGCATCGAGCGATCGGGCCCCACGATCACCCGGCCGCTCTGTCTGGCCTGGCGGACGATCGTCACGTCGCGGGCCCCCTCGAAGCGCTCAGGCCCGCCGCCGGCGCTCTCCCGGACCTCGACGCGGTCGCGGTGGCGATCGGTCTCGGTCAGCCAGGCCGCCTCGTAGGCCTCGCTCGCCGCGAGCGCCTCGCAGACGGCCGTCTCGATGGTGGCCCGGTCACTCGCGTCGGCCAGGGCCTCGCCGACGGTCGCCATCCCCTCCGTCACGACCGCGAGCCGGCCGGCGTCGCCGCCCTCCTCCCCGTCGGCGGCCCGCTCGACCGCCGTGGCGACCGTCGAGCGATCGGGTTCGCCCTCCGGCACCAGGCCGTCGAGTCGCTCCCACCCGCCGACGGCCTTGACGATCCGGGGGTCGACGCCGTCCGCCTCCAGCAGGTGGCGGGCGAACCGGCGCCGGAGCGTCGACGGCGTGACGCCGGCCAGGTCGGGGCGGTGGTGGACCGACGCGGCGCGTTCGGCCACCTCCCGGACCAGCATCTGGACGCGCCGGGTCGAGACGTCGACGACGCGCGCCTCGGGGTCGACGTCGTTACTCCGGACGTACTGGTGGAGGGCGTGGTGGACGGTCGTGGCGAGGTAGGCCTCCCTGGTCGGCGCCCCCGACCCGTCCCGGACCGTCAGGAACGCGCCGCCGTGCCCGGTCGGGCCCCGCCGGACGTCGGCGGGCCGGACCCGGGGCACCTCGGCCGCCCGCAGGCCCGCCTCGCCACACAACCGGAGGACGAGTTCCGTCCGGTGGGTTTCGGCGGCCCCGCACAGGCGCTCCCAGTCCGCCTCGGTGAGCGCCGACGCCGCCCGGTCGGTGGTGCGGGACATCGATTCGTGGTAGCGCAGATATACGAAACGCGGACCGTCAATCTTTCGGTCCATACCGGCGGATTTGGCGGGTCGGCGGGGCGACGCCCGGGCGACTCGCGGCACGGCGTTTCGCGATGGGACGGAGAGGCGAAACCCTAGTCCTCCTGGCTCGTCGACTCGAGCTCGCCGACCACGCCGGGGTTGCGCAGCGCACTCAGGTCGCCGAGGTCCTCCCCCCGGCCGACCGATTCGAGGAGGCGGCGCATGATCTTGCCCGAACTCGTCTTCGGCAGTTCGGGCGTGAACACCACGCGGTTCGGGCTGGCGAGGGGGCCGACGGCGTTCACGACGGCCTCGCTGATGCGCCGGCGCAGGTCGGCCGATGGCTCGACGCCCTCGGCCGTCCGGACGTAGGCGTGGACGCCGCCGCTCCCGTCCTCGGCCGGCCCCTCGACGACGGCCGCCTCGGCGACGCCCTCCACCCCGACGATGGGCGCCTCGATCTCGCTCGTCCCGAACCGATAGCCCGAGACCCGGATGACGTCGTCCAGGCGGCCGAGGATGTTCACGTAGCCGTCCTCGTGGCGGACGGCGCCGTCCGCCGTGGGGTAGGCCCAGTCGACCCCGGCCGGCGTCGGCTCCTCCAGCCGGGCCTCCCGGCCCCAGCCCTCGTCCCGGCAGAGCTCCTGGGGCATCGCCGGCCACGGCCGGTCGACCAGCAGGTAGCCGCTGGTGCCCGGCTCGACCGGCTCGCCCTCGGGATCGATCACCTCGACGCTGACGCCGGGGAGGGGCGGGCCCGGCGACCCCGGCTTCATCGACCGGAGGGCCGGCAGCGTCGTGAGCAACATCGCGCCGGTCTCGGTCTGCCACCACGTGTCCACGATGGGACAGGATTCGCCCCCGACGTGGGTGTAGTACCACCACCAGGTCTGGGGCGTGATCGGCTCGCCGACGGTGCCCAGCAGGCGCAGCGAGGAGAGGTCGTGCCGGCGGGGGTGTTCGGCCCCCCGCGAGACGAAGGTGCGGATCGCGCTGGGCGAGGTGTAGAAGACGTCGACCGCGTGGCGCTCGATGAGCTCCCAGGGCCGGTCCTTGCCGGCGTGGGCGATGGCCCCCTCGTGGAGCAGCGTCGTGGTTCCGAGGGCGAGCGGGCCGTAGACGGCGTAGGTGTGGCCCGTGATCCAGTTGATGTCCGTCGCACACCAGAAGAGGTCCTCGGGCGTGACGTCCAGGACGGCGTGGCTCGTCCAGGCCGCCTGGGCCAGGTAGCCCCCCGTCGTGTGCGTGACCGCCTTCGGGTGGCCCGTGGTCCCGGACGTGTAGATCTGGAAGAGGTCGTCGGTCGCCCGGCGCGAGACCGGGTCGACGTGGGTCCCCTCGTGGCGCGCGACGAGTTCGCCGTAGTCCACCTCGTTCGCGTCGAGGCTGTGGGCGTAGTCCGCGCCGAGCCGGTCCACCACGATCGTCGTCACGTCGGCGTCGAGGTCGACGCTGACGGTGTCGGTGCGGTTCTTCAGCGCCACGGCCTCGCCCTGCTGGTAGAAGCCGTCGCAGGTGACGAGCGTGCTCGACCCGGCCCGGCGCATGCGCGAGGCGAGCGCGTCGGCCCCGAGGTCCGAGAGGATCACGTTGTGCGGGGCCCCCAGGCGCGCCGCGGCCAGCATCACGATCGGCAGCTCCGGGACGACGGGCATGTAGGTCGTGACGACGTCGCCGGTCTCGACGCCCCGGGCGCGGAGGCCGGCCGCGACCGCCTCGACCTCCCGCTTGAGTTCCCGGTAGGTGTAGGTCCGCGTCTCGCCCAGCCGCCCCTCCCAGAGGATGGCGAGCTGGTTCTTGCGCTCGGGGAGGTGGCGGTCGACGCAGTTGACCGACGCGTTCAGCCGGCCCCCCTCGAACCAGCGAAACGGCGGGCCCGCCCCGCCGAGCACCGCCTCGTAGGGCGCCTCCCAGGTGAGCAGGTCGCCGGCCTCCGCCCACGCCTCCCGCGGCGCCGCCTCGAACCGCTCGTAGACGGCCTCGTCGGTCACGTTGGCCTGCTCGACGAAGGACGCGGGCGGTGCGACCCGCGCCGTCGCCGGCCCGGCCGCCCTCCCGTCGTTCGGATCCGCGTCGCCCATCTGTTCCGGGAGACTACACCCGTCCCTGGTTAAACTTCACCGTCTAGTCCTGCCCACCTATTTATTCGGCCCCCTGCTGGCGGGCGTATGGAGCGACGGCACGTCGACGACGTCGGGAACTGGATCGCCCCCGCGGCCGTCAAGCGCCCCCTCGGGCGCGCCCTCGGGGCCGAGCACCTCGCGCTCAACTACTACGAGCTGGCGCCCGGCGAGACCTTCGGCTTCGGCTACCACCGCCACGGCGACCAGGAGGAGGTCTTCTACGTCCTCGCGGGGACCGCCACCTTCGAGACCGAAACCGGCGACGTGGCGGTCGGGGCCGGCGAGGCGATCCGCTTCGCGCCCGGCGAGTGGCAACTCGGCCGCAACGCCGGCGACGAGCGCGTCCGCGCCCTGGCCATCGGCGCCCCGCCCGACTCCGAGGACCTCGCGATGCACCGGGCGTGTTCCGACTGTGGCGGACGCACCCCCCACCGGATCGAGCCCCGCGAGGACGGCGACGCGCTCGTGACCGTCTGCACCGATTGCGGGGCCGAGACGGGGCGGTACCGCTCGTCGACGTAGGCGACTCAGTCGTCGGCGGCGCGCCGCGGTTCGCCGACGGCCTGGCCCTCGCTCACGAGCCCGAGGAAGTTCTCGAAGAGCTGCTTGGCCTCGCAGGCCGCCGCGTAGTTCTCGTCGGTGATCCCCGCGAGGACCCGCTCGAGCGTCGCGTCGGGGAGGTCCTTGCCCCGGGTCACCATCTCGGCGGTGTCCTTGTCGTACTCGGGGTGGAACTGGACCGCCCAGACGTCACCCGCCCGGAAGCCGTGGACGCCGTAGTCGTTCCGCGCGAAGACCTCGGCGCCCGGGGGGACCTCGGTCACGGCGTCCGAGTGGGTCGTGAAGACCGTGAACTCCGGGTCGATCCCCTCGAGGAGGCGCGCGGTCCCGTCGTGCTCGACGGTCCGGTAGCCGATCTCGTACTCGTCCATGCCCTCGACCTCGCCGCCGAGGACGTCCGCGAGCAGCTGGTGGCCGTAGCAGACGCCGAGGAAGGGCAGCCCGCGGTCGACCGCCGCCCCGACCCAGGACTTCAGGTCGGCGATCCAGGGCTCGTCCCAGTAGACCGAGGCCCGCGAGCCCGTCACGATGGCCCCGTCGAAGTCGAACGTCGCCGGAAGCTCGCCCTCGGTGACGTGGAACTCCGCGAGGTCGGCGTCGACCTCCCGGCGGAAGTTCCGCCGGGTGTGGGTCCCCTCGTGGGCCGCGATCAGCAGGGCGATGCGGGGCCGCGCCATTACCGGGGATCACGGGCCTGGGGCTCAAAAATCTGCTTCCTCGAGCGCCGCCCCCGCTCCCGGCCCCCGGGGCCGGCCGCCGTCGGCGGGGCGATCCAGGCGCGAAACCGTTACTTCGATTTCCAAAGCTATTGTCGAACAGCTCTCTACGGGACGAATACGCCGTTCTGGCGGGTCCCCCGGGCGGCCCGACCCGCGGCGGCGAGCTATTTCCCGCCGGCCGCCGAAGGCGACCCATGGCACGCGATGGCACGCCCGTCGTCGACGCGTGGATGCAACAGCCCACGCCGGCCTTCCTCGACCGCGACATCTTCGCCCCGCTCCGGCGCTGGCAGGACGAGCCACTCGAGGAGTTCCCCCTCGAGTGGACGATCGACGCCTACGAGGCCGCCGGCGTGGACCGCGCGCTCGTCTCGGCCTGGTGGGGGCCCGACGGGCCGATGCTGTCAAACGACTCCGTCGCGGACGTCGTCGACCGGCGACCCGACCTGTTCGCCGGCGTCGGCGCCGTCCCGCTGGCGGACCCGATGGCGGCCGTCCGCGAGGTGCGGCGCTGCGTGGCCGACCTGGGCTTCGTGGGCATCCGGGCCATCCCGTGGCTGTGGGAGCTGCCCCCCGACGACCGCCGCTACTACCCGGTCTACGCCGAGTGCGTCGCCCAGGACGTCCCCTTCTGCCTGCAGGTCGGCCACACGGGCCCGCTCAAGCCCTCGGAGCCGGGCCGGCCGATTCCCTACCTCGACAACGTCCTCCGGGAGTTCCCCGAGCTGACGGTCGTCGCCGGCCACATCGGCCACCCCTGGACGGGCGAGATGCTGGCCCTCGCGCGGAAGTACGAGAACGTCTACGTCGACACCTCGGCCTACAAGCCCAAGCGCTACCCCGCGGAGTTCGTCGAGTTCCTCCGCGCGGACGGCAGCGACCGCGTCCTGTTCGGCACGAACTACCCCATGCTCCAGCCCGCCGACTGCCTGGGCGGCCTCGAGGCGCTGGACCTCGACGACGCCACGGCCGAGGCCTTCCTCCACGGGAACGCCGAGCGCGCCTTCGACCTAGCCCTCGACTGAGTCGCCCTCGACGCGGTCGAAAAAGCCCAGCAGGCGGTCCGTCACCGCCGGGCCGGCCTCGAGGTGGGCCAGGTGCCGACCCGCGACGGGGACGTACTCGCCACGGGGGAGGTCCTCGGCCAGCGCCTCGCCCGCCGCCGGCGGGACGACGGGATCGGCATCGCCGTGACAGACCAGCGCCGGCAGCCCCACCTCGTGGCGCGGCCCGGCCTCGAAGGCGAGCATCGCGGCGATCTGGGCCTCGAGGGCGGCCGGCGGCGCGTCCTCGCGTTCCCGCCACTCGAGGAGCCGCTCGACGAGGTCGGGGTGTGCGTCCCGGAACGCCTCGGTGAGGGCGCCCGCCAGCGACGCCCGGAGCGCCGCGGGCGTCCGCTCGGCGGGATGGAGCGCCCGGAGCGCCGCCGCGTCGACGGCCTCGCCGGTCGCCGCCGTCCCGAACAGCGCCAGACTGCGGGCGCGGCCGAACTCGCGGGCGTAGCGCAGCGCCACCATCCCGCCCAGGCCGGCGCCGACGAGGTGGGCCCGGTCGGCCCCCGCGGCGCCGAGCACCGCCTCCAGGTCGGCGGCCAGGCGATCCACGTCGTAAGGCCCCGGCGGGGCCGCCGAGCGGCCGGTGCCCCGGAGGTCCCAGACGATGGCCTTTCGCGGCCCCGCGACGCCGCCGTGCTGGGCGCTCCACTGCCAGGCGCCCCAGCCCACGTCGCCGACGAAGGCCACGGGCTCGCCGTCGCCGTCGGCCTCGTAGTACAGCGAACAGCCGGCGGCGTCGACGGTCGCCATTGCCCGGGCCTTGGGGGTCCGGCCAGAGAACCGTTCCGGTCCGAGTCAGGCGTTCAGGACCCGCTTGAGCACGTCGGGTGCCGCCTCGAGCGCCGCGTCGAGTTCCCCGCTCTCGGGGCCCCCACCCTGGGCGAAGTCGCTCGGGCCGCCGCCACCGCCGCCGACGCGGCCGGCCAGTTCGGCGACCACCTCGCCGGCGTCCACGCCGACGCCCTCGGGGACGGCCACGACGAACTGGGCCCCCTCGAGTCCGGACCCGAGCACCGCGATCTTGCCCTCCTCGACCAGCGCGTTGGCGGTCGCCCGGAGCTCGTCCATGTCGCCGTCGAGCCGCTTGACGACCGCCGTCGCGCCGTCGAGGTCGACCTCCTCGGCCGCCTCGCCCGCCGCCCGGAGCGCCGCCAGCTCCTCGGTCAGCTCGTCGATCTCCTTGCCCCGCTCCTTCCACTCCCGGAAGAACCGCTCGGCGGTCTCCGGGACCGCCTCGGGGTCGACATCGAGGACCTCGGCGGCCGCGTTGAGGTGATCCTCGGTCTCCTGGGTCGCCGCGATGGCCGCCTCGCCCGCGGCGTAGGTCAGCCGGACGACGCCGTCCTGGATCCGCTCGGTGCCGAGCAGCTTGATCGCGCCGATGTCCCCGGAGCGGCGCACGTGGGTGCCCCCGCAGGCCTGGACGTCGTCGCCGACCGTGATGAGCCGGATCTGCTCGCCGGCCGGGATGCCACCCTGGTAGATGTCGAAGCCGTACTCGCTTTCGGCCTCGTGGCGGTCGGGCCAGGACTGGGCCACCGGCCGATTCTCCCTGACGAGTTCGTTGGCGATGTGCTCGATCTCCGTGACCTGCTCGCGCGTGATCGACTCGTAGTGGCGGACGTCCAGCCGGGCGTGGTCGGGGTACTTCTGGGCGCCGGCCTGCCGGACGTGCTCGCCCAGGACCTGCCGGGCGGCGTGGCCGACGAGGTGGGTCGCGGTGTGGTGGCGCATCAGCCGGTGCCGACGGGTGCCGTCGATCTGGCCGCGGACGAACTCGCCCGTGCCGGGGTCCCCGTCCGTCCGGTGGAGGATCACGCCCTCGACCTCCTGGACGTCGGTCACGTTCACGGTGACGTCCTCCGTGGAGAGCGTGCCGTGGTCGGCGGGCTGGCCGCCGCCCTCGGGGTAGAACATCGTCTGGTCGAGGACGACGTCGTAGCCCTCCTCGCGCTCGAACACCTCGAGGACGACCGCCTCGAACTCGGTGCGCTCCTGGTCCTCGTAGTAGAGCCGCTCGGTCTCGGGCAGGTCCGCGACGCGCTCGGGGTCGAAGGCCGTCTCGGTCGCCCCCTCGGCGGCCACGCCGCCGTGGCGCTCGGCGACGAGGGCGTAGAAGTTGTCCGGGACCTGGACCGCGACGCCGGCCTCGGCCGCGATCTCCTCGACCATGTCCGGCTGGATGCCGTGGGAGTCGTACAGCTCGATCAGCTCCTCGGTCGGGATCGGGTCGCCCTGGCGGGCGTACTCCTCGGCGAGCTGCTCGACGCGTCGAGCGCCCCGTTCTAAGGTTTCGCGGTACTTCTCGACCTCCGTGCGAACGACGTCCCGGATCGTGTCGCGGTTCTCGTAGCCCAGCCGCTCGGCCTGCATGTCGACCAGTTCGTCCAGGGGCGCGTCGACGCCCACCCGGTCCGTGAGGCGCTTGGTCCGGCGGAGGACCATCCGGGCGAGGTAGCCCGTGCCGACGTTCGACGGGACGATCTCGTCGCCGAACATGTAGGCCAGCGTCCGGGAGTGGTCGGCGATGGCGTAGACGGTCTCGAGGGGTTCGAGCAGGGTCGTCAGCTCGGCCGCGTCGACGCCGAGTTCGTCGGCGATGTCCCCCCGGGCCGCCTCGACGTCGTCGACGTCGTCGATGTCCAGGTTGCCCGCCAGCCGGGCCGCGTCGTTGACGAGTTCGGCCTCGGCGTCGGTGAGCTCGATCCCGGCGTTCTCGGTCAGGAAGTCGATCATCTCCGGGTAGACCGCCTCGTAGACCGTCGGCGTCCCCTGGCTGACCCAGGTCCAGCGCTCGAGGCCGTAGCCCGTGTCGACGACGTAGGTGTCCATCTCGCTGTAGCGGTTGCCGTCCTTCATCTCGTACTCGCCGTCGGGGTCCTGCTCGAGGGACATGAACACGAGCGTCGCCAGCTCCGCGCCCTCGTAGATGACCTCGAAGGCCGGGCCGGCGTTGCCTCCGCCCACCCAGGGGTCCTCGATGTAGGTCACCCGCTCTAAGTCCGCGCCCATCGACTCGAGGAACTCGTCGCAGTACCGCACCGTCTGGTCCTTCCAGTAGACCTCGCCCTGGTAGGCGTACTCGTCGTCGGCCGCCTCCTTGGCGTTGAAGGCGTGGTGGGCCATCATCTCGAAGGCCATCGTGTGCCGGCCGGTCTTGCCGACGTTGTCGATGTCCTGCATCCGGATGCAGGGCTGGCTGATGCACAGGGGGTTGGCCGGCGGGGGCGTCTCCCCGGAGGTGACCAGCGGCTGGAAGTCGTAGATCGACGCCTGCGTCAGGAGGACGTCGTCCCGCCAGCGGTTGGCCGCGACGGGGTAGGGCGCCACGCGTTCGTGGCCGTTTGCTTCGAAAAACGAGAGGAACGCCTCGCGCATCTCCTCGAGGCTGTACTCCTCGTCGAAGCCGGGGTCGTCGATGAAGCTGTAGGCCGCACAGGGCGGCTCGCCACAGGTCTCCCGCTCCGCGTCACGCGTCCAGAACGTGTCCCCACACTCCAGGCACTCCGTCCGGTGGAACCCCGCCTCGTCGAAGTACTCGAGCTCGTACGCCGACGATAGATCGCTCATTCGTTGCAAGAGGTTGGCCGAGCAGCGTGTAAAACAGTTCCGAACGCCGGGGTCACTCCTCCAGGGCCAGCGACGCCAGGAGCGCCTCCAGCTGGACGCGCTCGTTGGCCCCGGTCGTGATGCGGTAATCGGCCTCGCCGATGCGGTCCAGGACCCGCACTGCCGCCTCGTCCTCGAGGTCGAACTCCCAGACGGCGCGGTGGAGCTGGTCGAGGACGTCCCCCGCCGCGATCCCCTCCTCGGTCAGCAGCCTGTCGAGCTGGGATCGCGCGGCCGTGAAGTCCCCGTCGAGGGCCCGGGTGACCATCTCGCGAACCTCCTCGGGCCGGGCCGTGCTGGTCACCTCGAAGACCGCGTCGGCGTCGACCGTGCGGCCGGTGACCGCCGCGGCCTGGAGCCCGTTGATCGCCCGGCGCATGTCGCCGTCGGCCGCGTAGACCAGCGCCTCGATGCCGTCCTCGGTCAGCTCGATGTCCTCGGCCTCGGCGATCCGGCGGAGCTGTGTCTCGACCGCCTCGTCGGCCAGGGGCGCGAAGCGGAAGACGGCACAGCGGGACTGGATCGGGTCGATGATCTGGCTGGAGTAGTTACACGAGAGGATGAACCGGACGTTGTTCGAGAACTGCTCCATCGTCCGCCGGAGCGCCGACTGGGCGTCGCTCGTCAGCGCGTCGGCCTCGTCCAGGAAGATGAGCCGGTAGGTCGCCCCGCCGAAGGAGGTCCGCGCGAAGCTCTTGATGCGGTCCCGCACCACGTCGATGCCCCGCTCGTCGGAGGCGTTCAGCTCCAGGAAGTGTTCCGCCCAGTCCTCGCCGTAGAGCTCGCGAGCGACCGCCTGGGCCGCGGTCGTCTTGCCGATGCCGGCCTGGCCCGCGAACAGCATGTGGGGCAGATCGTCCCGCTCGACGTAGCTCTGCAGGCGCTCGACGATGGCCTCCTGGCCGACGATCTCGTCGAGCCGGCGCGGGCGGTACTTCTCGATCCAGACCTCCTCCCGACCGGCGGACTCGCTCATGGTCCGAGGCTGGTCCCGTCCCCGCATAAACCCCCCGAGATGGAGCCGCGGTACCCGACCCCGCCGACGACACGCTCAAGGCCCCGACCGCCCGACGACTCGCCATGGAGGTGCCCGTCGAGCTCGTCGGCGAGGGGACCCGGACGGTCGCCGTCCCGGAGGACGGGACCGTCGCCGCCCTCGTGGATCCGTTGCCGGTGAGCATCCACGAGGTCTCGGTGCTCGTCGACGGCCGCCAGCTTCCCGCCGACGCCCCGATCCCGCCCGACGCCGAGCGCGTCCGCGTGGTCCGGCTGATCCGGGGTGGCTGATGGCCGCCCGCTCGAACCCCACGCGACCGATGCGAGACCCACCCGCTCCCGGCAGATTACTCGAAGCGTCCACGGCCGCGTCCGTCGACGCCGCCGGTCGGCCGAGAGCGACGCCCGGCGGTCCGCGCGAGGGGGACTCGTGACCACGATCCGCGAAGCGCGACCGAGCGACCGCGCCGCGGTCCGGAACGTGATCGACGGGGCCGACCTCGAACTGGATTCCGACCGCCTCGGGGCCGCCCTGACCGCCGGCGAGGTGCTGGTCGCCACCGGCGACGAGACCGGCCAACCCCTCGGCGCGCTCGTCCTCGACGGCGACCGCGTCGTCGCCGTCGCGGTCCGCCGCCGTCGCCGTGGCCAGGGGATCGGGACGGCGCTGGTCGAGGCGGCAGCCGAGCGCCGCGACCGGCTCCTTGCCGAGTTCGATCCCCCCGTCAGGCCCTTCTGGGCCTCGCTCGGCTTCCGGATCGCCACCGCGGCGGACGGTCGCCTCCACGGCGTCAGATGAGCGGCTCGACCAGGCCCCGGCCGGCCTCGAGGAGTGCCTCGACGCGGCCGGGCGAGTCGCCCTCGGCGTAGATGCGGAGCTTCGGTTCGGTGCCCGAGGGCCGCACGAGCAGCCAGGCGCCGTCCTCGAGGTGGATCTTGAAGCCGTCCACGTCGTTCACCGAGGCGACGGCCGCGCCGGCGACGTCCGCCGGCAGCCCATCAGCGAGCGCGTCGATAGCGGGCTCCTTCCGCTCCTCGGGGCAATCCAGGCTGGTCCGGTCCTGGTAGATCTCGCCGTGGGCCGCCTCGAGCGCGTCGACGCGGGCGTCGATGGGCCGGTCCCGTTCGGCCGCGGCGGCCAGCAGCGCCACGAGCACGCCGTCCTTGTTTCGCAGGTGGCCGCGAACGCCGAAGCCGCCGCTCTCCTCGCCGCCGACGAGGGCGTCGTGCTCCGCCATCGCCGCCCCGACCCACTTGAACCCGACGGCGGTCTCGTGGACGGCCTGGTCGTGGGCGGCGGCCACGCGGTCCACGAGACTGCTCGTCGAGACGGTCCGGACGGCGTCGCCCGAATCCCCCTCGAGGAGGGACGCGTAGAGCGCGGCGAAGAAGCGATTGGGGTCCAGATACCCCCGCTCGGGCGTCACGACGCCGATCCGGTCGGCGTCGCCGTCGTTGACGACGCCCAGGTCGGCGTCGCCCGCCGTGACTGCCTCGACCAGCGCGGGGACGCGCTCCGGCTCGGGCTCCGGCGGCGTGCCGCCGAAGGTCGGGTCCCGCTCGCAGCGCAGGCGTCGGACGGTCGCCCCCGCCGAGGCCAGCAGGGCGTCGGTTACGCCGCGGCCGCTGCCGTGCATCGCGTCGTAGGCCACCGTCAACCCCGAGAGGTCCGCGTCGACGAAAGCCCTCGCGTGATCGAGATAGGGATCGACCAGGGACCGCTCCCTGATCGCGCCACGGGGTTCCTCGCTCGCGTCGGGCGACTCGAGGTGGACCTCGATGGCGTCCGTGACCGCCGGGAGGGCCGGCGCGCCGTCCGCCGGGACGAACTTCACGCCGTTGTACTCCGGCGGGTTGTGCGACGCGGTGACCATCAGCCCGCCGGCGAAGTCGCCGTCGGCGACCGTCCAGGCGAGCGCCGGCGTCGGGCAGTCCCGCGTCGGGAGGACGACGTCCCGACCGCCGGCCGCGAGTTCCTCGGCGAGTGCCTCGGCGAAGCCGGGGGAGGTCTCGCGGGCGTCGTACCCGACTGCGACTGGGCCCGGGACGGCCGCGTCGTCGAGGTAGCTCGCGACGGCGCGACCGACCAGCCGCACCCGGGGTTCGGTGAACTGATCGAGGGTGGCCCGCCACCCGTCGGTCCCGAAGGTGATGGCACTGGCGTCCGTGTCGACCATAGGAAGCGTCCGGCCGGGGCGCCTAAAAGACGCCCGCTGCCGGCCTGGCTGGAGTGGGCGAGCAGGCGGCACGTGGGCTGGCGGGCGAACCGGCGTGCCGCGCTCCCGCCTCGACCGGTTCGCGTCGGGTCCTACCGCACGGGGCGTCTGGCCCCGGCTTCACTCAAAAAGTCTCGCCGTCTACCAGCGCCGTCTTCTCCGCCCGCGAGAGCTCCTTGATCGCGTATTCGCGGGACATGGCCGCCGACCGCGTCTCGAAGCGTTCGACGTGGACGAGTTCGACCGGCGTCCGGCCGCGCGTGTAGGCGGCGCCGTCGCCAGCCTGGTGTTCGGCGACGCGTCGCTCCACGTCGGTCGTGTAGCCGGTGTAGAGCGTGTCGTCCGCGCAGCGGAGCACGTAGACGGCGTGGGGTCCGCCGGTGGGCACGGTCCGAGGCTACGCGGCGTGGAGGTTAGGCGTTTCGGGCGCGCCGTTTGGCGACCTCGGAGATGCCGGCGTTTGCCGCACAGCCGGGACAGGCACGAACCTCGCCGTCGTCGTCGGCGAAGACCCGTGCGAAGCGGGTCGACACGTGCGCGTGGCAGTTGTCACAGGTTGGCATCGAGCATCGCCGGTACCGTGGCACCGGCAGGCGTCCTTCGGGGTGGGCCGGTACCGGGCTTGTGCCCAACTCTTTGGGTACGGGCCGACCTACCCGTCCGGGGTGCGGGCCGCGTCGAGCCGGCGGGCGATCAACCCGGCCTGGGCGCCCGCGGTGAAGCCCGCGTCGACGTTGACCACCGACAGGGCCGTACAGGACTGGAGCATGCCCGACAGCGCCGCTTCGCCGGCGCCACCGTGCCCGTAACCGGTGCTCACCGGGAGGCCGACGACGGGCACGTCGACCAGCCCGGCGACGACGGTCGGGAGGGCCCCCTCCCGGCCCGCGGCGACGACGAGGACGTCCAGGGACCGGAGGTCCTCGAGGCGGTCGGTCAGGCGGGCGATGGCGGCCACGCCGACGTCGGCCACCCGCTCGACCGTGGCCCCCATCTCGGCAGCCGTGACCGCCGCCTCCTCGGCCACCGGCGCGTCGGCCGTCCCGGCGCTGACGACGCCCACGCTCGCGTCGAGTGCGGGTACCTCGAAGTCGGGCGCCGTCGCGACGAGCATCCGGGCCCGCGGGTGGAACCTGATGGTCGCCTCGGGGTGGCCGTCCCCGATGGCCCGGCGGACCGGGGCAACCTCGCCACCCGAAAGGCGCGTGACGATGGCCCGGCCGGTCGTCTCGAGGCTGGTGGTCGCGAGGTCGGCGATCTCCCGGGCCGCCTTCCCGTCGGCGAGGACCGCCTCGGGGACGCCGCTGCGCTGGACGCGGGTCGCGTCGAACCGGCCGGCCGCCCCCGTGGCGTAGCCCCGGAGCTCCGCCTCGGCGGCGGCGGGGGTGAGGTCGCCGGCGGCCACCGCCTCGAGGATGTCGCGCATGGCGGGGCAACGGGGGCCGGCCACCTTTGTGTGTCGGTCGCCGGGTGGGGGATCCCTGAGACCGCCGTCAGAACCGGCGAGAGCGCGCGTGAACGGGAAAGCTTATAAACTCCCCTCTGGAAACGACGTTCTGTATGGCAGACCTGATCGTCAAGGCGGCCGTCAAGGAAGCGCTCGATGACATGAACGTGGCCTCGGACTTCTACGGGGCCCTCGACGAGGAAGTATCCGAGCTGCTCGAGGACGCTGCAGCCCGCGCAGAGGCCAACGATCGCAAGACCGTCCAGCCCCGCGACCTGTAAACGTCGCGGCACCTTCTCCGCGTTTTCGCCGCCCGGGCAGCGGCGGCTCGCTCCACTCAGCACTGCCGCGTCCGACAGTCCTCGGCGGTGCCGACGTGGATCTCGTCGGCGGCGTCGACGAAGAGGCCGTGAGCCACGACGCCCGGAACCCCGTCGAGCGCGTCGCTCAGGGCCGCCGGCTCCTCGATGGGGCCGAAGTCCGCGTCGAGGACGGGGTTGCCGTTCTCGGTGATGACCGGCCCGTCCTTGCCGGCCGCCGCCCGGAGCGTGGCCTCGCCGCCGAGTGACGCCACCGCGGCCCGGACCGGCTCGACGGCCGGCTCGAGGACCTCGAGCGGGACGGGCACCTCGAGTTGGTCCGCCACCTTTCGCTCGTCGACCACGACGACGAACTCGTCCGCGGCGCCCGCGACCACCTTCTCGCGGGCGTGGGCTGCCCCGCCCCCCTTGAGGAGCGCGCAGTCGGCCACCTGGTCGGCGCCGTCGATGGCGACGTCGGGGGTGGCGTCGGCCAGCGTGACCACCGGGAGGCCCACCTCGCGGGCCAGGCTCGCCGACTGGTAGGAGGTGGGGATGCCGCGCACCTCGAGGCCCGCGTCGACGCGCCGGCCGAGCGCCCGGATGGCGAACGCGGCGGTCGTGCCGGTGCCGAGTCCGACCACGTCGCCGTCCCCGACCGCAGCGGCCGCTTCCTCGCCGGCGTGGCGCTTGGCCGCCTCGATCGCCGCCTCGTCCATACCGGCCCGAGCCACGGCGCGGCCAAAAACGTTCCCACAGGTACTTGGCCGGCCGAACCCAACCCGCGGCCATGGCGGCCTGTACCTACTGTGGCTGTGACGTGGCCGCCCACGATCCGGTCTACGTCCGCGAGGGCGACCCGGACGGGGCGCTGGCCGGCCGCTACTGCAACTACGCCTGTCTGACGGCACACGTCCGGGAGGCCGACCTCGACGCCGGGGCGACCTGCAACTGGCAGCCGTCATAGCCAAGGCCCTCCCCGGCGCAGACCGCCACGTGTTCGGAACCAGCGGCATCCGCGGGCCCGTCGGCGAGGCAGTCACCGCTGACCTGGCCCTCGAGGTCGGCCGGGCCGTCGGCGTCGACGCCGACCGCGTCGTGCTGGGGCGGGATCCCCGCGAGAGCGGCCACCTGCTCGCCGACGCCCTCGCGGCCGGCCTGCGCGAGACCGGCGCCGACGTCCTCGACCTCGGCCTCGCCGCGACGCCCACGATCGCCCGCGCCGTCGGCTGGGAGGACGCCGACGCCGGCGTCTCGGTGACCGCCTCCCACAACCCGCCGCCGGACAACGGCATCAAGCTCTGGCAGCCCTCCGGCCAGGCCTTCGACGCCGACCGCCGCGAGCGGATCGCGGCCCGCGTCCGCGACGGCGTCGACGCCCTCGCTTCCTGGGACGCACTCGGCCGGCGCCGGGCCGCCAGCGCGGCCGACCGCCACCGCGAGGCCATCGTCGCGGCCGTGGACGACCCGGCCCCGTCGACCGTCGTCGTCGACGTGGGCAACGGCGCCGGCGGGGTGACCGTCGAGGCGCTCGAGGCCCTCGGCTGTTCGGTCCGCACCCTGAACGCCCAGCCGGACGGGCGATTCCCCGGGCGACCGAGCGAGCCGACCGAAGCGAACTGCACGGACCTCGCGGCCCTCGTTGGCGCGTCCGACGCCGACCTCGGCGTCGCCCACGACGGCGACGCCGACCGCCTCCGGGCCGTGGCGGCCGACGGGACCTTCCTCTCGGGGGACGTCCTCCTCGCGATCTTCGCGCTGGCGACGGCCGAGTCCGGCGAGCGGGTCGCCGTCCCGGTCGACACCAGCCTCGCCGTCGAGGACGCCCTCGCCACGGCGGGCATCGACGTGACCCGGACGCCCGTCGGGGACGTCCACGTGGCCGCGGCCGCGGCGGCGCCGGACGTGTCCTTCGGCGGCGAGCCCAGCGGCGCCTGGATCTGGCCGGACGAGACGCGCTGCCCGGACGGCCCCCTCGCCGCGGCGAAACTCGTCGAACTCGCCGCCGAGCGCCCCCTCGCCGAGCGGGCGGCCGAGATCGAGACCTACCCGATCCGCCGGGCGAGCGTCGAGACGTCGGCGAAGGCGGCGGTCATGGATCGCGTGCGGGAGGCGGTCCGGAGCGAGTACGAGGCCGTGTCGACCCTCGACGGCGTTCGCGTCGACCTCGGGAACGCCTGGTTCCTGCTGCGGGCCTCCGGCACGCAGCCCCTCGTGCGGATCACGGCGGAGGCCCGCAGTGACGACCGCGTGACGACCGTCTTCGAGCGGGCGCGCTCGCTGGTGGATGACGCGGCGGCCTAGCGCGCACGAGACGGCCTCCGCCGCGCCGCTCTCGGGCTGGCTGGCGCTGCAGTCCGGGCCGCCCCGGCGACGAGCGAGAAGAACCCCCTGTTCTGTTGCCGTTCTCGTCTAGCCCCGACGCGTCGAGCGCGCCTTGCGCACGTCCGCGCCGTCGCGAATCTTGTCCTCGCAGCGGGGACAGACTCGCGGTTTGTCGACCCCGTTCGGCGTGAACACGCGGGCATAATCAGCCGTGACGAATGCACCGCAGTTCTGGCATTCCGGCATACAGGTTAAGATTGACCCCACCCGTCTTAATGATTGGTGGTATGGTACGACGCCACAGGCGGTGGAGAGAACCGGTGTGACGGACGCCCGACTCGGTGCCCCTGAACGGCCCCTGGGTCGCCAGCCGGGACGCAACGGACCCCGGGCCCGACAGTGCTCGTCTCGCCGACAGGACCTCAGAACGACGCCGTGACCGACCCGTCCGCCGCCACCTCGACGACGCCGGCGAAGCGGTCCCGGATCGACTCGACGACCGCCTCGCCGTCGGCGGCCA
>Ga0207797_1000438_pt1 | contig 32128 bp, 30 predicted proteins | sample PRCRCaboRojoPR_6_FD_187275 | JGI IMG/M metagenome (GOLD analysis project Ga0207797, IMG submission 187275) | Marine sediment microbial community from Cabo Rojo, Puerto Rico - PR CR 10% Liquid 1 (SPAdes) | ecosystem: Environmental > Aquatic > Marine > Coastal > Sediment | place: Cabo Rojo, Puerto... | reverse complement strand
AAGGCCGCCACGGTGAGGCAAAGACGTGTAAAAAAGCGCGGCGTCGGGGACGGTGCCCCCTCCGCCGCGGGTCGGAGACGTGGACCGCACCGCGACAGCCCAGCACCGCACCACTGCCGACACTTTGTTTCAGCCGTCGTTACCACGGGACGACACTCACCGCCACTCGTTGGCGCTCGCTGGTACGAGTATAAGAACCCACCGTCAAATGGCGGAGCTAAGGCTATCGTCTCGGAGAGCCTCTACTGTACCATGAGCAACAGAACGGCTCCCGTCGACGCAGTGTTCGCGATCCAGCGCAGCGCCATCGAGAACACCCGCAACGCGTTCCTCTCCGGGATCGCGTTCCAGCGTGACGTCAACGAACAGCTCGGTATCGACCTCGACCTCGCCCGCGACCTGAACGAACTCGAGGGCGACATCGTCCGCAACGGCACCGATGCGTTCTTCGGCGCCATCACGGCCGCGCTGCCCGCGCAGGCCGGCGGCATCGCCGACCTCTTCGACGAGGTCGCCGACCAGATCAAGGAACTCGAGGATCAGGAGACCGAACTCCTCGCGGACGCCATCGACTCCACCGAGGACGCGCTCGGGGACGGCTCGGAGTCCGTCGACGAACTGCTGGCCGACCTCGTCGAGAACATCGAGGAGGCGGCCGACCAGCTGCTCGAGACCAACGAGGACCTCGAGGAGAGCACCACGGAGCAGGTCGAACAGCTCCGTGACCGTCTCGACGAACTCAACGAACGCATCGAGGAGCGCGGCGACGAACTCCGCGAACAGGTCGGCTCCGTCTCGGACGACATCGAGTCCGCCGTCGACGGCGCGACAGCCGACGAGAGCAGCGCGTAAGCGGACCGACGGCCGCGGTCACCCTCCCCCGTTCCACTTCTCTCACCCGCCGAGCGGCGGCGCTCGTCGATTCGCAGTTCCTGAGCGGGTCGCTGTGTCCACGCAACAGTGCGACTGACCAGCCCAGAGGACCGACGGAGCGCTCAGTAGAGGACGTACAGGAGCAGGTAGACCACGTTCCCGAGGAGGAACGAGACGAGCCACAGCGACGCCGCGACCCGGGCCACGCGCTTGTGCTGCGTGTCGAACACCTCCGCGAGCGGCCGCGTGAGCGCGAGCAGGAGGACGTAGTAGAGCAGCGGGACACAGATCACCGCGAGCAGGATGTGGATCGCCAGCACCGGGTAGTAGACGTACTGCTCGACGAACGCGGGACCGGTCGCCGGGAAGCCGGCCGGACCCTGTATCGACACCCTGTAGAGATAGAGGACGAGGAACGCCGCGAACAGGACGAGGGAGACGAGCATCAGCGCGCGGTGACGCCGGTACTCCCCCCGGCGGGCGTAGGCCACGCCCGCAGCGATGGTGCCGATGGCGACCGTGCTGAGGACGGCGTTGACGTGCGGGATGACCGCGAGCAGTCCGGCCGGCGCGGGCAGCGACCCCGTCGGCAGCACTCGGAGGGCCGCACCGAACACCAACGCGAGCGACACTACGGAGAGCACCCCCGTCAGTTCCGGGACGTGCCTGCGTGTCCACGATTCCATACCTGCTGTACGGGCCGAGGGAGTATGAAACGACCACGACAGGGTAGACCATGTTTTCTGATAACACTTAACATGTTTCGGCCCCTTCAGTACCGTATGACACACATCGACCCACACACGGCGGCGGATAGCCCACTGTACGAGTGTCTGGACTGTGGGGAGCGCGTAGAGGACGTCTCCGACGGCCGCCTCTGTTCCTGTGGCGGCTACCTCCAGAACATCGGTCAGGCACGCGGCGAGTGACTGCTCGGCGAACGGTGTCTCCACTCTTCGTGTGAGTAATGATGCGTGGGTGCTGTCTGCGAGCACCCGCACTGGGGGCCGACGAACGACCCCGGGACCCCGTGAGGGGTGGGCAGTGCGTGGGACCGGATTTGAACCGGCGGACCTCTACAGGACAGCGCCCTCAACGCTGCGCCGTTGGCCTGGCTTGGCTACCCACGCACGCTTCGTCGTGCAACAGCGTGTACTTGGGTACTTCATATAAGCCCGACGGTTCGGCCTCGCTCTCGGGCGCTTTCGTGCGCAGTGGGAACGCGACAACCGCCCACGGGCCAGCGGTTCCCGCGGCGGAGCCGACGAGCACAAGACTCCTGCGTGGGCGCCACCCGTACGGGAGTATGCGCGGTCACCTCCCCGTCGTGCTCCTCGTCTGTGCGGCGCTCGCGGGGTGTTCGCTCGCAGACGTGGGTGCCTCCGGTCCCCGGACCCCGGCCTCGTAAGCTATCGTTTCGCCCGCTCCCCGCCGGAGGACGGTAGCTACGACCCGATGGACGGGACGGTCACGGTGACACTGGGCGACGACTCGGTCGGCGTGGTGCTCGGGGGCCGCGTGGAGACGTGAGGAGCAGTGACCGGGTCAGTCGGCGGGCCGGAACAACGGGGCCGGATCGCCACCTTCGCCGGTGACGTAGCCGGTCAGGTCCACCGTGTCACCGATGGCGATGCGCGCGTCGTCGTCGCCAGCGTCGATGCGCGCCATCACCCGGGCCTCGCCGACCTGCACGACCGCGACCTGGTAACCACGCTCCTCGACGCCGACCGGCGGGACCATCACCGTCGTCTCCGTGTACACCTCACCGCTGGTGGGCAGTTCGACGGTCTCGAGGCCGCGCGACCCGCAGTGGGGGCAGGCGCCCTTCGGCGTCCCGAGGACGTTCCCACACTCGCCGCAGGCCTGTCCGAGCAGGCGGCCCTCCTTCAGCCCGCGGGTCCACTCGCCGTAGGTCAGCCGCTCGGGGAGGTCGGAACTCATCGGCGGCCCTCCATGACCGTCACCAGCGTGGTCGCGGCGTCCCCACCGAGGTTGTGCGCGGCCCCGCACTCGACGCCGTCGAGCTGGTGGGCGCCGGCCTCGCCCCGGAGCTGTTCGGTGAGTTCGACGATCTGTGCGACCCCCGTCGCGCCGATGGGGTGGCCCTTCGCCTTCAGTCCGCCCGAGGCGTTGATCGGGATGTCGCCGTCGTGGGACGTCCGGCCCTCGGCGGCCGCCGGGCCTCCCTCGCCGTCCGGGAGCAGGCCGATGGCCTCGCTCGCCATGACCTCCGCGCCGGTGAAGCAGTCGTGGACCTCCGCGAAGTCCACGTCCCCGGCGGTGATGCCCGCCTGCTCGTAGGCCTGCCCGCTGGCGTCACGGGCCGCCTGCGTGACGTGCGGCGTGAGCTTGTCGCCGATAGGGGCCACGTCGGTCGCGTGGCCGATACCGGTCACTTCCACCGGGGCGTCGTAGGAGTCGGCCACCCTGTCGCTGACGAGGACGACGGCCGCCGCCCCGTCCGAGAACGGACAGCAGTCCATCAGCCGGAACGGGTCGGCGACGATGGGGCCCTCGAGCACCTCCTCGACGGTGGTCTCCTTCCCGAAGTGCGCTCTGGGATTGCGGGTCCCGTGCTCGTGGTTCTTCACCGCGACGTGCGCGAGGTGCTCCTCGGTCGTCCCGTGTTCGTGCATGTGGCGCTTCGTGAGCAGGGCGAACACGCCGGGGAACGTGAGCCCGGTCGGCTGTTCGTACTGCCGGTGTGAGGCCGACGCGAAGATGCGGGTCATCTCCGGCGTGTCGAGTCCCGTCTGCGGCGTACAGCGCTCGACGCCACCGACGAGGACGACGTCGTGGATGCCCGCCTCGACGGCCTGTACCGCGTTCTTGAACGCGTTGGCCGACGTGGCACACGCGTCCTCGTAGCGCTGCGCGGGGACGCCGCTGATGCCCACGTGGGCGGCGAGTTTCGGCGCGAGGTGCGTGTCGTTCTCCGTCTGCCCACCCATCGCGTTCCCGAAGTAGAACGACTCGATGTCGGAGGGCTCGACGCCCGCGTCGTCGAAGGCCTCGAACGCGGCCTCCCCGAACAGTTCCTGCAGCGGTGTGTCGTGGACGCCGAACTTCGTCATGCCGGCACCCACCACGCTGGCCCGTGTCATACGCTACGGGTAGGGTCGGGTGGCGTTAAGAGTGGCCCGCTTCCGGCCCGACCTGCGTGGGGGTGCGGTCGGTTCCGCCCGGACCGACACGAGCGGCCCCCGGCGTCGGTGGACCGTCCGGTCTGCACCGCGGAACCGGTGTCGTCCGGCGATACGTCACGTACGGACCGTGGCCGTCGAACACGGCGTGACCGACGAACGCCCGGAAACGTGATGCGCCCCGTCACGACAGGAGGTAGCATGCATCAGTCGACAGCCGAACTGCCAGCGAAGGTCGAGACGCCGGACGCGACGATACAGCGAGTGGACGAGTTCGGAGCGCTCGACGGAGAAGCGTTCGACGCCGTGCGGGGGACGATGGCGCCCCGCGTCGACGTCACGGGCCTCCTCGACGGCCTAGAGGGGGACCTCTGTCAGTGCCCGCACTGGGGGTACATCGTCGACGGCTCGGTCCACGTCCGATACACGGACGGCACGGAGGAGGTCAACGAGGCCGGCGAGGTGGTCTACTGGCCACCCGGGCACACCATCCTGACGGAGGACGAGAGCGTGGAGTTCGTCCTCTTCAGCCCCCGGGACGAACACGGCCGTGTCCTCGACCACCTCGAGGAGAAGGTGCGCGAGATGGAGGCGGACTGACCCGCGGTCGGCCGGTAGACTGGACCGGCCGTTCAGGTCGCCGGGTCGATGTTCTGGTTCACGTGGAACAGGTTCTCCGGGTCGTACTCGGCTTTGACCTCGCGCAATCGCTCGTAGTTCTCGCCGTAGGTGGCGCGGATGCGGTCCCGCCCCTCGTCCATCATGAAGTTGACGTACGCGCCCGCTCCGGCGTGTGGATGGACGGCCTCCCAGTAGTCCCGAGCCCACTCGGTGGCCGCTTCGGTGTTGGCGGGGTCGGACGCGACGCCGGCGATGACCATCGACCACGTCGCGTCGCGGGTGGCCCAGGCCGTCTCGTCCGCGTCGACGTCGTGGACCGTGCCGTCGATGGGGTAGAGGTGCATCGTGGACTGCGTGGTCGGGACCTCGGCGAACCGCTCGTGCTCGGCGATCGCCTCGTCCGTCAGGTCGTACACGAAGTCGCCCTTCCAGTACCACTGGTCGCCTGGGGGATAGAGGTCGTCGAACGTGCGTTGCAGGACCGGGTACGGCATCGGCCCGACGTGTTCGAACAGCGGTTCTGCGACGTCCCTCGCCGGCTGGACGACCTCGTCGGTCCGCGCCTCGGGGCCGAGGTAGCACCACACCAGGCCGCAGACCTTCTCGCCGTGGAGTGGCTCCGGGAACGGCGGTCCCGGTACCTCCGCGACCAGGTAGAACGCGTACACGTCCTCCGGCTGCTGGGGTAACCACTCGCGGTACCAGCGCATCGTCGGTGCGAGGTCGTCGAGCGACCAGAACATCGGCCCGCCGACCACGGTGTCGACCGGGTGGAGGTGGTACTCGAACGACGTGACGACGCCGAAGTTGCCACCGCCCCCACGGAGTGCCCAGAACAGGTCCGGGTGCTCGGTCTCGCTGGCGTGGACGAGTGAGCCGTCGGCCAGCACGACGTCCGCACTCCGCAGGTTGTCGACGGTCAGGCCGTACGCGCGGCTGAGATAGCCGTGTCCTCCGCCGAGGGTCAGCCCACCCACGCCGGTCGTGGAGATGATGCCGCTCACAGTCGCCAGCCCGAAGGGGTGAGTGGCGTGGTCGACGTCGCCCCACGTACACCCGGCCTCGACCCGAGCCGTCTCCGCGTCGGGGTCGACACGGATGCCCGTCATCTCGGACAGGTCGACGACCAGTCCGTCGTCCACGAGCGCGTGGCCCGGGCCGTTGTGGCCGCCGCTCCGGACCGCGAGATCGAGGTCGTGCTTGCGGCCGAAGTTCACGGCGGCGATGACGTCCGCGACCGTCGCACACCGGACGATCAGTCCCGGACGCTTGTCGATCATCGCGTTGTAGATCGTCCGTGCGTCGTCGAACGCCGGGTCGTCGGGTCGGACCAGGTCACCTCGTAGCGTCGTCTCGAACTCCTCGATGCGTCCCTGCGTGACCGCTGTTACCGGTGTCGCCATGGTCTCCACCGTGCAGGGGTCGTCCACGAGCGACATCGTGTTACGGGCTGTCCGACCGTCACGGGGTGTTCGGTGCAGACGGCGTGAACGGACGGAGCCGAGCTCTCGGTTGCCGGTCGCTCTCCCGACTCCGCCGAGGAACGTCCGGCGGGGGTTCCGGTCGAGAGTGTTGCCCGGGGTGACGTAGCTTCCCGGGGACCCGGTGTGTCACTTCGACACATAGTTTGATGACAGTGTACCAGCGAGTTTGGACTATGGCTACCGCACTCGACGAAGTCGCGTTCCTCGCGAACTCGGAGAACCGCGTGGCGGTGTTCGAGGCCCTCGTTGAGGCACCGCGGAGTCGTGACGAGATTCGGGACCGTATCGATGCCTCGCGGGTGACGGTCGCGCGCATCCTCAGGGAACTCGACGAGCGCGACTGGGTGGAGGGCTCCGGGACGGAGTACACGGTCACACCACTCGGCGAGTGGGTCTACGACGAGTTCAGCGACCTGCTGGAGGAGGTGGCCGCCGAACGTCGTCTCCGGCGGGTCCTGCAGTGGATGCGGTCGGACCTGCTGACCTTCGACGTCCGGTGTCTCCACGACGCCGAGGTCATCGTCCTCGACGGGAGTGACGGGACCGCGTTCATCCGACGGGTCCTCGAGTTCCACCGGTCGGGTGACCGGGTCCGGGGAGTCGCGACCATGGGTGCGCCCGTGTTCGTCGAGAACCACTGGGAGATGACGGTGCAGGGCGACACGTGTCTCGAGATGGTGCTGACACCAGCGGTGCTGGAGCTGGCACTGGACCAGCAGCCATCCGCCCGGCAGTTCCGGGAGATGCTCGAGGAGGACGACGTCCGGTTCTACGTCGACGAGGACGTCCCGATGTCGGTCGGGATCGTCGACGGGACGGTCGGCATCAACCTCACCGACGAACAGGGTGTCGTCAAGGGTGGTCTGGTGACAGACGACGAGACGGTCTACGAGTGGGCGGTCGACCTGTTCGAGACCTGTCGTGACCGTGGGGACCCGGTGGGTCCGGACCACGTCAGCATGTAGTCGCTCGACCGTCCGACGCGGCCGCCGCCACGCCCGCGACGGGCACCGTCGATAGCGTCTCCGTGAGCGAGTCGCACCGGGTCTCGTACGGGCCGCGGCGCGGCTCACGGCCAGAAGGAGGCAGGAACCCGGAGTCGTGGCTACCGCCCGCGACCGGCCCTCGACTGCACCTCACCGGTTCCGGGGAAGACGAACCAGACCAGCGCCGCCCCCACCACGAACCCCAGCAGCGTGACCAGTCCCGTCACCCAGAGCGAGACGTCCCCCTGCAGGGTGATGAGCCCCATCGAGACGCCGACGATGAACGTCGCCGCGAGCTTGATCTTCAGGGCGCCCTCCGAGCGCTCCTCGGAGGACATCGGCCCGACCATCAGCGGCGCCCCTGCACGCTCGTCGAGACGTGCATCCCGGCGAAGCGCCACGGCGTCTCGGCGAACGGGTCCATCTCGCGCTCGCGTTCATCGTCGTCGAGTTCCACGAGCGTCCCGGACCACCGGGTGTCGAACTCGTAGCGGACGTTCGCCTCGGTGTCGGCCCAGCCCATGAACACGTCGTCCGAGAACCACGCGTGGTCCCCGCGGTGCGCCACGAGGAGGTTCGCAGAGCGGACCTCCCAGCCCTCGGTCTTACGGGTCTGGTCGCGCAACCCCTCGGCGACGGCGTCGTAGCCGGTCAGTCGCTCGCCGACGCCGAACTTCACCGTCCGCACCGACTCGAGGAAGTACGGGTGGAGCGGGTCGCCCGCCCGGAGCGAGTCGTAGTAGGACTCGACGGTCCCAGCAGCGTCCATGCCCGACGGTGGGAGCGCGCCGACTTACCGGTACTGGATGGCGGACGGGGGGCCCCGCCCACTAAATCGGGGCTCTCCGTAGACAGACACGAGCACGATGACCGACGCCCAGGACCCACACGACCTGCAGCGGTTCGTCGAGGCACAGGACGAGGTTGCCGAGACGGTCGAGGCGGAGCTACGGGCCGGCCGGAAGCGGACCCACTGGATGTGGTTCGTCTTCCCCCAGATGGAGGGGCTGGGCAGTAGCCGGATGGCCCACCGGTACGCCATCTCGTGGCGAGCGGAGGCCGAGGCGTACCTCGAGCACCCGACGCTGGGGCCGCGGCTCCGCGAGTGGACGGCACTCGTGAACGACGTCGAGGGGCGCACGGCGAACGAGATATTTGGGTCGCCCGACGACCTGAAGTTCCGCTCGTCGATGACGTTGTTCGCCGCCGTCGCGGACGACCCCGAGCCGTTCGAGACGGCGCTCGAGCAGTACTACGGCGGCGAACGGGACGCGCGGACGCTCGAACGCTTGGACGGGTGAGCGGGCCACCTCGAAGCGAGGACTCTTGCCGCCCGCGACCCAACCCGGTGGCAGGATGGGAGGATTCGACGAGGCCGCTGCCCGCCAGCTACTCGCGGGGCAGGACGCCCTCGAGTTCGACCCCGAGACGGTCCCCATCGACGACGCCGACGTCCTCGCGCGACTCCAGCCAGTCGTCAGGGACTGGTGGGTCGAGGAATTCGGCCGGTTCGTCGCCGGCAACGAGGGGTTCTTCACGCCCCCCCAGAAGGAGGCCATCCCCCTCATCGACGACCGGGAGAACGCGCTCGTCTGTGCGCCGACCGGGTCGGGCAAGACCCTCGCCTCGTTCACCGCCATCGTCGACGACCTGTTCCGCCGCGAACGCGACGAGGGACTGGCGAACTCGGTGTACTGTCTCTACGTCTCGCCGCTGAAGTCGCTCGCCAACGACATCCACCGGAACCTCGAGCGACCGCTCGAGGGGGTGACCGAACGCCTCCACGAGCGCGGCGAGGAGGACGTCGAGGTACGGCACGCCATCAGACACGGCGACACCGCCAGCCACGAGCGCCAGCAGATGCTGGAGACGACGCCACACATCCTGAACACGACGCCGGAGACGCTCGCCATCCTCCTGAACTCCCCCAAGTTCCAGGAGAAACTGGAGACGGTGGAGTACGTCGTCGTGGACGAGGTCCACGCGCTCGCGGAGAACAAGCGCGGGACGCACCTCTCGGTCTCGCTGGAGCGGCTGGAGGCGATGTGCGGCACCTCGCCGACGCGCATCGGCTGTTCGGCCACCGTCGAACCGCTGGAGACGGTCGGCGAGTTCCTCGTCGGACGCGAGGAACCGGGGGGCGACTCGAGACCGTTCGAGATCGTCGACGCCCGGTTCGTCCGGGAGTTCGACGTGGAACTCCACTGCCCCACGGACGACCCCGTCGGCACGCGCCACGACGTGGTGAGCGACCGGTTCTACCGGCAACTGGACGAGTGGGTGCAGGGCGCCACGAACACCATCGTCTTCACGAACACGCGGTCGGGTGCCGAGCGGGTGCTGGCGAACCTCCGGGAGCGCAACGCCGACTACACGGCGGAGAACTCCGGGTGTCACCACGGCTCGCTCTCGAAGGAGAAGCGCCAGTCCGTGGAGGAGCGCCTGAAATCCGGCGAGATGGACGTGGTGACGACCTCCACGTCGCTCGAACTGGGTATCGACATGCCGCACGTCGACCTCGTGGTGCAGGTCGGCTCGCCCAAGAGCGTTGCCGCGCTCCTCCAGCGCGTGGGGCGGGCGGGCCACCAGGTCGGCGAGACGGTGACCGGCCGCGTGGTCGCGCTCGACCGCGACGAACTCGTGGAGTGTGCCACGATGCTGCAGAGGGCCGAGGAGGGGTTCGTCGACCGCGTGTTCGTCCCCGAACGGGCGCAGGACGTGGCCACCCAGCAGGTGTACGGGATGTGCATCAACGAGATCCGCCCCGAGGCCGACGTGAAGGCCATCCTCCGTCGGGCCTACCCGTACCGTGACTACACCGACGGCGAGTGGGAGCAGCTCTGCCGGTACCTCACGGCCGATTACGGCGGGATGGAGGACCGCAACGTCTACGCGAAGGTGTGGCGCGACACGAACGACCCGCCCGGGGGCGAGCACCACTACGAGGTGTACGACGTGGGCGAGCACCTGATGGGCAAGCGCGGCCGGATGGCGCGGGTCATCTACATGACCAACGTCGGCACCATCCCCGACTCGTTCACCATCAACGTGTTCGTCCGCGGGAGCGACGAGTGGGTCGGCCAGCTGGACGAGTCGTACCTCGACACCGTCGAACCGGGCGACGTGTTCGTGCTCGGCGGGTCGAACTACGAGTTCCGGTACCGCCGTGGCTCGAAGGCGTACGTCGACCCGACGAGCGCGCGAGCGACCGTGCCGTCGTGGTTCTCCGAGCGACTCCCGCTCTCGTACGACCTCGGCCGCGAGATACTGACGTTCCAGTCGACGCTCTGCGAGAAGCTAGAGTCGGGAGGGCCACCTGCGGTGCGGAACTGGCTCCGCGAGTTCCCGCTGGACGAGAACTCGGTTCGCGCCGTGACCCGGATGTTCGACGAGCAGGTCCGGTACGCCGGCATCGAGTCCGTCTCGACGAGCGAGCGTCTGTTCGTCGAGGAGGAGCGCGACCACGACGAGTACCGGCGGAACTACTACGTCCACTCGAACTACGGTCGGCAGTTCAACGACGGCCTCTCGCGCCTGCTGGCCTACCGGTGTGCGCAGGAGGCCAACACCAACGTACAGGTCGCGGTCGCGGACCACGGGTTCACGCTCTCGATGCCGCTGAACCGGAAGGTGGACCTCACCGGCATCCTCGCGGACGTGGACCCCGACGAGGTCCGGCACGACCTCCGGGCGGCGCTGGACGGCACGGACCTCCTGAAGCGGTACTTCCGCATCAACGCGACCCGGTCGCTGATGATACTCAAGCGGTACAAGGGGTACGAGAAGAGCGCGGCCCAGCAACAGGTCTCCAGCGAGATGCTGCTCTCGTGGGCACAGGAGCTGGAGGCGTTCGCGGTGATGGAGGAGACCTACCGCGAGATACTCGAGGACAAACTCGACGTGGGCGCCGTCGAGCGGTTCGTGGCGTCGCTGGGTGAGGAGTGCGAGGTCGTCCACCACCAGACCGACTCGCCGACGCCGCGGGCGTTCGGCCTCGCCACGCTGATGGCCAGTGACGTGGTGCTCGCGGAGGACGAGTCCGCCGTGTTGCAGGAGTTCCACCGGCGCGTGATGGACCACATCGGGGAGGACGACGACGAACCGGTGTACGCGACGACGGACGACTGACACGGCCGGCCGGGGCGGTTCAGACCAGAAGCGTGTGCAACGCCTTGGGCACCACGAGTACCCGGCTCCCCGGTTCTATCGCGTCCTCGACCCGCTCTCGGTGGTGCATCAGGCACTCCTCAACCACTTCCGCCGCGTGGGAACTAGTTATATACAGAGAATGTTCGCGGAGTGCCCGCGCGACGACGAACGCCCGCTGGGCGCCGGGTTCGTACCCCTCGCGCATCGACTCGTAGAGCGCCTCGGGAGAGTCGGCCGTGGAGAGGTAGCGGTAGAACCGCTGTTCGCCCGTGCCCTCGCCCGCACCCTCTGGGAGGGCGGCAGGGACGACGACACGACCACCCTCGCGGCTCATGGCTTCGCCGCTCGCTGTGTCCGAGGGCTCGCTTCGCTCCCCCTCGCGAAGCGGGTTCTTCGCCCCGAGGACGATGTACGTGAACGCCCGGGTCGTCTGGTAGAGGTTCGCGTCCTTCGGGGCGCCGACCCCCGCGACGACGGTATCGTAGTCGTCACCCACCTCCACGGAGAGCGCCTCACGCGCGACAGCGGCGAGTTCTCGGACGACTGCCCGTGGCTCACCCGCGGCCGCACCCAGACACCCCTGCGGCCCGTAGGTGACGTTCAGGCAGAAGTCGAGGCCGACCACGTCGCCCGCCCGGTCGACGGCGTCGCGGAAGGGATTGTCGTCGATGCTACCGAGTCTGACGCCCTCGCGAGCGAGCATCTCGGGGCTGTGCGTGTAGCGGATGAGCGGTTCCCCGCCCGCCCCGATGGCGACGGTCTTGGCGCCCCCGGAGAACCCGGCGTACTGGTGGGGTTCGACCATCCCGGTCGAGACGACGAGGTCGGCCGCGGCGACCCGGCGGTTCAGTTCGACCGGTGTCCCGTCGACGTGACCCGCGAGCACGGTGTCCTCGGAATCGTGGTTCACCGCGAGGTCGGCGTGGTCGCCCAGCATCTCGCGGAGCTCCGCGTCGGTCATCGGTCTGTGCAAGCCGAGTCCGACCACGACGGTCACCCGGTCGCGCGAGACGCCGGCTTCCGCGAGTTCGGCCAGCAAGCAGTCCACGAGGAGGCCGTCGGGGGTCGCCCGTGTGACGTCCGTGACGACGATCGCGACGCTGTCGTCGGCCTCGGCCAGCGAGGCGAGACGCGCGCCGTGCGGTGCCTCGAGCGCACGCTCGGCCGCCTCCCGGGGGGCGACCGGGTCCGCGCCGGGCGCACGGGCCACGTCCACCTCGCAGTCGGGCAGGTCGAAGGTGACGGTTCCCGCGCCGAGTGGCAGTTCCATACCGGATGCTCGCAGGGGGGGCCCGTTGCCGTTACGGTCGGGGTTACCGCCCCATCCGGACGACGTACCGGTGGTCGGCCTCGCAGGACGGACACCGGTGGCTGAACGTCACCCGCTGGCCGTCGGTGGTGGCGTTCCAGGACCCCGTCGTGTCCTCGTAGCCGCACTCGCGGCAGGTCAGGTCGGTGGCGTCGAAGCGCGCTCGCAGACGGTCCAGCGCCGTCGTGCCGAGGGGCTTTTCGAGTGCCATGTTAGCACTACACAGTATCAGTCGGTAAATCGTTGTCGCCGAGCGTTCAGTAGACCAGACTGTCCGGGCTAGAGGAGTCAGACCAGCGTCTCCTCGCGGCCACCGAGGTAGTCGAAGATGGCCCCGAGCGCGAAGCCGTATCCGACGTGCCCGACCAGCGTGGCGACGAGGTAGATGGCGAGTGCGGTGCCGGTGTAGCCCGCGTAGAACGCCAGAACGAACCCCGTCCAGAGGACGAACCCGTAGAAGAGGCCCTTGTGTGCGTACTTCCGGCCGGGGAGGTACTCGCCCATCGAGGCGAACAGGAGCGGCCACGTCGTCATCCCGCCACCGAGGAAGATGACGTAGCCGATGGGGACGAGCAGGTCGGCACCGAACACCGCCTGCGCACCCACGAGTTCCGCCGTGGTCGCGAACGACGAGAGGTCGAACCCGCCGAGCGTCGAGGCCACGAGGAAGACGACGGTCATCAGTGCCGTCCCGGCGAACCCGCCGACAGCGCCGATGATGCCGTCGGTGACGATACCGGCGAGCGTCCCGAGCTCCGGCTCCGTCTCCGTCGTCGCGATGCCGCTGTCGACAGCCTCGCCCGTGTCACCTTCTGCCATGATAGTTCGATACACACTCACACGACTAAAGCGTTTGCCGCCGCCGGAGCCACGAGTCCTCACCTCACCCCCGGGCCCACCGCAGGAGCCGCTCGTAGAACGGTTCCGAGGAGAGCGCCGCCTCGTCGCCGACGACCACGAGCGCCCGTTTCGCCCGCGTCAGCGCGACGTTCATCCGCCGGTGGTCCTCGAAGATGGGACTCTCAACGTCCCCCGTGGTCGTCACCGAGAGGACGACGACCTCCTTCGCCGACCCCTGGAACCGGTCGACGGTGTCGACGGTGACCTCGGGGAGTCGCCGGGAGATCTCCGAGACCTGCGCCCGGAACGGGGCGATGACGCCGACGTCCGCCGGGTCGACGCCCGCGTCGAGGAAGGATCGTACGGTGTCGACGACGGCCTCGGCCTCAGTCGGGTTCGTGTTCCCGACCTGCCGTCCGTCCGGGTCCCGGTAGGCGACCCGATCCTGCAGGGCCGGGGGGAGCGCCGAGGGGTCCACACCGGGCAGGTCCACGAGCGACCGGCCCGCGACCTCGGGCGTCGCCGGCCGGAGTCGCCCGTCGTAGAACTCCCGCGAGGAGAACCACTGGATGCGCTGGGCCATCCGGTACTGTCGGTCCAGCAGGACGCTCGCGTCCGGGTAGCGCTCGATGAGCCGCTGGAAGAGCGAACCGTGGAGTTCCGACTCGTCGGCCTGCACCACGGGCGGCAACTGCTCGTGGTCCCCCACGAGCACGAACCGCTCGGCGAGGTTCGTAGCGAGGAAGGTCCCCGGTTCGGTCAGTTGGCCGGCCTCGTCGACGACGGCCACGTCGAACTCCTGTTCGCGCATCGTCCGCGACCCGCAGGAGGCGGTGGTCGCCGCGACGACCGGTGCCTCGCGGAGTTCCTTCGCCCGCTCGACCGGGTCGCCCCGCTTCTCGAACAGGTACCCGTGCATGTCCTCTCGGACGCCGGATTCGCTCCCCACGCGGACGATGTCGTCGAAGCCCTGGTCGATCAGGGCCTCCATCGCGTTGTCCACCGCCCGGTTGGTGAACGCCGAGAGGAGGACGCGGTCGCCGCGCTCGACGAACTCCCGGAGGATGGTCGCCAGCGTGTATGTCTTGCCCGTCCCCGGCGGCCCGTGGACGAGCGCGACGTCCTCGGCGTTCAGCGCGAGGTTCACGGCCTCGTCCTGCGCGTCGTTGTTGTCGATGTAGGTCTCGTGGGCGTCGGCGAACTCGGGGTCGCGCCGGCCGAACAGGAGGTCCTTGCGCTCGGGGGACCCCTTCAGGATGGCGTCGTGCAGCGCGGTCAGCATGCGGTCGACCGTGAGTTCGGAGGGGTAGACGTCTACGCGCCGGAGGTCGAGCGGCTCGTCGGTGGTGACGGCCAGCTCGTCGCCGTCCAGTCGCTCGACGCGCCCCAGTTCCGCTCGCTCGCGCGTCGGGTGGCCCTCGCTGGCGAGGACGAGGTTCCCCTCGCGTATCTTCGAGACGGCCCCGGGGTCCTTCCGAGCGGTGAGGCGCCAGCGGCCGGCCGACAGCTCCTCGCGGCCGGTCGGTTCGAGCCCGATGAGCGCCCGGTCGTCGGCCGCGCGCTCCTCGGCGGTCTGCTCCCAGAGCTTGCGGTACTCGCGGTGGACTGCGCGGCGTTCGGCTTCGATGGCCGCGTAGTAGGTGTCGAAGTACTCGCGTTCCTCGTCAGGGACGGGGGTGCCGACCGTCCCGGCCTTCGACTCCTGCCCCAGACGCCCGGAGACGACCATGCAGGTGTCCTGCTCGAAGCAGTACTCGCACTTGGCGTCGGCCTCGTAGCCCGTCGGCACGTCGCCGCGGAACTCCGTCGCGGCGATCTGGTTGCGCTGACGGACGACGTACTTCAGGAACCCCGTCGAGACGGAGAAGTCCTTGGCCGGCGAGAGATCGCCGCTCTCCTCGATGCGTTCGAGGGTCGTGTTCTTCGTGTAGATGAGCGTGCCCGTGTCCGGGTAGTCGGCCTCGCCCTCGCCGAGGACGAGCGCGTAGCAGGCCGCCTGCACCTTGTCCTGGAATCTCGGCTCGGAGCGGGTGTTCTTGCCCGTTTTGAGTTCGACCGGGATGCCACGGCGGACGGCGTCGGCTCGGCCCTTGATGCCGAACGTCTCCGAGACCAGGGTCTGCTCGGAGCGCCACTCGTCCTCTTCGGTCAACAGCCCCTGTTGCAGCCAGCCCTCGATGGCTGCGGCGTTCTTCCGCACCTCGTCAGCTACCTCCGTCGGGTCGCGCCCGAGGAGGCCGAGGTCAACGGCCCGCTCCTCGACGCGGTCCTCGATGCTCTCCTCGATGTCGCGGCCCCGGAGCAGGTCGCCGAACACCTCGTGGACGAGCGTCCCCTTGACGACGGGGTAGTTGAGGGGGATGCCACCGAGCTTGTTCAGGTAGTACATCCGGGGACACTGGACCCACGAGCGGACGTCGGTCACGTCGACGAGGAAGTCGGGCTCGACGACGACGAACGAGTCGCCCGTGGTGGAGAACTGGACGTCCCCCTGGTACTCGTCGGCCTCGGCGTCGGTGACGAGCAGTTCCATCCCCTCGTCGACCCAGTCAGCGAGTTCGGCCCACTTGCCCCACAGCGTGACGCGGGTGGGTTCCATCGCGCCGCGTTCGGGGCGCACGGTCACCTCGAACAGGTCGGACTGGCCGTAGCTGGTGTTGACCGACCGGACCTCTCCGACGTCGACGACGGGACCGCGGACGTTCACACCCCAGAGTACGGCGAGGGGAGAAAGAGACTGTCGGTCAGTTCGGGGGTGGGCTTACCTACCCGCCGCACCACGCCCGACCATGGACCGACTGACGTTCGCGCTGGCGTGGCCACACGTCCTCGACGCGCCGCTCCGTGCCGCCAAGCGCGAGGCGCTGACCGAGCACGTCGCCCCCGTCTTCGCGGCGCTCCGCGCGGACGGCACTGTCGAGGGCTGGACCCACGTCTTCTGGGGGGACGACGACCTCGGGACGAAGGTGGTCCGGGTGACGGCGTGGGGACCCGACGGGGAGGCCATAGCCGAACGCCTCCGCGAGCACTTCGAGGAGGCGGGACTCGAGGAGGGCCGCGAGTTCCGCGTCGCGCTGGCGGACGAGGACACGCGTCGCGAGCGGTTCTGGGGCGAGTACGAGACGACGTGGCTGATCGCGAGCGACGCGCTCTCCGACCTCGCGGTGGCGGCCATCGAGGGCGAACTCGGCGAGTCGCTCGACTGGCACGTCGGGCAGAATCGGCCGGGGCACGTCTGGGCGAATCAGCTCGGACTCACGTACATGGACGAGGCGGCCGTCTACCAGCGACTCGCGCTGGGTTACTTGGAACACGCCGCGGGAGGCGTGACCGAGGAGGGAGCGGCGACGGTCGAGCGCGTTCGCGAGGCGATGCAGGAGGCGCTCGGCACGCTCCCCGACCCGGACAGCGAGGACTGAGTGGAGTCCTGCCCACGTCGACACCCTCTTCCTCGCCCCGGACGGAGGAGGGGTATGCGCGTCCGTGACTGGCAGGACATCCTCGAGGACGTGGTCGAGTCGAACGCGGACCCGCGGGGGTGGCGGGCCGTCTCCGGTACCCGGCGCCGCGGTGTCGGCGAGGACATGTACCTCGGTCACCCGAACGCCGGCGTCTTCCAGCTCAAGACCTACGCGAAGAACCCGTTCGAGGTGAAGGGAGTCGGTGCCGAGGTGGCCCGGCGTATCGACGACGACATCGACCCGCTGTTCCCCGTGCAGGGGAGCGGGCGGTTCGGCGTCCAGCCGGCCATCACGGACGAAGATCAGGCGAAGGACACCGCCCGGCGTGTGACCGAGGTGCTCCGGACCCACGCCGACACGGAGGGTTCCAGTTCCGGCGACGCCCTGTTCGACGACGTGATGGAGGCGATGGACTCACCCGCGTTCGGCCCGATGGACCACGACCAGTACGGCCGCCCGGACGGGATGGACGAACTGGGCGACACGTTCGAGGAGGCCGAGGAACTGCTGGAGGCGGAGTTCGACGACCTCGTGAGCGACGACGGCGTCGACCGTGGGTTCCAGTAGGGACACGCTCTTCTCGACGGCGCACGGGAGTCCACCCATGCGACTCACCTTCCTCGGCACCGGCAGCGCGATGCCCACTGGCGAGCGGATGCAGACGGGCTTGCTGGTCGAGAGCGAGGCGGCCGACCCGCTCCTCGTCGACTGTGGGAGCGGGAGCCTGCACCGCCTCGCTGCGACCGAGACGGGATACGAGGGGGTCGAACACGTCCTCCTGACGCACCACCACCTCGACCACGTCGCGGACCTCCTGCCGCTGATGAAGGCGAAGTGGCTGGCGGGAACCGAGACCCTCACCGTCGCCGGGCCACCCGGCACCGAGGAACTGGTCGACGGCCTGCTGGCCGTCCACGACTACATGCAGGACCGGCTGGACCTGACGGTCCGCGAGGTGGACGTCGGTGAGTTCTCGTTCGCTGGATACGACGTGGCGACCCACGAGACGGTCCACTCGATGTACTGTCTCGCATACCGGTTCGAGGCGGACGGCGCGACGCTCACCTTCTCCGGCGATAGCGAGGCGACCGCCGCCCTCGGGTCGTTCGCCGACGGTTCGGACGTGCTGGTCCACGACTGCTCGTTCCCCGACAGCGTGGACGTCTCGAACCACCCGACGCCGTCGCAACTCGGGGCGGTACTCGCGGACCACGAGTACGGCACGGTCTACCTCTCGCACCTCTACCCGCACACGGACGGGAACCACGAGGGGATGCTGGACTCGCTCGGCGAGCACTACGACGGGGACGCGCGGTTCGCACCCGAGGGTGAGACGGTCGACGTCGGCGGGGGAGACTGAGGTTCAAATAGGAGGCCGGGGCCACTTCGCCGCGTGACCTGAGAACCGTCGCGGGTCGGTCTCGCGAGAGTGCAGCACCCGTCCCGTGTTCCGAGGGCAAGCGCCGGTGACCCTCGCTCGCTGCCTGTCAGCCCTCAATCCAGCCGATAACGGAGGATGGCGGCGACGCCGCCGAGGTTCCGCAACTGCTGGCCCGGGTCGAACTCGCCGGAGAACACCGTCACCTCGCCACCCTGACGCTCGACGGTCTTCACGAGTTCGTTGGCGTCCACGTCCCAGTCGCCCTCGCCTGCCCGCTCCATCCGGAGGCGTTCGTCCAGCACCAGCAACGTCTTGACGGCCCCGAAGTCGGCGGCCTTCTGCACCTCGTCGATGCCGTAGGCCGCCTTCGCGCCCGTCGCGATCTGCTCCATCAGCTCGTCGACGAGTTCGGCCTCGCGAGCGATGCGCGTCTCGGCCTGTACACGGTCTACGGCGCCGCGCTTGAGCACCTCGTGGACCCCCCGGTCACCCACGCTGGCGGTGTCGACCGTCTGTATCTTCCCGGTGAGGTCCGGATACTCGTCGGTGATGTAGTCCAGCGCGTCCTGCTTGGTGAACCCGGGACCGGCGAGCAGGATGGCCTCCACGCACATCCGGTCGAGCACCGCGCCGAGTTCCGCGAACAGCTCCGAGCGTGGGCGGGCGAACTCCCCCTTCCCGGTCGGGCCGGTGATAGCCGCGCGCTCCTCGACACCGTACTGCGCGACGGTGTGGACGTACGCCTCGCCCTCCTCGACGGTGGCGATGGCGACGTCGGGGTTCTCGCTCGCCTCGACGGCCTCCTGCAGGCGTTCCAGTTGGTCGGTCTGCCAGACCTTCGTGATGGAGATCCCGGTGCGCTCCTCCACGTTGAGCGTGTGGTGGAACCCGAGCTGATCCTCGCGCGAACAGTCGACGATCTCGCCGCCCACCCGGAGGCGGTTGGCGAACTTCGCGAACTCCACGTCCTCGACGGTGATCTCGACCCACATGTGCTCGCGCTCGCCGCCGGTGTCGCGCATCTGGTCGTCGTTGCGCTGGATGCGGCGCGTGGTGTCGCCCGAGACCCGGTCCCCCGGTTCGAGCACGTACTGGAGGTGCCAGAGGTCGTCGAGGCTCTCGGGGACCACGTCGATGCGCTCTCCCTGGCCCTCGACGCGCGTCCGGTCGGCGATTCGCATGGCCGGTACGAGGAGACGACCGGAAAAGTAGCCTGCTATCTAGGTGAGCGGGTCGGGGTCGGGGATGCGGTCGTCGCTGGTATCGTCGCCGGCGTCGTCACCACCCGTAGTGTCGCCGTCGCCACCGACCCCATCACCGGGCGTCGTGTCGATACCGAGTCCCTCGCCGAAGCCTCGTCCGAAGAGGAAGTAGACGACGACTTGGAGGTAGAACAGCACGAAGAAACCGACGAGGACGACGCTCAGGGCTCCACCGACGAACCCCAGGACGATGGAGACGACGACAGCGAGGACGACGGCGACGAAGTAGTCGCCGGTGAACGCCGCCTCGCGAATCGTCCCGAGGTCGAACGCCGCGCCGATGTCGTCCTCGTAGGCGAAGTTGGCCGTAGCCGCGGGAATGAGGTACGCGGCGACGAGCGAGAGCAAGAAGCCCACGAGCAGGGCGAGCCCACCCAACAGGCCGATGCCCGTTCCCGCCCCCTCGGCACCGCCACCGGCGGCGAGGGCGCCCGCCCCGAGGACGAACGTCCCGAAGAAGATGACGACGATGGGGATGATGGCGTACGCGAACTGGATGACGAACACGAGGACGCCGTCGACGAACAGGTCGCCCCAGTCGTCGAACACCGGTGGCGTCTCGGCGTCCCTGACCCCGGCGTCGAGGACTCTGACGAGGTAGCCCTGCACCGGGAGGACTGGGATGAACAGGAAGCTGAATATCGTCAACACCCCGCCGACGAGTACGGTCTTCAGCCAGTCGTCGTGCTGTCGCGGAAACGAGAGGGCATCACTCAACATGCGGGCGCTGTTTCAGAACTCCGCTACAAATAGGTTCACCCGATAGACGCGGGAAGGCGGGGGCTTCGAGGAGTCAGACGGCCGTGCCGGCGGGTTCCTCCCGGGACTCCATCTCGAGCTGGGTCGCGTCCTCGAACCCCTCGCCGTAGAGTCGGAACGCGACGACTGCGGCGTAGAAGTTCACGGGGATTGCGAGCAGGAACCCGATGACGGGGACAACGTTGAGGATACCGACGACGATACCGGCGGCGATACCCACACCGAGTGCCATCAGCCACGGGACGGCGTACTTGCCGCTCGTGAGCGCGGGGCGGATCTCGACGAACGCGAACCCGTCACCGATGTTGCCCGTCCGGGCGTGGTTTGCCAGCGCCGCGGGCGTGACGTACCAGACGACGAGGAACAGCACGGTGGAGACGAGGAAGCCGACCAGCGACCCGAGGATGGCACCGAAGCCGACGTCACCGCCCGTGATGGCACCCAGGATGACGCCGCCGCTGCTCACGGCGAAGACGATACCCGGGACGAGCAGGTAGACGAACGCCACGACGAACGCCTTCAGACCGTCGGTGAAGAGTTCGCCCCACTCGTCGAAGACGGGCGGTACGTCCTCACCGGCCATGCTCCCCCGGAGCACCCTGACGTAGTACCCGAACAGCAGGAACACCGGGATGAACAGGAAACTCAGGAGTGCGATGACGGACCCGATGAGGAGGGTTCTGATCCAGTTCTCTTCGTCGTTCCGCGGATAGTTGATAGCTTCTTCGAGCATGATGACACCCGACGGCAACGCCGTCGAACGGAGGAAGTAACTCCTTCCCCGGGAATAACGGTGGAGTCGGCGCTCGCCAAATCACCCACAGAGGAGAGTCACGTCAGTCGACAATTCGACTGCCGCCGGCCGGACAGAACTCCTGTATCAGGTCCGGTGAAGCCACCTTCCGGACGAACGAGCCGTCCACGAAGCGGTCGCGGAACTCCCGGTAGACCATCTTGGCGATGTCGTTCTGGGCGTACTGCCCGGGTTCGAGGCGAACGAGCGTCTCCGCCTGTCCCTCGATGGCCGACGGCGGCCCCCCGACGGCGCGGGAGTAGGGCTCGACCTGGATGCCGACGGCCACGCCGACGGGGGTGTCCTCGTGGTACGTCCGGTCGCCGCGGACGACGAACGACCCCTTCTCGACGTACTCGCCGGACTCGGGGGTCTTCGAGACCTGGTCTGGAGCCACCTCGTAGACGTCGCCGGTGAACTGCCCGTCCTTCCAGATGGAGGAGTACGAGACGGCGAACTGTGCGGCCTCCTCCCGGGACTGCTGGGGGATGTCCACGTCACGGGCGGCCTCGCTCGGCCCGGTCGCCTTCAGGACTGTCGCCGGGGCGCCGTGGGCCTGCGTGTGGAAGAAGCGGTCGCCCGTCTCCATGTACTTCTTCACGAGTTCCTCGTTCTGGTCGGCGTTGCGCCCGCCGATGACGAGGAAGCCGTCGCTCGTGTGGAACCAGCGGAACCGCTCGTACCACTGCTCGTCGCGGCGGATCGGGACCGACGAGCGGGTGAGCCAGTCGACGTCCTCGTCCCCCACGGCCTCGTCCTCCCCCGCCTGCTCGTCGGCCGACCAGTTCGCCTTGCGCTCCTCGAGTTCGGCCAGTTCCTCGCGGGTGTCCTCGATGGCCGCGAGCGCCCCCTCCTTCTTCTCGGCGACGCGCTTGGCTTCGGTGTAGAGGCGGTCGGCGTTCTTCTCGACACCCTCGCGCACCCGGACCGTGACGCGGGTGGCGTCCTCGCCGAGCGCGAGCGTGACGGTCCCCTCGCTCCCGTCGACGTCGACGACGGCCTCTGCGGCGGAGATACCGCGCTCGGCCCCCTCCTCCAGCGTGGCGGCGATGTCGTCCCACGGGACGTCCTCCTCGCGGGCCGACCGGACCGTGCGGACGACCTCGTCCACCGTGTCGTAGTTCGCGTACAGGAGTTCCGCCTTCTCCCGTTCGGCCTCGGCCTGCTTCTCGAAGTTCTCGATGGCACCCTCCTGTTGCTCGATGATGCGTTGTTTGCGGGCGATCTCCTCCTCGAAGTCGGGCCGGTCGCTCGTCGGGTCGGTCGGTTCCTCGCGCTCGCGTTCCAGTTCGTAGAAGTACGTATCCAGCGCCTCGTTGAACGTGTCGAAGCGTTCGCTCTCGAGGTGTTCGTGCTCCTCCAGCGGAACGGGGGTGGCGTCGACCACCTCGCCCTCGTCGTCGCGGTAGAGCCGCGGGTCGAGGTTCCCCTCCTTCAGGTTCGTCCGGAGGGTCTCGATGACCCGCCAGAGGTCGTCGTACTCGTCGTCGGTGGCCTCGGCGATGTCGAGCGTCTTCTCGACGCCGGCACGGGTGCAGAGCTCCTCACCCCACAGGCCGCCGAAGTTGAGTTGCGTGGCGATGGTCCGGACCACGTCGGTGTCCGAGTCGTCCATCACCGCGCCGAACCGCTCGCGGGTGGCGGTGAGCGGGTCGAACCGCGAGGCAGGGTAGCCGTACTGGCTGCCGGGCGCGACGGTCCGAGACTTGAGTCGGACCGTATCGAGACACGAGACCACCTCGCGGTCCTCGTTCAGGACCGCGACGTTGCCGTCGCCGAACAGTTCGACGACGACGAGCGTGGTCGCGTCGCCACGCTCGAAGCGGAACGTGAGGATGCGGTCGAACTCGAACTGTTCCACGTCCTCGAAGTCGGCCCCGCTCACGCGGTTCCGGAGCATCATCGCGAAGTTCGGGGGGCGGCCGGGCGCGTCTGGGACCCGCTCCTGTGCGGCGAGGTGGACCCGTTTCGGGTCGCGGACCTCGGCCAGCAGTTCGAGTCGCCCCGCGTCGAAGTCCCGCATCTTCAGCCGCAGCAGGTCGTCGGGGTAGAGGTAGGCCTTGTCGACCTTCGCGCCCGCGTGCCGCCGGAGTTCCGTGACGAGCGCCGCGAGGTCCACGCTCGTCAGGGCACGCTTCTGGTCCATGCCGGTGCGACTCGGGGCGCGAGCAAAGGCCCGTCGGTTCCCGACGCCACGTCAGGCCACGGCCGCGAACTCCTCGCCGAACGCGAGGAACAGCCCCACCCCGACGAGGCCCACGGCGCTCGCCACCCCGAACGAGAGCACGGGGTCGATAGCGTAGAGGTAGCCACCGAGGACGCCCGCCGGGACGACGAGCGTGTTCCGGACGAGGTAGTAGGTACCCGTGACGCGGCCCCCGGCGTCCGTCTCCGCGGGCCCGACGATGAGCGCCTTGTGCGAGGGGAGCCCGGCGAACCGGAGCCCGGAGAACGCGAACAGGGCCACGAGCACCCACTGGTCAGCCGGCGCGAGGATGAGCAGGACGGGGAAGGTCGCGTAGACGAGGAAGCCCGTGGCGACGACGGGCTTGAGACCGACGCGCTCGGCCACCTTCGAGACGGGTACCATCGTCAGCAGCGCGACGGTCATCTCGACGCCGAGGAGGACGCCGAAGAAGGCGGCTGGCGAGACGTCGAAGCCGAACCCCTCGAAGCCGACGCCGAGGCGCTTGGCGACGACGATGGAGAAGAAGACGTAGACCATCCCGTTGGCGAAGCGGACGAGCGTGTCCCCGAGGAGGAGCGGCCTGAGCGGGTCCGGCATCCCGAGCAGGTCCCGTCGGACGGTCTCGAGGCCGGCGAACGACTTGCCGAAGGAGTCACCGCTGGGGTCGTAGAGACGGTACTGTGCGAGCGTGGCGAGCAGGCCGAACGCGACGGCGATGAGCAGGACGGCCTGGAACCCCTCGACGAACGGGGTGACGCGCTCGACGACGACGGCCGCCAGCAGGGGGCCGAGCAGGAACCCGGTCCGGCGGAACACCTCCGTCGAGGCGAAGCCGCTGGCGAGGCGTTCGGGCGGCACGGACTGCTTGACGATTGCGAACGTCGCGCCGAGCCCGAACGACTTCCAGGCCTGCGCGAGCAGGAGACCGAGAAAGAGGAACGCCCACGCGGGCAGGCCGAACACGGCGAGGTCCGGGGCGAGCGCCCAGACGAGGAAGCCCGCGGAGGAGGCGAGGCCGAACGCCGTCAGCGCCGTCCGCGAGCCGACGCGGTCCGAGACCAGCCCACCTGCGTAGGGGTAGACGGCACCGACGAGGTCCGAGAACGAGCGGTAGAGGCCGACGACGACGGCCGAGGCACCGAGCGCGTCGAGGTAGAGCCCGAAGTACTGGTTCGTCATCTGGAAGCCGAGCGAGAACGCCAGCATCGCCACCGAGAGGACGATCACGTCACGCTCGAGCGACAGGAACTGTCGGAACGGACCGAGCGTGTCCACGGCGTCGCCCTCCTCTGCCATCTGGTGAAGATGGGGGGCCATCGGAGCATAAAACCGGCCGACGCGGGCGACGTGGTGATACCCGACCCTACTTATACCTGCGTGTCGATCAGGGCCAACCATCACGCCGGTCACTGTTCCACTGCACGGCATGGGCCGCGGCGTCCCCGTGCGGCAGGCACTCGTCCGGGGGGAGAGCCGTCGCGCCGCGAGTGTGCTGTCGCGGCTGGCGGAACTCGACGAGGCCGCGGCCGTCCGCTCGCGGCTCGGCGTCCACCTCACCGACGCCTCCCTCGGTCGTTCCAGCGACGGGCCGTACGTCTACTACCGGATCGAACTCGACCGTGGCGGTGGACTCGCCGGTCGCTACCGGGCGCTGGTCGACGCGGCCGCCGAGGAGTCAGACGCGTTCGCGGCGACGATACGCACGTTCGACCGACTCACCGACGGGGACCCCGTGAGCGCCGAGTTTCGGACGGACTGGGTCGTCGGCGAGACTGACGCCCGCAGCGACTCGCCGTGTACAGAGGACTGAAGGGAACGCTCGGCCGTCACGCTCGGGGTCAGAGTCGCGCGACCAGCCCCGTGAGCGCCTCGTGGCCCCCCTCGGTCAGCGGCCGACCGTGTCCCGGACAGGCGACCTCGAACGGGGGGACCCGGTCCGCGAACGTCCGTATCGACTCCCGAAGCTGGTACATGTCGTACGAGTCCAGCCAGAAGGGCGGCGTCAACTGCCCGCCCTCCACCCAGATGAGGTCGCCGAGGAACGCCACGCCGAGGGTATCGTGGACGTAGACCGTGTGTCCGGGGTTGTGCCCCGGCGTGTGGTACGCCGTGAACCCACCGATGCGGTCGCCGTCGGCCACGGTCAGCACGTCCGCCGGGAGCGAGAAGAACGGACGGACGAGCCGGTGGAACAGGCCCTTCGGGTGGGCGGTCGGTGGGTGGTCGATGCCGCGGGCGAGGCGGGCGTCGGCCTCGCCCACGTGGACCGCCCCGTCGAACCCGGCGGTCCGGAGTTTCGGGAGGCCGCCCGTGTGGTCGAGGTCGTAGTGCGTCAACAGCACCCGGTCGAGGTCCGCGGGCGCGTACCCGTGACCCGCGGCGCGGAGTTCCGACCGGAGGGACGGCCGATTCAGCGGCAGTCCCGTGTCCACCAGCGTCACCTCCCCCCCCTCGTCGACGAGGTAGGCGTTCGAGGCCAGCGGCGGGAACAGGCCGACGCCCAGTTCCCAGACGCCGTCGGCGAGCCGAGTTGGCATGCCCACGTGTAGGGTGCGACGGGTCATGAAGGCGCTGTCCGACCCAGGGGCCGAGCCGTCGAGTGTGCCACGGTCGCACGATTTGGCCCGTGACAACCCCCCGGATATAGTCGTGGCGGCCCTCACGCAGGACAGCATGTCCTCCGCTACCGGCGACGGGGCGTCGCGGAGCCGCCCTGTCCTCGCGCTCGCGCTCGCCCTCACCGTCGTCACCGCCGGCTGTACGCTCCCGTTCCTCGGCCCCGACCCCGACAGTTTCGGCGCCACCTACGACTACAGCTTCGGCGTGGACGTCTACGGCAACCTCACGGACGTGACCATGCGGGCGCCGCTCCCGGTCGGTCCGAACGGCACGCCCCTCGACGCCGAGGTGCTCCTGCCGGACGGCGCGGTCCGCGACCGCGACGACCAGCGGGTGTTCGACGCGCGCATCGTCGAGACGGAGTTCGGGCCGATGCTCGAACTGACCGCCGACCGCTTCGAGGTGGTCCCGCGGTACTTCACCACCGTCGAGGAGGACGGCGTCGGCCGACAGGTGGAGATATCGGCCGACGAGTACGACCCCGAGAATCCCGACCACCGGAAGGTCGACTTCCGGTCGGCCAGCGTCTCCGTGACCGTCCGTGGCGAGTACCCTGTCGACACCCGGTCGCCCGTCGGCTCCGAACCGGTCTTCCACAACCAGACCGCCCGGCAGGTCGTCGACTGTCCGATGCCGACGACGGACGGGGCGACCTGCTACGCCTACGAGGGGCCGTTCTACCTCTCGTACGACGCCGACCCGGAGACGCGGGTGCAGGCGTTCGTCAGCTTCAGCGGTGACAACGAGTGGTTCGCCGGCGGCTGGACGGGCAACAGCTACCGCGACCACGTCGGGGTCGAGGCGAACGGCACGCAGGACGACTGGGTCGACGGCGAGGGGACCCTCCTGACCGGCGACGGCAACTACCGGGACTGAGCGGGCCCGGAATCGTGGCCGTCGCGTGACGCCGGACTCATGTTCCTCCCCTTCTTTGCGTCCGTATGGAACCCGCCCCCGACGTGACGACACACGGCCCCGGTTCGCCCGAGGTGGCCGTGGTCGGGGGCGTCCACGGTGACGAACCGTCGGGGGTCCGGGCCGTCGAACGCCTCCGTCGGGCCATCGACCGTGGAGAACTCGACCTGCAGCGTGGGGTAGCACTCGTCGTCGCCAACCCGCCCGCCGTCGAGGCGGGCGTCAGGTACCTCGACACGGACCTCAACCGTTCGTTCCCGGGGGACCCCGACGGGGACAGGGAGGAGCGGCTCGCCGCGCGACTGGCCGCCGAGACGGGGTAGCTGCTGACGCTCTCGCTCCACGCCACCCACTCGGCGGCCGAACCCATCGCGCTGTTCGACGCCGCTCAGGCCGGGATGCTCAAGTGCGCCAGCGACCTCCCGGTCCCGTACGTCGTGGACCACAGTCGCGCCGCCTCGGGCTCGTACTCCGCGGTGACCGACGTCCTGACCGTCGAGGCCGGCAGTCAGGGGACGGAGGCCGCGGCCGTCACGGCGGAAACGCTCGCCCGCGAGTTCCTCCGGTCGGCTGACGCCCTCGCGGGGACGCCCGCGTCGGTGGACGCCACGTACTTCGCCGTGGCCGAGCAGGTGGCGAAACCGCCGGGGGAGTCCTACGAGATGCTCGTGGACAACTTCGAACTCGTCCGGGCGGGCGACCCGTTCGCGCGGGCCGACGGCGAGACGCTCCACGCCGAGGACCCGTTCTACCCCATCCTGATGAGCGCGTGGGGGTACGCCGACGTGTTCGGCTTCGAGGGGTGCAAACTGGGGGAGAGCGTCTCCGAGGCGCGAGCGGCCCTCGCCTCCGGGTCGGGCGGTAGCGGCCACTCCCCGGCGAGTGACTGACCGGGCACCGGGTGCGGCGACGCGCCGAGCAGACGGATTTCGACAACCGTTTAGGGGCCGGTCCGTAGCGTTCTGGTAATGGGTGAATGTATCATCTGCGGCACCTCCACGGAGGGCCACGTCTGTGAGACCCACCAGGAGGACGTCGCGTTCGAGTTCCGAGGCAACCGACCCGGCCAGCTGAAACCCGGCCGATTCTACCGAGGTACCGTCGACGGCTACGCCGAGTTCGGCGTCTTCGTGGACCTGAGCGACCGCGTGACGGGGTTGCTCCACCGCTCCAAGCTGGACAAGCGACTCGAGTCCCTCGACTGGGAGGTCGGCGACGCGGTGTACGTCCAGGTCACGAACATCCGCGACAACGGCGACGTGGACCTCGGCTGGTCCATCCGCCAGTCCGAGCGGGACTTCCGGGGCGTCCTCGTCCAGGACCCCGAGGGCGATAAGCTCGCCGAGCAGGAGGCGGACGAGTCGGGAAACGGGCCTGAGGCGGAGACGGAGACGGCACCGGAACCGGAACCAGACGCCGAACCCGAACCGGAGCCGGAACCCGACTCGGGCGAGACCGACCCCGAGCCGGCGGCCGACACCGAGCCGGCGGCCGACACCGAACCGGAGCCGAAACCCGAGACGGGGGCCGACAACGTTGCCGACGAGGAGGTCGACAGGGTCCCGGTCGAGGACCTGCGCGAGTTCGTCGGTGAGGACGTCCGCATCGAGGGTGAGATCGTCAGCGTCCGGCAGACCTCCGGGCCGACCGTGTTCGAACTCCGCGACGAGACCGGCGTGGTCGACTGCGCCGCCTTCGTCGAGGCCGGCGTCCGGGCCTACCCCGAGGTAGAGGTGGGCGACATCGTCCGACTCGTGGGTGAGATCCGCGTCCGCCGCGACGAACTGCAGGTCGAGACGGAGGCGCTCGCCGTCCTCGCCGACGAGGAGCGCGAGACGGTCACGGAGCGGATGCAGGAGGCGCTCGACGCGGCCGCCGACCCCGGCGAGGTCGACCCCATCGCCGAGGACGAGGCCGTCGCCGCCGTCACCGAGTCGGCCCGCGAGGCCGGCCGGACCATCCGTCGCGCGGTCAAGGAGTCCCGGCCTATCGTGGTCCGCCACTCCGCGGACACCGACGGCTACGTCGCCGGGGCCGCCATCGAGCGTGCGGTCCTGCCGCTCGTCCGTGAAGAGCACGCGGGTTCCGACGCGGTCTACCACTACTTCGACCGTCGCCCGCTCGAGGGCACGGTCTACGACCTCGACGACGCGACGAACGACGTGACCCGGATGCTGGGCGACCGGGAGCGTCACGACGAGAAGATCCCGCTGTTCGTGTTCGCCGGCGCCGGCGGCACGCGCGACTCGCTGGACGGCCACGAGCTGCTCGGTGTCTACGGCGCGGACCGCGTCGTCGTCGACGGCACCCCCGTCGAGAGCGAGGTCGCCGACCTCGTCGAGACGGTCGTCGCCACCGACGAGCGACGGACCGCAGGCACCGTCGCCGCGACGCTCGCGGCCGGCATCAACCCCGACGTGCGCGACGACCTCGGGCACCTCCCCGCGGTCACCTACTGGGACGACCTCCCCGAGGCGTACGCCGAGGCCGCAGAGGCCGCCGGCGTGGACGCGGAGGCCGCCACCCGCCTCCGAGAGGCCATCGCGCTGGAGGCGTACTACCAGTCCTACGAGGACAAGCGCGAACTCATCATCGACCTGCTGTTCGACCAGCAGCACGGGCTGGCCGAGCAGGTGTCGACCCAGTTCCGCACGAAGCTGGAGGCGGAGATGGACACCGCGCTGGCGAACCTGGAGACCCGTGAGGCCGGTGGCGTCGAGTTCACGGTCCTCGACACGGACTCGTACACGCACCGCTTCGACTTCCCGCCGACGGGGCTCCTGCTGGACGAACTCCACCGCCGCGACGGGCAGGGCACGGCCGTCACCATCGGCGTGGGTCGCGACGAGCTGCAGGTCCGGACCTCGGAGGACGTGGACCTCCGCGCGGTCGTGGACCGTGTGGCGGACGCGGTACCGCAGGGCGGCGTCTCGGCCCGTGGCACCCGCGAGGGCGTCGTCGAGTTCCTCGCCGGCGAACGCGACGCCGTCGTGGACGCGGTCATCGAGGAGGTGGCGGCCGAGTTGTCGGCTGCACCAGCGGCTTAGAGTCGAACCGACATCTTCTCGCCGAACTCGGACTCCGAGTCGAGGTCGCGCGCTGGCACCGACCAGTCTTCCAGCCGCCATCCCCGTCCGAGTGCCACCCAGCGTCGACTGGCGACCGCAAGGCACGTATCCCGTGACCACGGACACGTCGTAAGCGGATGAGTACGGACACCGAGGCCGAGAGCGCGTTCGACCGGGTCTGCCGCCACCTCGCCGAGCGACTGCTCGACGACGACCTCGACCCGGACGACGTCGAGCACGCCAAGACCGACGCCTGCTCGGAGTTCGGCGCGGCGACGGTCCCCAAACACTCGGACATCGTGGACGCGGCCCCAGACGGGAAGCGCGAGGAACTCCAGAAGCTCCTCCAGCGAAAGCCGGTTCGCACCGCATCGGGCGTCTCGCCCGTCGCCATCATGACCTCGCCACACACCTGCCCGCACGGGAAGTGTCTGTACTGTCCCGGTGGGCCGGCGAGCGAGTTCTCCTCCTCGCAGTCGTACACGGGTGAGGAGCCGGCCGCGGCGCGAGGGGTGCAGAACGACTACGACCCGTACGGCCAGGTGACCCTGCGACTCGAACAGCTCCGGCGTATCGGCCACCCGGTCGACAAGATAGAGCTCATCCTGATGGGCGGCACCATGACCGCACGAAGCCACGACTACCAGGAGTGGTTCGTCAAGCGGGCCTACGAGGCGATGAACGACTACGACACGGGGAGCGAGCCGAATCCGAGCGAGACGGAGTCGTTCAAGCCGGACCCCGAGTCGGTCGTGTTCCGCTATCTGGAGGACGTGATAGCGGAGAACGAGCAGGCCGACGTGCGGGCCATCGGCACGACGTTCGAGACCAAGCCGGACTGGTGTGACCCCGAGCAGATCGACCGGATGTTGCGGCTGGGGGGGACGAAGGTCGAGGTGGGGGTCCAGACCACCTACGAGCGCGTGAACCGCGAGATGCACCGCGGACACGGCGTCCAGGCGAGCATCGACGCGAACCGTCGTCTGCGTGACGCCGCGTTCAAGGTGGGATTCCACATGATGCCCGGCCAGCCAGGGATGTCGAAGGCGATGTGTCTAGAGGACTTCCGCGAGCTGTTCGAGAACCCCGACTGGCGGCCGGACTACCTCAAGATATACCCGACGCTCGTCGTTCGCGACACCGTTACGTACGACATGTGGCGGCGAGGCGAGTACGAACCGCTGACCAACGAGGAGGCCGCGGAACTGGTCGCGGAGATAAAGAAGGACATCCCGCGGTACGTCCGCCTCCAGCGCGTCCAGCGTGACATCCCGGCCGACCACATCGACGCGGGCGTCTGGAAGTCGAACCTCCGCCAACTGGCCCGCCAGCGGATGGCCGAGCACGGCTGGACCTGCGACTGCATCCGCTGTCGGGAGGTCGGGATGAACGACGAGACGCCCGAGACCGTCGAACTGGACACGCTCACCTACGAGGCCGGCGGCGGCACCGAGCACTACATCTCGTTCGAGGACTTCGACCGGGACCTCCTCGTGGGGTTCTGTCGGCTGCGGTTCCCGAGCGAGGACCGCACGGCGAGCGACGACGGTCCCGTCCGCCGCGAACTCGAGGACGCCGCGCTCGTCCGCGAACTCCACGTCTACGGCAACGAGGTGGGCGTCGGGCAGGACTCGGACGGCGAGTACCAGCACGAGGGCTACGGTCGGCGACTGCTCGCCGAGGCGGAGCGTCGAGCGCGCGAGGCGGGCTACTCGAAGCTCGCGGTCATCTCGGGCATCGGCGTGCGCGAGTACTACCGCGACAAGCTCGGCTACGTGCAGGACGGCCCGTACGTGAGCAAGCAGTTGTAGGGTGAGAGTTCGTGAGTCGGGACGGCCGGTGGAACGGCGGCACGGGTCGCGGTAGGTGGTAGACCGTACTCCCAGCAGCCGCACGCACCGGGGCCCTCCTCGGTCGAGTGAACCGAACGGCCTGCGCGACCGCCGCGGGCTTTTTGCCCAGCGCCCGGGCGATAGCCTTCAACAGATTCATGTGCTCACCTCCTTTTCCAGGTGTGGAGACATTCTCGGGGCTGTCCCCTGGCCCCTGTTCGTTGAGCGACTGCAGTTCGGTGAGGAACGGCGAGGAACGCAGTCGTTCGAGAAAGCCCCGGCCGACCTCGCGTGACGCATCGTCTGTCTCGGTACTCATTGTTGGATCCGTGGATCGAGGTAGCTGTAGGTGATGTCGACGCCGAGGTTCACGAGCGTGAACAACAACGCGAACGTGAGGACGGTCCCCTGCACCAGCGGGTAGTCGGTCGCGCCGATGGCGGAG
>Ga0207797_1000437_pt1 | contig 32199 bp, 32 predicted proteins | sample PRCRCaboRojoPR_6_FD_187275 | JGI IMG/M metagenome (GOLD analysis project Ga0207797, IMG submission 187275) | Marine sediment microbial community from Cabo Rojo, Puerto Rico - PR CR 10% Liquid 1 (SPAdes) | ecosystem: Environmental > Aquatic > Marine > Coastal > Sediment | place: Cabo Rojo, Puerto... | reverse complement strand
CCCCCGCCAGTAGTCGACCGCTCGATAGACGATGTAGAGAATCGCGTTGAGCAGCCCCGCCAGCGCGAAGAGCATGCCGACCTGGGGACTGTACGTCTCGAAGAGCCCGCCGGTCCCACCGAGTTCGCTCAGGCCGAAGGCGAAGAAGCCGGCGATGACGCTCCAGACCAGGAGGATCGCCGCGATACGGGCTCCATCTTCGATGTAGGACGGGATTGGCTTCGACGGGGGCAGGGATTCGGTTCCTGACATACTTCGGGGAACGGCCATCTTCGAAAAAGCCCTCCCGATGGCCATGGCCCTCGTTTCATGATTGTCGTTCACGCGACACGGGGTCGTCAGTGCAGGCCGACCTTCGAGAGCACCCACTCCCGCTGGGACTGGGTGGTCTGGACCAGCGTGACCCCCGACAGGATGAGCACGCCGCCGACGATGGTTCGAAGGGCGAGCGATTCGCCGAGCACGACGACCCCGAAAAAGACCGTCATCACGGGTTCGGCGGTCCCCAGGACGCTCGCGTGCGTGGCCTCGACCCGGTTGAGCCCCTCGTAGAGCAGCACTAGCGGGACCCCGGTGCCGATCACGCCGATCGCTGCGACGAGCCAGAGCTGCGTGGGTGTCCTCGGGAGGCCGCCACCGGTCTGGAGCCACCGCAGGCCGATAGCCCCGGCGGTCGCGACCAGGACGTGGGCAGTGAGCAAGCGGGGGCTCACGTCCGCCACGAGTGCCCGCCCGCCCACATTATATATTGCGTAGCCGACCGCGGACGCGCTGACAAGCAACAGGCCGGGCACCGAGACCGCCAGGGAATCGACCCCGACGACCAGCACCACGCCTGCGAGCGCCAGCCCGAGCGCACCCAGGAGAGGCCGGGTCAGCTGCTCGTCGAGGACGACGACCGAGAGTGCGAAGACGTAGAGGGGGTAGGTGTAGAACACGATGCCCGTCAGGCTCGCGGTCATAAAGGAAAGACCCCAGAAGTACGCGAGGGACAGCACGGCGTAGATGACGCCGAGGGCGGTGGCCGACCGGACCGTGCGGCGGTCGAGAACCGTCGCCTCCCCCCGCACGGACAGGACGAGCCAGACCACCGCCGCCCCGATGAGAAACCGGAAGAACAGCAGCGTTGGCCGGCTCAGACCCTCGGCCTCCGCGAGCTTGCCGATGGTGGCGAGGGTGCCGAGGCCGGTCGCGGCCGCGAGGACCATCAACCCGCCAGCGGTCACGTCTCGCATTCGGGCCCGGATTCGACGGGGTCCGTGTTAGGTGTGCTCATCTCCGGGTGGCGAGGCGTCGTCCCAACCACTGCACGATATTGGGACGCTTGGTCGGATCGGGCGCCTCAGAACTCGGTGACCAGCTCGACTCCGGTCGTCCCGTACTCCGTCATGGCCGCCAGCCGCTCGGACACGTCATCGAGCCCGACCTCGTTGGTGACCAGCGCGCCGGGATCGAGCGCCCGCTCGTCGATGAGCCGGAGGAGTTCGTCGTACTTCGAGGGGGGCATTCCCCGCGACCCGAGGAAGGAGACGTCCCACCGCGTCATGGCGTCGATGGGCAGTGGGACCTCGCCCTTCTCGGCCTCGGTGGTCAAGCCCACCTGCACGTGGGTGCCTCGGGCGCGGAGACAGTCGATGCTGTTCCGGCAGGTCTCGGCCCGTCCCAGGGCGTCCATCGAGAGATGGGCGCCCCCGTCGGTGACGTCCCGAATTTCGGCAGGCACGTCGTCGATGCCACTCGCGTCGATAGTGTGGGCTGCGCCGAGGTCGCGTGCCATCTCGAGCGGGGGCTCGCGGACGTCGACGGCGATCACGCGACCGCCGAGGGCGCTCGCGATCTGTACCGCCGCGAGTCCCAATCCGCCGCAGCCGTGAACCGCGACCCAATCGCCGGGGCCGAGGCCCGCGCGGTGCACGAGTCCGTGGTAGGCTGTGACGTACCGGCAGCCCAGTGCGGCGGCGTCCCGGGCCGAAACGCCGTCGGGCAGTTCGACCAGGTTATAGTCGGCCCGCGGGACGTGGAACTGTTCCGCGAACGCCCCAGGGGCCGACTCCTCGAAGCCGAGCGCGTAGCCGTCCGTACAGACGTTCCCGTGGCCGTTTCGGCACTGGTGACAGGTACCGTCGCCCAGGTTGAACGGGGCCGTGACCCGGTCTCCCGGCGCGAAGGCCTCGACGCGCTCGCCGACGGCCAGTACCTCGCCCGCGGGTTCGTGGCCCAGGATCTGCCCGATGGGGACCTGGTCGTCCGCCCATTCACCGTGACCCTGCCAGGCGTGCCAGTCGCTGCGGCAGATGCCACAGGCCTCGACCGCCACGATGGCACCGTCGGGAGCCGGTTCCGGTTCCGGCACAGACTGTAAATCCAGTGGTTCGCCGTATTCCTCGAGAACGAGGGCTTTCATGTCCGGCACTGCGCGGGGCGGTCACAAAGACCTACTGTGGGCGGGGGCGGTGAACAGCAGCGCCGATCGGTCAGCCGGAGTAATCGACGTAAGTCGCGCCGCGCATCTCCTCCAGGAGGTTGATGGCGGCGTCAGCCCCTTCGCCGACCGAGGAGGCGACCTGGCGGTTGCCGCCGATGCAGTCGCCTGCCGCGTAGACCTTGTCCATCCCGGCGTTGAGCTCCTCGTCGACCTCGATGTAGTTGCCGTCGGTGGGGAGCCCGAGCATCTCGGCGAGGTCCTGGCCGCCGGCCTGGCCCACCGCCACGAACAGGCCGTCGAGGTCGGTCTCCTCGCCGTCGCGGAAGACCACCTGCTCGAGTTCGCCGTTGCCCTCCAGGTGGTCCATCGGGGCGTCCTCGATGGGAATCCCCTCGCGGTCCAGCCGCTCTTGGAGCTCGGCCGACATCTCCAGTTCGCTGCCGTTGGTGTAGAGGGTGACGTCGTCGGTGTAATCGAGCATGAGCAGTGCCTCCTTCGCGGCGTAATTCGCCGCCCCGATCACGCCGACTGTCTGGTCCTGGTAGAAGAAGGCGTCACACTCCACGCAGTGCGAGACGCCGTTGTTCTCGAACGCCTCGATGTTCCCGACGCCGGGGGTCTTGTACGAGCCGCCGGTGGCGATGATGAGCCCTTCGGCGGTGTACTCGTTTTCGTCGGTCTCGACGCTGTAGCGCATGCCGTCCTGACCCACGCGGATCACCTCTTCTTCGACGAATTCGGCGCCGAATCGTTCGGCGTGTTCGTGGCCGAGCTGGACGATCTCGGGGCCGGTCGTCCCCTCGGGGAACCCGAGGTAGTTGTCGATCGTCTCGACGTCGCGGGTGGTCCCCCCGCCCTTGTCGAAGACGAGGGTCTCCTGGCCGGCCCGCGCGGTGTAGATCGCGGCGCTCGCTCCCGCGGGGCCGCCGCCGATGATGATCACGTCTGCCATGTATGGGCCACTCAATATTGCGTGACGTTTTAATCTCACGGTGTCCGAGAATCGGATAATAATGGCTGTTATGTGGGTCAATGGGGACATTGGCAACATTCTGACTGCTGCCGTAATTGTGTATAATGCACACATACGACAACTTTGTCGGAGCCACCGGCGGCGCGGAAACGGGGTGGCGAACCGCGCATCCGGTCGAAGGGGAGTCATTTTCCGGCGTGCCCGCGGAGGAGGGATATGGACCCGCGGACCCGTGACCACGCCGAAGTGCTCGTGGACTGGAGCGCGAGAATCGAATCGGGTGACGACGTCGTCGTCTCGGTGGCCTCCGGGGCCCACGACCTCGCGGTCGCTGTGGCCGCCGTGCTGGGGGAACGCGGCGCGAACCCGTTTTTCAGGTACGACTCCAGCGAGGTGCGTCGGGCCTATCTCCGGGCACACGACGGGGATTTCGATCCGAACCCGCCACACGAACTCGCCCTGTTCGAATCGGCTGACGCGGCCCTGTTCCTGGGCGGCAGCCGGAACACGACCGAACTCGCGGACGTACCGGGAGCCGTTCGTCAGTCCCACGACCGGGCGCGGGCGGGCATCCGCGAGGCCAGGATGGCCACGGACTGGGTCTCCACCCAACATCCAACCCGCGCGATGGCCCAGCAGGCCGGGATGTCCCTCGAGGCCTACGCGGACTTCGTCTACGACGCCGTCCTCCGGGACTGGGAAGCGCTGGCCGAGGAGATGGCCCAGCTAAAAGGGATCCTGGACGAGGGACGGGAGGTCCACCTGGAAGGCCCCCAAACCGACCTCCGGCTGTCTATCGAGGGCCGGACTGCCGTCAACAGCGCCGCCTCGGTCGCGTACGACTCGCATAATCTTCCCAGCGGCGAGGTCTTCACGACGCCCTGCGACACGGAGGGTACGGTGACCTTCGACGTCCCGATGACCATCAACGGGACCCGCGTCCGGGACGTTCGGCTCACATTCGAGGACGGGCAAGTCATCGACTTCGCTGCGGCCCAGGGCGAATCCACAATCGCCGACGTCCTCGAGACCGATGCGGGAGCAAAACGCCTGGGCGAACTCGGAATCGGGATGAACCGCGGGATCGACCGCGTGACGGACAACATCCTCTTCGACGAGAAGATGGGCGAGACGGTCCACCTCGCGCTGGGCCGGGCCTACGACGCGACGCTCCCGGCGGGCGAATCGGGCAACGAGAGCGCGGTCCACGTCGACCTCATCACCGATATGTCCACGGACTCGCGGCTCTCCGTCGACGGCGATATCGTCCAGCGGAACGGTCGATTCCGGTGGGAGGACGGCTTCGAGGGCTGACGGGCCTCCGCGAGCCGATGGACGACCCGCCCCCGGAATAGGACAAACCGGTTTCGAAGTCTACGACCCCCTTTTAGGTCCGAGGACCGTCCGTACGGGTATGCAACGCCGCGCGTTCCTGGGGTCGATGGCGGGGGCCGGCGGGGTGGCGCTTTCCGGGTGTACTGCCCACGGCGGTCCCAGGCGCCTCGAGGCGCCGACCGAAACGAGGTCGGCCGACGAAGTGGTTCTCAGCTTCGGGCCCGAGGAGGACCCCGTCGCACGGAGCACGCTTCGCTACACGGACACGCCGATCACCGGCGAGATCCTGCCCATCCAGTATTATATGTCCCATCGGGAGGGAACCACAGTCGAGTCACTGCGCCTCTCGATCCGTGCGCCCCCGGCCGGCTACCAGGTCCCCGCGACCGTGTATCTGGCCGTCCCCCAGAACGGCGAGATACCGAACCTGGAGGTGTATGCTGACGACCAGACCGGGACACCGATCGTCGAGGTCGCGGACCTCGGCCTGATGGGCGAGGGCACGTTCGGTATCGAACTCTACGTCGACCCGACCGTCGACACTGATCCGCTCCCGGTCCGCATCCAGCTCGCGAGCCGCGTCGCGGAGCGCGGGCTGCTGGGCCGATCGTACGACCTCGAGGCGGCCACCCGGCTGGAGATGGTGCGGGGCGGGACCGACGGCTCCTGATCCGGGGACTCCGACCCGCGGGCGTCGGCGGGCCCAGACATTTCCTGCTGGAGGAACTCCCGTCGACCATGGCGCAGCCGCTCGTCGAGGCGGTCTCGGGCATCGTCCACGAACCGACCCAGACCGAGGGCCTCGGCGTCGACCTCACGCTCGCGGCCGTCCACCGGGTGAGCGGCCCCGGCCGCGTGGATTTCGGGGGCGGGGAACTCGAGGCGGCGGCCCTCGACCCGGTGGCGACTCGGCTTCGCGACCCCGCGGACGACTACGAATGGTGGGACCTCGATGCGGGCCAGTATCTCCTCTCCTACAACGAGGCCCTCGAGGTGGCCGCGGATCGTCGACCGGTCCTCCAGACGCGAGACGAGGTACTGGCGCGGGGTGGGTTCCATCCGACCCTGCATGTCTCGGCCCTCGAGCCGGTCCCGTTCGCCGTCGGTGGCCAGGGGATCCGACTGAAGGAGAACGCACGGGTGTCGACCCTGCTCGATTCATGCTAACAGGCGGAACCCCGGGCTGGGAACAGACACCCTGGGCCCGGGTATACGATGGTCCCGGAACGGTGTCCCGCACTCTCGCGAAGCCGTCCCGGGGCGCGATACTACGACATCGATCCGGGATGGTCCGGTTCTGGTACTTGAATCTGGGGCCTGCCGTGGGACTACACGCCCACAGACTCCGACGGTCGACCCGGCGCGTCGCATGCATTTGCGGCGCGAATCCATCGATGGCGGTGATCGCCGCGATTCTCCGCGAGCGCCCACGGCTGCCGGTATCCCGCACGGACTCCCGCGGAGCCGTCGGCTCCGCCCCAGGAGTGGGTTACTCTCGTGGAGGTTCTCCCGAGCGAGCCGTCGGATAGCGGCGGCTCGCGTAGCGCAAAACGTGGGTTGCGGGTCGTAAGCCCCCTTCTGTTCTCCCGGCATTCGGCTGAGCGTCCGCGCGATCTCCGGACTACCTTGCACGCGCGGACTTGCACCGGCGAGGGATGGCCGTTCCATCGGTTCGTCGCCCCGTGCGTGGCGGAGCCACGCGCCCTCGGTGGGTTAGCGCTCCCTCCCTTTTTCGGCGAGGCCTTTTTCGGTCGGGATCCGCACACCTCATCGGTGGGACGACGGCGTGTCGTTGCTGTTCCAGGGCCCGGCGGTCTCCCGCCCCGGGCTTGGGCCCGGTCGCCTGTCCGGAGGTGGGGGGACTTTCCTCATGCCCCGCGAGGGCACGGGAACCGGGCGCCCGCTACCCACTGCCCCTAGTCCTGGGAGACTCCTAAGGGGTTCGGTCCCGCTGCCGCCTCGCGCAACGGATTCTGGTTGCATCGTCCCCGCGGCCATCCCGACACGTTACCCCGAAGGGTAACTAAAAACGCCTAAGTAAACCGGAACTCGTTACAATAGACGAGAATGTGGCCGGTTTCGGCATGGCGCGACGACGATAGCGGGACCTCCCCGACCACCCGCAGAGCGGTGCTCGGGGTTGGGGCGTCCCTCGGAGCCTCCGCGCTCGCGGGCTGTGTCGCCACCGGGTCCGGGCCTCGCGTCGCCGTGCTCTCGGCCGGCAGTCTGGCGGTGCTGTTCAACGAGAGCGTCGGGCCCGCGTTCGAGGACGCGACGGGGTACACCTACCGGGGCGAGTTCCACGGCTCGAACGCGGTCATGCGGATGGTCCTCGAGGAGCAGAAACAGCCGGACGTGGTCGTGAGCGCGGACGCGTACCTGCTCCGGGACGCCTTACAGCCCGACGTCGCCACCTGGGACGTGGTCTTCGCCTCGAACGCGGTCGTGGTCGTCTACAATCCCGACACTGCCGTGGGCGCCCGGCTCGACGCGGGCGAACCCTGGTACGAGGTGCTCCGCACTGCCGAGGCCGACATCGCCCGGTCGGACCCCGACCTGGACCCGCTTGGCTACCGCACCGTGCAGCTCTTCGAGCTCGCAGAGCGGTATTACGACGAACCGGGCCTTGCCGCGGCGCTCCGGGAGAAGTTGGTCGTCGACCCGCAGGAAGCCCATCTCCTGGCCGCCGTCGAGACCGGCGACCGGGCGGCGGCCGTCGCCTACAAGAACATGGCGGTGGGCCACGGGCTGCCGTATCGGTCGCTGCCACCGGCGCTCAATTTCGCCGACCCGACCGAAGCCGAGACCTACGCCAGCGCGACCTACACGACGGAAAACGGCACGACGATCGAGGGGACGCCGGTCCTGTACAACGCGACGGTGCCGACCGACGCGGACCGGCCGGAAGCGGGCCGGGCCTTCGTCCGCTTCGTCCTCGAGAATCCAGGCCTGCTCCGGGAGAATGGATTGGTCGTGACCGATGGCTTCCCGAGACCCCACGGGGACGTTCCGCAGGGGGTGCTGGCATGAGAGCCGGTCCAGGCCGCGGCGACCGAGGTGCCGGTAACACGGTCGGCCGAGCGTGGCCCGACCGAGGTGCTCGCATGACGGTCGAGGGAGCCAGAACCGGTCAGGGGGCTCGCCGATGAGCTACGCCGAGGAGATCCGGCGGGTCTCCCGCGGCGAGTACGGCGACTGGACCGCGGCACTCCACGAGCGAGGGGTCCTGACGCTCCTCGGGGCGGTGTTGCTCGTCTACTTGCTGCTCCCCTTCGTCTCCTTTTTCACCTGGATCGAGGGCCTGACCCTCGGGGCGTTCGTCGAGCCGTCGGTCCTCTCGGCGATCCAGTACTCGCTTCTGACCGCGCCCGTCTCCACGGCCCTCGCCACCGTCTTCGGCGTGCCACTCGCCTATGTGCTCGCGCGGAGTTCCTTCCCCGGGAAACCGCTGGTCGACGCGCTGGTGGTGCTCCCGCTCGTCATGCCGCCGGTCGTAGGCGGCGTGATGTTGCTGACGGCCTTCGGCCGCTTTACGGCGCTCGGGGGGCTGGCGGCCGGGCTCTCGCTCCCGCTCACGGACAGCTACCTCGGGATCGTGCTCGCACAGACCTTCGTGGCCTCGCCCTTCCTGATCATCACCGCCCGGTCTGGATTCGCCGCGATCGACCGGGAGGTCGAGCAGGCGGCTCGCAGCCTGGGGAAGGGCCCACTCGAGACGTTCCGGCTCGTCTCCCTGCCCCTGGCCCGCGGGAGCATCCTGGCGGGCATCGTGCTGACCTTCGCGCGGGCGATGGGCGAGTTCGGCGCGACGATGATGACGGCGTACCACCCACACACGATGCCGACGCAGATCTGGGTCACCTTCATCTCGAACGGGGTGAACGCGACCGCCCCGCTCGTGATTGCACTCTTCGCGGTGGGCTTCGCGGTCGTGTTCGCACTACAGTCGGTGGGCAAACGCATCACCTTCAGCTCCTAGGATGGCGCTCGCACTCGAGGGGGTCAGACTCGAGTACCCGACCTTCACGCTAGGGCCGCTCTCGACCCGGTTCGAGCCGGGTGTGACGGTGGTGCTGGGCCCCTCGGGGAGCGGGAAGTCGACGTTGCTCTCGCTGGTCGCCGGCTTCGAGTCCCCCACCGCAGGCACGATCTACCTCGACGGCGAGCGCATCGACCATCGACCGCCCGAGGACCGCCAGGTAGGGATGGTGTTCCAGACCTACGCGCTGTTCCCACACCTCGACGTCCGCCAGAACCTCCGGTTCGGCGCGGCGCCCCACGTGGATATCGATAGGACCTGCGAACTCCTCGAGATCGAGGAGCTCCTCGATCGCGACCCCGAGACGCTGTCGGGCGGCGAGAAGCAGCGGGTGGCCCTCGCCAGGGCCCTCGTGTCGGACCCGGCCGTCCTCTTGCTCGACGAGCCATTGGCCAGTCTCGACGCGCCCATCCGCCGCCGCCTGCGCCTCGATCTCCGGGACGTCCTCGCGGACCTCGACATCCCGGTGATCTACGTGACCCACGACCAGGACGAAGCCTCGGTGGTAGGGGACCGACTGGCGATAATGCTCGACGGCGACGTCGTCCAGGAGGGCGAGACGGGCGAGGTCTTCGACGGGCCGGTCTCGTCTTTCGTCGCGGATTTCCTCGGGATGGAGAACATCCTCTCGGGGGAGATCGTTGGGACGGACGGCCAGGAGACGCTCGTCGACGTCGGCCCGACGACCCTCGTGGCGACGGGGCTCACCCGCTCGGCCGAGGTGGACGTGGCGATCCATCCGCGAGCGATCTCGCTCGCCGAACCGGGGGTGGAAACGGAGGGCAACGCCCTCCCCTGCGAGGTACGGCGGGTGGTCACCCAGCACACCGACGCGACGGTCCTTTTGTCCTGTGACGGCATCGGCCGGCTCACCGCGCGAGTCGACGTCCGGGACGCGGCCGACATCGCCCCTGGCCAGTCCCTCGTCGCCACGGTGGCCCCGGCTGACGTCCATCTCACGGAGCCGGATCGCTGACGGGGGCGCTCGGTGAACGGCGTGAGAGGTCCATGCCCGGTGATTCGGACGTTTCGGCGGTGCGGCCCTTGCGCAGGTAGTGGCGCCACGACCTGAGCAATAGTCAGCTTGAAGGCGCTCGTCCCCTAATGAGTGGTATCATGTCGCAAGGCCGGCACGAGGCGCTGAGTGCCGAGGACGGCCGGCGGGCGGTCGAGCTGGCCAGGGAGTCGGTCCAGTCCTTCGTCGAGCACGGCCGGCGCCAGGACCCTGGGAGCATGCGAGACGCGTTCTATATGCGGGCCGGAGCCGTCGTGCGCCTCGAGACGGGGGACCGTGGGGGTCGGCTGCGAGGGTGTGCGAGCGCCCCGGAGCGACCCACGACCCTCGCGGCCGACTCGGTGCAGCTGGGCCACGCCATCGTCGACGCCGCCGTGCGGGCCGCCAGCGACGAGTCACGGGGCGAGGTCCGGCCGGCCGAACTCTCGAATCTGGCCGTCTCGGTCTTCACCGTGCAGGGAATCGAGGAGTGCGAGGACCCCGAATCCGAGCTCCGGATTGGGCAGGACGGGGTCGCGATGGAGGGCCGGGAGTCAATGGCCTGGCTCTACCCCACGGTGCCCGACACGCAGGGGTGGTCGGCCGTCGAGTGCCTGGATCGGACTGCCCGGAAGGCCGGGCTACCGGGGGACGCCTGGGAGTCCCCGGACGTCGCAGTCCTGCGGCTCGCTGGGCAGGTCTTCGAGCAGGAAGCCCCGGGCGGGCACGTGCGCGAATTTCTAGAATGAGCCCGACGGCAGCAAGAAGCCGACGGCACCGAAGCTGCGCCCGGACCTCCCCTGCCGATCACTCCTCGACGGGTAGCGCCGGGTCGACCCGGTCGACGTCTGCGGCGGCCCTGTCGATGGCGTTGTCCAGGTCGAAGGCCCAGACGACCTCGCCGTCCTCGATCATCCGCTCGAGTAGCGGGGTGCCATCGGTGGGGCCGGCGCGGTCGGCCAGCGCGACGTGGTGGCCGCCGTCGGGGGTTCGGTACACCTGTTTCGCACCGGAGAGTTTGCCCCGCTTCGCGGCCGGCTCCCCCTCGACCGCCACGATGTCGAGGGCGAAGTCGACCGGGTCGGCGTTACTCACGTAGCCGCCGACCCCGAACCCGTCCGCGAGGTCCCGCAGGGCCACCAGGTCCTCGGGCCCCAGCCCGCCGCTCAGGAAGATGTCGACGTCCTCGAAGCCCCGGGCGTCGAGTTCCCAGCGCGTCTCCCGGACGATCTGTCGGAAGTCCCCGCGCCGGGAGGAGGTCGTATCCAGCCGGACGCTGTCGAGTGCGTCCCCGAGGGCCCGGGCCGCACGCACGGCCTCGTCGGTCTCGTCCGAATAGGTGTCACAGAGGGCGACCCGCGGGACGTCCTCCGGCACGGCCTCCTCGAAGGCACGCCACGCGGCCTCCTGGTTGCCCTTTCCGAAGCAGATGAGCAACGCGTGGGGCATCGTCCCGCCGGCCTCGCGGCCGATGACGTCGCCCGCGGCGACGTGCGAGAACCCGTCCATGCCCCCGACGAGGGCCGAGCGCTCGACGACCGCAGCGAGAGACGGGTGGACGTGTCGCGCGCCGAAGCTCAGCGCGGGCTTGTCCCCCGCGGCGCGCGAGGCGTGCATGGCGTTGGTCGCGATGCCGCTCGCGTGGGAGAGGAAGCCGAGCAGCGACGTCTCGTACCGCCCGAAATCGAGGTACTTGCCTTCGATCCGAAGCACTGGCCCCCCGTCGAAAAGCGTGCCCTCGGGGATCGCCCAGACGTCGATGGGGAGCCCTTCGAGAAGCGAGATGGCGTCCTTGACGCCGGCGAGCAGCTCGAACTCGCCATCGGGGAACTGGTCGGCCGTGACTTCGGCGACCACGCGCGGGTTCCGCCCGGCGTGTTCGAGGGTGGTGACCGTCCGGTCGAAGTAGGCGTCCGTGGCCCGGCCCGATCTGATGTCCTCGTCGGGGATGACGTCGAACTCAGACACCGGGGCCACCTCCGGTGGGGGGTCGCATACCTCACGTTTCCTCCCCCGGGCGAAAAAGCCTGCTCTCTACACCGCTTCGGGGGCGTGTTGCGTCGGCCTGGATGGGGAACGGCGCGCTGGTGCCGGGGAAGCTACGTTGCAGCGTCGGGGCTTGCGTGCACCTCATCCAGGGCGGGGACGGTGGGTGCGTTCACGATAGTCACGTTGCGGCCGTCGGTCCGCACCCGGAACGCGTCGGCGAAGTCCCCTTCTTCGATCCGATAGGTGTTCGCCGCTCCCGGGACCGGTTCTGCGCCGTGGTGGGCCAGGAGTTGTTCGTATGCGCCCACGAACTGGATCGCGTCTGCCTCCGTGTCCCAGGTGAGTTTCCAGACGTACCCCGTCTCGTTCGTCTCCGCCGAGTCGTTGGTCACGTACGGGAGCAGCTTGTCGCCGTCCCAGCCCGCAGAGTACGGATGGGAGTAGTTATACAGGTCCAGGCTGTCCCCGCTCCGGGACGGGCCGAGGAAGTGGCCGTACGGGATGACCACGGTTCGCGGGGTCCCGGCTGCCTGTGATTCGGCGTAGCTGGGATACCAGAGCATGGTGTAGACGCCGGCTTCGCCGAACTGGGCGTAGTCGATCGACCCCGCGCCCAGGTCCGGGACGTACCACTCGGCGCTCGAGCGGTCCTCGATGGTCACGTTCGCGGGCTCGTCGACCCGGTACTTCTCGGGGTGGATCGTCTGCTCCGTGCTGTTGGGCGGGTTCTCGTAGACCTCGTTGACGGCCGCCCAGCCACCATCATCCTGGATCCCCTCGACGAAGACCGGTCCGTCGCTGTACGGCTGGAGCCGCAGGGCGAGCATGCCCACGTGCGGACCGTCGCCGCTCGACCCGGCGCCACCACTGCTCTGGGGCTTCAGGCAGTCCCAGCCCGCGTTGCAGCGCTGCTCGTAGAGGTGGTCGACATAGTTGCCGTCGCCCTCGATGATGCCGTCCCGGGCGTTGTGGAGTTCCTCGGTGTTGGCCGTGTAATTCGAGACATTGAAGGTCTTCTCCTGGACGGCGTGGAACAGCTCCTGGGAGAGGGTGATCTCGTTCATCTCCAACGTGGCGGGGTTATCGGAGACGATCACGATGCTATGATTGCTGGGCGAGTAGAACCCGAGCACGCTCGAGGCCGTGTTCTCCTGTTGCTGTTGGACCGCACTCTCGGACTCCCCGAGGAAGAAGAGTGCCTCGAATTTGACGTCCTGGTGGAGCCGTTGGGCGTCGGTCTGGCCGCCGAACCGATCCGCGGTACGATTCCGGAACTCGGACCGATTGATGATCTCTACGGGCACGGACTCCTCGAACTCGAGTTCGCGGACATGTTCGACCCGGGCCATCGACCTGGCGACCACCACGTCCAGTTCCGATTGGTTGAGCCCGTCGGAGCGGTCGACCGAGATACTCTCGTTGTACCAGTAGCCCGCCTCCCACCCCAGCGTGTCGTTTTTCGGATCCTCGATGTTCTCGACCATCACCGGCGTCGTGGTCGTAGTCGTCGTGGTCGTGGTGGTGGTCGTCGACGTGGTCGGCGAGGACGGCGCAGGGGTCGTCGTGACGTGCGTCGTGGTCGTGTTAGTTACGGTGTCCTGGGCTGGCGCGGCACTACAGCCCGCCAGCACCACCGCCAGCGCGACGACCACGACGACCACGCCGAGGCGGGACCGCATGGCCCAACCTCTGGGTCGGAATGGTAAAGAACTGCCGCACGGGGTAGATGTTTTTGCGATCTGGCCCAGAGGAGTATGCATGCCCTTCGATCCCGACCGGACTGCCGTGGTCGTCGTGGACATGCAGAACGGGTTCTGCCATCCCGACGGCGCCCTCTATGCCCCGGGGAGCGAGGACGCGATCGACCCCATCGCGTCTCTGCTCGGGACCGCCCGGGAGGCCGGCAGCGACGTGATATTCACCCGTGACGTCCACCCACCGGAACAGTTCGAAAACGCCCATTACTATGACGAGTTCGACCGCTGGGGCGAGCACGTCCTGGAAGGCTCCTGGGAGGCCGAGATCGTCGATGGTCTCGCGGTCGAGCCCGAGGATCACGTGGTCGTCAAACACACCTACGACGCCTTCTATCGCACCGACCTCGAGGGATATCTCGACACGCACGGCATCGAGGACCTGCTCATCGCGGGCACCCTCGCAAACGTCTGCGTGCTGCACACCGCCGGGAGCGCCGGCCTCCGGGATTACCGGCCGGTGCTCGTGACCGACGCGATCGGCTACATCGAGGCCGAGCACCGCGAGTACGCCCTCGAGCACGCCGACTGGCTCTTCGGCGAGACCACGAGCCTGTCCGAGATCGATTTCGAATAAGGGGTCGGGGAGAACGGGATCCGCCCGGGTGGCCGGAATCCAGTTCGATTGGCCAGGGCCCGCGTCGCCGTTCTGCCCGACCGTCAGTCAGTCCGCTCCAGCCTCACGGAGACGGCCTCGCCCTCCGGGAAGGACGTGTCGGGACAGATCAGCTTCGCGAAGATCGCGTCCCGGCCCAGGAAGAACGAAAGGCCCATGATCTCGGTCTCGTTGGCCAGCACCCTGACCGACTCCCAGGGCAGTTCCTGGCCCGTCGCACGGCCGAGGGTTGTTCCGAGGAGTGCGACCGAGCCGTCGGCAGCCGTCGGATCTGGCAACCGATCGGCAGAATCGACTGTCGACCGCGACGGAACCGGCACGATTCCGCCGTTGGGGTAGTGGGGAATCCCGCCGTCGAGCAGGAAGCGGCCGGTGTCGTCGGCGATGCCGACGTACCGCTCCGTCGGAGCCGGGTGGGCGGGACTATCGAGAGTGGCATAGGTCGAGCCGGTCTCGACGACCGTTCCGGTCCCGTCCCAGGGGACGGCGTCGATCTCAGTCTCGACCTCGATCCGGAGCGACCCGCTCGCGCGGACCGGATCCGCCCCGTACGCCCGGAACCCCAGATGGACGTGGTTGTCGACCCACGGGGCGAAGTAGCCCGAGCGGACGAGTCGTCCGAGTTCGTCGCCGATGGTTACCTGATCGCCTGGCTCGACCGAAGGCTCGACGTGGAGGACGCGGGCCAGCTGCCCGCCCGTGTCGATGACGATGAGGTGGTCGTTGGGCTCGGCGTAGGGCCGCGTCGGACAGGCCATCGTCTTCGTGTCCCGGACCTCGCCATCGACGGGGCTGGGGGCCATCTCGGTGCCTGGATAGAGATCGATGGCGCGGCCCTCGCGGTGGGCGACGTACGGCGAGTTGTAGCGGGTGAAGCGGGGGAACCGGGCGAGGGCGTCGGCCCCGAGCGTGACCATGTCCGCGGTTGGACCCCTGAGGATTTACCGCTTCGGACCGGAGCAATCCGTATGCGCGTCCTACGGGGTCGCGGCCCAGACCCTCGGGCGGACCGGGCTCACTCGCGCGGGCTCCTCGAGTGGGTTCGCAGGGAGGGCGAGCCGGCGGTGCGGGTCTGGCGGCCGCATCGCCAGGTGGCCTTCGGCCGACGGGACGCCAACGAACCCGGCTACGAGGCGGCTCGCCGGGCTGCGACCCAGCGAGGGTTTTCACCCGTGGAACGAGACGTGGGGGGTCGGGCCGTCGCGTACACCGGGACGACCCAGGCCTTCGCCCGCATCGAGCCCCTCGAGGACCCGCGACGTGGTCTCGGGGACCGGTACGACCGCGTCGAGGCCGAGGTTCTGGAGGCGCTGGAGGCGGTGGGGGTCGACGCCTCGCGGGGCGAACCGCCGGCGAGTTTCTGTCCTGGCGAGCACTCCCTGCAGGCCGACGGGAAGCTCGTCGGCATCGCCCAGCGGGTCACCGAAGGCGCGGCGGTGGTCTCCGGCATCCTGATTGTGGACCAGCGGGACGCGGTCGCTGACGTGCTCGGCCCAGTATACGACGCACTCGGGGTCCCCTTCGATCCCGACAGCGTCGGCAGCGTCGAGGCGGCCGGTGGTGACGTCGAAGAGGTCCGCGAGGAAGTCGAACGGGCGCTGGTCGGGGACGCAGCCGTCACGGTGGAGATGCTTCGGGAGCGCTGAGATGGTGAACCGGTATCGGCTGCTCCAGCGCGATTGGGGTGCGCCAACACATCACAATCCGGCAGACTTAGGCACGGGCGCCGAGACGTGGCCCGTATGCGGGTGTTCCGGAACGCGACGCTGCCTGACGGCCGCACGCGGGACGTCGCGGTGGCCGACGGCAAAATCGTCGCCGTGCAGTCGAATCTCTTCGGGGAGACCGAGGTAAACGCCGCGGGGAAACGCCTCTTCCCCGGGATGATCGACGTCCACGTACACTTCCGCCAGCCCGGGTTTCCGGAGAAGGAAACCTGGGAGACCGGAAGCAAAGCGGCGGCCGCGGGCGGGGTCACGAGCGTCGTCGACCAGCCGAATACCGAGCCACCCACGATCGACAAGGGCACCTTCGATCAGAAGGCGGCACTCGCGGCCCAATCGCTCGTCGACTGGGGGATCAACGGTGGGGTGACCGCCGACTGGGATCCCGAGGGCCTGCTGTCCCGGCCGGTCTTCGCCTTGGGCGAGGTCTTCCTCGCGGATTCGACCGGCGACATGGGTATCGAGACGTCGCTCTTCGAGGAGGCTATCCGCCGGGCGAGCGAGACGGGGACCGTGGTCACGGTCCACGCCGAGGACGCCTCGCACTTCGACGAGTCGGCCCGGGAGCGGGACGATCCGGGGGCCTGGAGCGCCTACCGCACGCCCACCGCGGAGACGGTCGCGGTCGCCCACGCGGTGGAGGTCGCCCAGGAATTCGACGCACAGGTTCACATCGCCCACACGAGCACGCCCGAGGGAATCGACCAGGCCGCTGCGGCTGGCGCGACGACCGAGGTCACCCCGCATCATCTCTTCCTGTCGACGGACGACCTCGACGAACTCGGGACCTTCGGGCGGATGAACCCGCCGCTGCGTGACGAGGACCGCCGGCTGGCGGTCTACGACCGTGTCGCCGACGGGACGGTGGATATCATCGCGACGGACCACGCACCACACACGCGGGAAGAGAAGGACGCGTCTATCTGGGACGCCCCCAGCGGTGTCCCGGGCGTCGAGACTGCCCTCCCGCTCCTGCTGGCTGAAGCCGAGGCCGGTCGGCTGTCCTTCGAGCGGGTCCGGGATCTGACGGCACGGAACCCGGCCCGCATCTTCGACCTGCCGAACAAGGGCCGCATCGAGGCGGGGGCCGACGCGGACCTGGTCCTGGTCGATATGGATACCACGCGGGAGATCCGCGGCGAGGACCTCCACGGGAAGACGGACTGGACGCCGTTCGAGGGCATGACCGGGGTCTTCCCCGAGATGACCATGGTCCGGGGGGAGATCGTCTGGGAGGCAAACGACGCGTCGACGGGAGCGGGGTCATTCGGGGACCCAACTGGGCGCAATCTGCGAAAGCGGATGGACGAACCCTGACACTCGCGCGCTCGCCGTGGTGGGTTCGCAGCTGCCCCGAGATTTATGAGGGGACGGCAGGCCAGTTCGGCATGCGGGCGAGCGACGGGTCCCACGGTCCGGAGTGGTGGCGCGGCGACGTCTCGGGTAGTGGCGACTGCAGGCCCGGCGTTGTCCCGAGCAGTGGCGACTGCAGGCACGGCGACGTCCCGAGCAGTAGCGACTACAAGGCCGACAGACTCCCGGGCAGTGGCCCAGCGAGGCACGACCACTGGTACCAGGGACTAGCCGAGGACAGCCCCGAGCAGAAGGGTGGCCGCGACCGAGCCGAGCATCCCGCCGACGCCCAGGACGGTCACGATGCTGAAGGCGCGGGCCGCGTTCTCCCGGTTCCAGCTGCTGCCACGCCGCGCGAACAGCGCCCGGAGGGGTCGCCCGATCCAGAGGGCGGTCGCCCAGGTCGCCAGGCCGAATCCGAAAAGCAGCGTGCCGAGGGAGAACGCCGTCGCGCTGGCCTGGGCCAGCGGCGAGCCGAGGACGAGGAAGGTGACGGTCAGCACCGCCCCGCCGGCGAAGCCGCCTGCCCCGACCTTGCCCAACACCCGGGCGGGGGCCGCGACGAAAAAGGATTCAGTCAACCGCCTCACGCATGCGCGGGTCCAGCGCGTCACGCATCCCGTCGCCGAGCAGGTTGAAGCCGAGGACCGTGGTGGCCAGGAACAGGCCCGGGAAGAACGACCACCACCACTCGCCGGAGAGGAGCCCCTGTGTGACGCCGTTCGAGAGCATCAGCCCCCACGAGGGAGTGCCGGCCTGGGCGCCGAAGCCCAGGAACGAGAGCGCGGCCAGGTCGATGATGGCCAGCCCGAAGTTGAGCGTCGACTGGACCGTGATCGGAGCGAGGGAGTTGGGAAGGATGTGTCTGACGAGGATGCGTCGATCGCGAGCCCCGAGGGCGATCGTGGCGTCGATGTACTCGTCCTCGATCACCTTGAGGGCCGCCCCCCTGACGACCCGCGCGAACCGCGGGGTGTAGACCAGCGTCAGGGCGATGACCGCCTTCCAGAGCCCCGTGCCGAAGATGGCGACCAGCGCCAGGGCCAGAAGCAGCGGCGGGAACGCGAGCAGCACGTCCATGACCCGCATGATCGTGTTGTCCACAGCGCCGCCGTAGTAGGCCGCCACGATGCCGAGGCCGACGCCGAGCAGCGTGGACATGCCCACGATCGCGGTCCCGAACTTGAGCGCGAGCCAGCTGCCGTACATGACCCGGTCGAAGATGCTCCGGGCCTGCAGGTCGGTGCCGAACGGGTAGGTACAGCCCGAGGCCGAACCCGGGATGGCCGAGAGGGCGTTTTCGCCACAGGGGCCCTGCATCGACGGGGCCGAGCCCAGATTCGACTGGGTGATCGCCCCGACGTCCATGAACAGCCGCGAGTAGACCGCGATCACCACCATCAGGAGGATGATGGCCAGTCCGAAGAGCGCGAGCCGGTTGCGCAGCAGTTCCGACAGGAAGGGAGAGGCGCGGATCCTGTCGACGATTCCTCGCGTGTCGCCGATCTCGGTCTGGACGTCCGTGCTCATTGTTCGATCCTCGGGTCGAGATACGAGTAGGTCAGGTCAACGCCCAGGTTCACGAGGGTAAACAGGAAGGCAAACAGCAGCACCGTCCCCTGGACGATCGGGTAATCGCCGACCTCGATGGCATCGACCAGCAGCCGACCCAGGCCGGTGATCCCGAAGATAGTCTCGGTCAGCACCGCGCCGCCCAGCAGGGTCCCGAACTGGATACCGATGATGGTGACCACGGGGATGAGGGCGTTGCGGAAGCCGTGTTTCATGATGGTGATCTTCGGGCCCTGCCCCTTCGCCCGGGCGGTCCGCATGTAATCCTGCCTGATGACCTCGAGCATCGAGGAGCGCATCATCCGGGAGATGAGCGCCATCGAGTAGATGCCGATAGTCAGCGACGGGAGCAGGAGGTGCCGGACCGCCGAGACGAAGGCGTCCCAGTTCCGGACCAGCAGGGAATCCACCGTCACCATCCCCGTGACCGTCGGGACCGAATACTCGACCGCGATCCGGCCGCTCGTCGGCAGGACGCCCAGGACCTGGGCGAACAGCAGGATCACCAGGGGTCCACTCCAGAAGATGGGGACGCTGATGCCAGTGAGCGCCCCGACGCGGGTGAGGTGATCCACGATCGAGTCCTGTTTGATCGCGGACAGCAGTCCGAAGGGGATGCCGAACAGGATACCCGCGAACTGTCCGAGCAACGCCAGCTCCAGCGTGACGGGGAAGTGGGTCCGGAGCACCTCGCGGACCGGGGTCCCCTGGCGGATCACGTAGGAGTTCCCGAAGTCGAGCTGGGCGGCCTCGAAGAGGAAGCGACCGTACTGCACCCAGATCGGATCGTTGAGCCCGAGTTCCGTCCGGATGCGCTCGATGAACTCCTGGGAGGCCCGCTCGCCCGCGATGACGATCGCGGGATCGCCGGGCGAGAGGTGGAGGATGGCGAACACGAACGACGCGACGCCGACGACGACCGGCACCAGGAGGATCAGCCGCTTTGCGATGAACCGCTTGCTGATCATGCAGCAGGTGCCTCCATCTTACTGGTCATGCGTCGGGCCCTCCATCCTGCTGATCGTGCGCCGGATCTCCATCCTGCTGATCGTGCGCCGGGCTCCTCCATCGAATCAGCGAGTAGGCACACCCCGTCCTGTGACCCGCGGTCCTGCGGCTGTCGGGGCCTGCACGACCGGCGTCTGCCCTGCAATCCGTCCATTCTTGATATCCGTGGCGTCTGGCTCCCCCCTCAAAAACGACTCGGAACGGCTCAGACCTCGACGAGGTTGAGGAACGGACCGCCGATCACGTCCACCACGAACCCGGAGACGCGTTCGTGGACGCCTCTGATCTCTTCGGTGTGGGTCATGAACACCCACGGCGCCTCGTCGTGCGTGATCGCGGAGGCTTCGAGGTAGATCTCCTCGCGCTCGTCCTCGTTGTAGTTCTTCTTGCCCTCGTCGACGAGTTGCATGAAGTCGGTGTTGGCCCACGCGGCCCGGTTCCCGGTGTTCATGCCCTCCATGTCGCGACTCACCCAATCCTGGCCCTCGGGCACGTCCTCGACGGCCACGCCGGGATGGAGTAGGGGCGAGTAGAAGTTATCGGGGTCGCCGTTGTCCGAGATCCAGCCGAGGAAGCACGCGTCGTGCTTGCCTTCCTGGGTGTAGGTGAGATAGGGCTCCCAGGACTGCTCGTTGATCGTTACCTCCAGCCCGATGGCCTCGAGGTTCGACCGCACCGTCTCGGCGGTCTGGACCGGGGAGGCAAAGTACGGCCGCGGGTTCGTCATCGTCGCCAGCTCGAAGGAGAACCCGTCCTCGTAGCCGGCCTCGGCCAGGAGCTGTTCGGCCTTCTCCGGGTCGTGGGGATAGGGCTCGAGGTCCGGGTTGTGTCCCATGACGTTCGGCGGGAGCGGATGGCTCGCGTCCACGGCGAGGCCCTCGTAGATGTTCTCCACGATGGCCTTGGTGTTGATCGCATGACTGATCGCCTTGCGGACCTTCTTGTTGCGGAACGGCTCGAAGCGAGCGAGGTTGAAGGCCATATAGCCGATAGTCATGCCGGGGGCCCGCTCGACCGAGGCGCCGTCGTAGCCTTCGATCTGGTCGACCTGCTGGGAGCCGACGCCGTCGATGATATCGACCTCGCCTGTGTCCAGGGCCTGTGCCCGGGTGGAGTTCTCGCCGATCGCACGGAACACGACTTCATCGACCTTCGGCACCTGCCCCCAGTAGTCCTGGTTGGCCGAGAGCCGGATGACCTGGTTGCCGGTGTCCCACTCGTCGAAGGAGAACGGCCCGGTCCCCACCGGGTCGTCGCTGAAGTCGTGATCGCCCTCGATGAGGCTCTTCGGCATCACCGCCAGGGCGAACACGGCCAGGTTGCCCAGGAACGGCGCGTACCGGGAGGCCAGCTGGAACTCGAGGGTGTAATCGTCAACCGCCGTGACGCCGCCTGCGCTGCCGAGCAGGTACGGCCCGTAGATGGACTGGTTCTCGACCCCGATGAACGCCTCGTAGTCCTCGACGACGAAGCGCCGATAGGTCGCCACGAAGTCGTCGGCCGTGAACTCATCGCCGTTATGGAACGTCACTCCTTCGCGGAGCTCCAGCGTGGCCGTCTTCCCCTCGAGCTGGAAGTTCTCCGCCAGCCCGCCGACCAGCGTGGTCTCGCCGGGCTCGAAGTGGATCAGCTTGTCGTACACCTGGTTTGTGACCTTCGCGTCCTCGCCGGTGGTGGTCGCCTGGGGATCGAGGGTGGTCGAGTCCGACCCGCGAGCGTAGACCACCCGGGAAGTGTCGCCACCGTCGCCTCCGTCTTCGGTCGTGGTCTCGTCGCCACCACCGCCGCCGGCACAGCCAGCCATCGTCGCGGCGATCGTCGCCCCACCTGCGGCCTTCAGGAATCCTCTCCGATCGACTGCATTGGTATCAGACGGCATACCTATTTATCTCTCATTACCATAATATAAGGGTGTCGAAGGACTGGCCCTGCGGCCGTCCGGGAGTCTCTCGATTTCACTTACTGTTGGTGTGCAAGAAACCGGGCTGCTCCGGTGGGTCCGGCGGTGGGGAACCGACCTCGGAGATCCGGCCTATCGAGCTCAGACTGCACTTACTCCCCGTCGATGAGATGGCAGGCGGCCGGATGGTCCGACTCCCCCAGCCTCGGATTCTCGCGCTCGCAGACGCTCTCGAAGGTGTCAGCGAGCTCGTGGGCGGCCGCCTCGAAGCGTTCGTGCTCGAGATGGTCGATCGCGATGTCGATCGCGCGCTTGGCCTCGCCCCGGAGTTCCACGTCGAAGTAGCGGTCGTAGAGCACGTCGTGGAAGTCCCTCGAACTCCCGCCGTCCGTGACCGCCGCCGCGGCGTCTTCCCCGCCGGCCTCCATCGCCACGGCCTCCACGTCGACTTCCTCGTCTTCGACGTACTGCCTGAAGGTCATCACCTGCCGGTAGCCCTGCTGGTCGATGTCGAGGTCCTCCGGCGGAATCACCGACGGGCACCGGGTCCGGAAGTGACACCCCGACGGGGGCTCTATGGGCGAGGGGACGTCCCCCCGCAGGATCACCCGGTCGGAGGTGTCGGTGCGGGGGTCCGGCTCCGGGATCGCCGACAGGAGTGCCTTCGTGTAGGGGTGTTTCGGGTTCTCGAAGAGCTCGCGGGTCTCGGCGACCTCGACGATCTCCCCCAGGTACATGACGGCGACCCGGTCGGAGATGTGCCGCACCACGGAGAGGTCGTGGGCGATGAACAGGAAGGTCAGCCCGAACTCCTCCTGGAGGTCCTCCAGGAGGTTGATGATCTGGGCCTGCACGGATACGTCGAGCGCGGAGACCGGCTCGTCCGCCACGATGAAGTCGGGGTCGACGGCGAGCGCGCGGGCGACGCCGACCCGCTGGCGCTGCCCGCCGGACAGCTCGTGTGGGTAACGATCGTACTGGCCCATCTCCAGGCCCACGGCGTCGATGAGTTCGGCCACGCGCTCCTCGCGACGCCCCTCGGCCAGGTCGTGGATGATGAGCGGCTCCATGATGGTCTGGCCGACGGTCCGCCGTGGATCCAGCGAGGACAAGGGGTCCTGGAAGATCATCTGCATGTCCTTGCGCCGCTCCCGGAGTTCGTCCGGGCTCAGGGACCCCAGGTCCTCGCCCGCGAAGACAACCCGCCCGTCCGTCGGCGTCTCGAGATGGAGCAGCGTCCGCCCGGCAGTCGACTTCCCACAGCCCGATTCGCCGACGAGTCCGAGTGTCTCACCTTCCCGCACCGAGAAGTCGATGCCGTCGACGGCTTTCACGGAGGGTGGCTCGCCCGGGAGCACCTCGTCGAGAAATCCTTCAGTCTGCGAGAAGTGTTTTTTGAGCCCCGAGACCGAGACCAGTTCCTCACCGACGTCGTGGGCGGCGGCAGAGACGCCCGCTTCCGTCCCGTACTTGCTGGTATCGAAGTCCTCCAGGATGCACTTCGAGCGGTGCGGGGCCTCCTCGGAGCCATGCTGGAGGAACGGGATCTCGCCCTGCGTGCACCGGTCCTCGACCCAGGGACATCGCGGCGCGAAGTGACACCCCTGGGGCATGTCGATGAGGTCCGGGACGTTGCCCTCGATGGGGGTCAGTCGGTCCTTTTCCTCCGTCGGGATCGATTCCAGGAGCGTGTAGGTGTAGGGGTGGGACGGATTGTGGAACACCTCCTCGACCGGCCCCTCCTCGACGATCTCGCCCGCGTACATCACAGCGACGCGGTCCGAGACCTCCGCGATGACCCCCAGGTCGTGGGTGATCATCAGCACCGACATCCCCAGTTCCTCCTGCAGGTCCCCGATGAGTTCGAGGATCTGGGCCTGGATGGTCACGTCGAGGGCCGTCGTGGGCTCGTCGGCGATGAGCAACCGGGGTTGACAGGCCAGCGCGATGGCGATCAGCACGCGCTGGCGCATCCCGCCCGAGAACTCGTGGGGATATTCGTTGACGCGCTTGGTGGGCTCCGGGATGCCGACCTCGCGGAGGGTCTCGACCGTGTCCGCGAGCAGTTCCGCCTCCATGTCGCCGCCGCTCAGCTTCGGGAGGATCTCGCGGACGGCGTTGAACCACGAGTCCTTCTTCCGGCCGCCGTACTGGTGAAGCCGCAGGCTTTCCGCGACCTGCTCGCCCACCGTGATGGCGGGGTTGAGCGAGGTCATGGGGTCCTGGAAGATCATCCCCATGGACCCCCCGCGGACGGCCCGCATGGCGGGTTCCGGGGCCGCCTGGAGGTCGATCAGGCCCTCCTCGGGGTCGACATACTGTTCGGCACGCGCGAAGGAATCCATGAGTTCCTCGGCGAGATCCGGATCGTGCAGCGTGAGGTCGCCGCCGACGACCTCGCCGGGCGAGTCGACGAGCTGCATCGCCGAGAGGGCGGTGACACTTTTCCCCGACCCGGATTCGCCGACCAGGCCGACGGTTTCCCCTTCCTCGATGGTCAGGTCGATCCCGTCGACGGCCTTGACGACGCCGCGATCGGTCCTGAAGTGGGTCTCGACGCCGGAGAGCGAGAGCAGATCGGTCACTGTCCCGTACTGACTCGCCCCCGAAGAAATACCTTGCGACAGTCTCTCTCCCGATGCGCGCTCGAGCAGGCGGGTCGGACCCGGAGGCCAATCCTTAATCGGGGCCGGCCCCAGGCTGCGTCCATGGACGCGAACGAACCGGGGGCGAGCGGCAAGGGGCCGCGAACAGAACCGGCGATGGAGCAGTGGAACGCGGTCCTCGACGACATGGAAGCGACCGCAGGGGAACTGGACGCGGCGGGGTGGGAAACCCTCGTGTGTCATCCGGGGGACGTGACAACCGTGATGCAGAACCGGGAGCCGGGGGTCGACGTGTTGTTGTCGGGCGACGAGTACGCGGCCATCGCCGAGGCCGTCGATTCAGGCGTCACGTTCGACGCTTACGAGGTCTACCGGGCAGCGGCGGAATCGGTGGTCTACGCGGTCATCGTGGCTCAGGACGAGGCGACCTCGACGGCAGCCCTGGTGCCGGTCTATCTCGACCAGGGTGACTTGCATACGGTCATCGAGCTCGAGCGGGAGGAGCCGGGCCTGCCCCTGTACCTCCGTCGGCTGGACAACGAAATGATCGAACTCAGGCTCGATGACCCGTCACTCCTCCTCGAGGACCCGTCCTCCGAGGGCTAGAGGGTGCCTCGGGCGAGGGCCGTCGGCTGGGAGTCGAGAAGTTGGCGGAGACGGGCGACAGATAGGGTGAGGACGAGGGAGGGGAGAAGAGGCCGCCGACAACGGCGTGAGTGGGGTGCTGACAGCCGTTCGCTACTCCTCGCCGCCGATCTCGTGCCCGCAGTTCGGACAGGTCGTCCCTTCGTGGCGGAGTTCGTCGCTGGCCGATCGCACCTCGCGCATCACCGAGGAGATTCGTTCCTCGCCCTCCAGTTCCTCGTCGACCGACAGGTCCACGCCTTCGACTTCGAGGAGGAACTTCGCCACCTCGGTGACCTCGTACATGATCTCGTCGAGCTCGTCGGCGGTGAAGAAGTCGCTCATCGCGCCGTAGAGAAAGGTCGCGCCTGACTTGCGCACCTTCGTCTCGAAGGACGACCGCGCCTGGTTGACCGCCTGGGGCGTGTAGGTGTCGGTCATGAACGGGACCAGGTGGGGCAGGTTCTCCCCGATCTTGGTCATCTCGATCCCGGTTTCCGTACGGAAGTCAGAACACAGCCGCGCGATGGCCCACTCGCGGGCCGTGACGTAGGTCCGCTCGCGGAGGAACTCGTTGACCCGCTCGTATTCGGCCCCGTCGACCTTCTTGAATCGCTCGTACTTCCGGACGTCCGCCGGCACGTCGGGCGATTCGGATTCGGAGGACGCGGTTGCTGCCTGCCGGACCGCCCCGATGGGCGCCTGGACCTGCCGGTCGGGTGGCAGCACCCCTGCGGGGGAGGCGCCAATGGGGGCTGCGCCCGCTCCTGCCCTCACCTGATCTGCGTCACGCTTCCCATCCGGCTCGGCCCCGTGTGGCCCTTCACTCTCCGACTGCCCAGGGTCCGGCTCGCCGGCGTCTGGTTCTCCACTTCTCGACTGCCCAGGGTCGGGTTCACCGGCTTCTGGGTCTCCACTCTCCGACTCCTCGAGCTCCTTCTCCGCGGGTTCCCGCTCCCCACCCTCCGGATCCGCCGCGTTCGTCTCCCCGACGTCCGCCGCTCCGTCGTCCTCGTCGGTCGCGGAGCCGGTCTCCATCGGGGCGTCTGCCACGGAGTCCTCGCCCGCTTCCGGCTCGTCCTCGGCCATGCACGCTTGTTTCAAACGGGGGCGCAAAAGCATGACGGGCGGCGAGTCTCTCCAAGGCCGGCCGCACGGCTCGGTTCGACCGCGTCGTGCGGCCGCCCCGCCACGAAATCCTTTTGCGCCCGAGCCCCACTGGTCCGAGCATGAAGATCCTGCTCGGGATCGGCGGCGCCGACGATTCCCTGGCGGCGTTGCACGAGACCGTCGATCGCGTCCAGGAGGTCGGGGACGACCTCACGGTCGCGATCGTCAACAATCCCGAATCCGGCCGCTCGATGGACGAGATCGAGCAGGCGGTCCGCGAAGCGCTCGGCGAGACCCAGTGCGAGGCGGACGTCAGGCGCGTCGAGGGGGACCCCGGGAGTCGTCTCGTGGAGATCGCCGAACGGGAGGGCTTCGACCGCATCGTCCTCGGCGGCGGCCAGCAGAGTCCGATGGGCAAGATCAGGCTCGGTCCCATCGCCGAGTTCGTTCTCCTCAACTCTCACGTCTCGGTGACGCTCGTCAGATGACCGACCGTCCCTACCCGGAATCGGTCTCCGGTCCGTTCGAGAGTCCCCCGCGCGAACTCGAAGACCGCGAGGGTCGGCCGGTGTCGATCGAGGTCTTCGACGGGGACCGCGACGCGCTCGTGGAGATGTACGCGGATTTCGACCCTGCGGACCGCGCCCAGGGCATCCCGCCCGTCGGCGAGGACCGGATCCGGGACTGGCTCGAGCACCTTCTCTGCGAGAACTGCTACAACGTGGTGGCGAGCCACGACGGGGACGTCGTGGGCCACGCGACCCTCGTCGGCGACGACCAGGGCGGCTACGAGCTCGCGATCTTCGTCCACCAGGAGTTCCAGGGTGCCGGCGTGGGCACCGAACTGCTCGAAAGCCTGCTGGGATACGGCGCCGAGCAGGGAGTAGACCGCGTCTGGCTCACGGTCGAACGCTGGAACCGGCCCGCGATCAACCTTTACCGGAAGGTCGGCTTCGAGACGACCGACGCCCAGAGCTTCGAACACGAGATGAGCATCAGGCTCCGGGACCACGAATGAGGCGTCTGGGACCAGGAGCGGCAGGGGGCAGGGCCCGGCGGTACACTCAGACCGAAAGCACCGGCTGACTCGCGTAGAGGAGTACGTACTCCGCGGCCTTCTCGAGGACGTCGCCCTGGTCCCCGGCCATCGACTCCCGTGGGATGACGAGGAAGTCGGTATCGAGGCCGTCCGCGCAGTCGAGAATCACGCTCCCCGGGTGGACCGTCTTCCGCATGGTGGAAAAGCCGTAGGCCATCGAGGAATCGACCGCGACTCCCTCGGGTGCCAGCTCGCGGACGTCGTCGACGAAGGTCAGGCTTTCCTCGGCGACCGATTCCTCGTCGATGTCGCCGGCTTCCATGCCCCGGGCCACGGCTTCGCCCACGACGTACAGGACGTGGAGGTCGGCCCCGTAGCGGTCGGCCACGGCCACGGCGTACTCGACCGCGTCCATCGAGGCCTCGCTTCCGTCCACGGGGACGAGCACCAGGTCCACTTCGAGGGCCATAGGGGCAGTCCGCCCCCCGGGACCAAAAACGCTCCGCGAGAGTTTAAGGCGCCGCCGGGGGAACGTGCCGGCTATGTTGGACACCGTCGTCATCGCCACGGACGGCTCGGATAGCGTGACCCGGGCCGTCGACGTGGCGCTAGATCTGGCCGGCCGGTTCGATGCCTCGGTGCACGCACTCTCCGTCATCGACGAGAGCGAGGTCAATGCGGCCCCTGCCGAGGTCAAAGGCGACATGCGAGACGCCCTCGAGAACCGCGCGGACGACGCTCTCGAAGCGGTCGCCGGCAAGGCCGGCGGCTCGGTGACCACCGCCGTGCGGACCGGTCGCCCCGCGGCCGAGATCAGCCGCTACGCCAAGGATATGGACGCCGACTTGGTCGCGACCGGCACCCGGGGCCGCCACGGCGAGAACCGCTTTCTCATCGGCAGCGTGGCCGAGCGCGTCGTCCGGACCTGCCCCGTCCCGGTGCTGACCGTCCGCCAGCTCGAGGAACCCGCGGGCGAGGAATAGCGCACCGCGGGTCGCCCGACGGGCCCCTCTGGCCATCCCGCTGCTGTGGTGCCGGCAAACCGGCCATTAATTAAATGTGCGCGCTCGGGCGCGAGGCTCCTGGGGCCCGACATGGACGATGCTGTCCGGGGACCGCACCTGACTGTCAGAGAGCCCGAGTGGCTGGGCCCGACTGTGGGATGCCGCCCCAGAGAAGTGGGCTCCGCCGCTGGAATCTTTCACGCAAGCGCTGGCCAGGGCGCCGGCTGCTGGCCGGCACGAGCGGGGCGGACCGGGTGATACTTACCCGCGCCTGCCGACCGACCCGTATGCAAGATTGGGTCATCGACGACGAGAACCTCTCTCTCGAGCGGAAATCGCTCCTGCCGGGACGAGGGTTCTTCGTCCCCGACGAGATCGAGGCCGAACGCCTCGACGCGGCGGTCGAGGAGCGGGCGACCGGCGCTGACGTGCTGGTCGTTGCGGATCCGGACGCCGACGGACTGGCCTGCGTGGCGATCATCCGGGAGGTCATAGGCGAGGCTGCCCTCATTCCGACCGGCCCGCACGAACTCGCCGATGGCCTCGAACGGGCTGCCGCCTACGGGGAACCGGGCTCGCAGGTCTACGTCTGTGACCTCGCGCCGGACGACCCCGAAGAGATCGAGGCGCCGCTCGCCGCTCTGGCCGAGCACGCGGCGTCCGTGACCTGGTACGACCACCACCAGTGGCGGGCCGAGACCGAAACGGCGGTCCGGGAGGCCGGCGCCGAGCTCGTCGTCGGGGATTCGGAGACGGAGTGCACCGCAGACGTGGCCGTGCGCTCGCTCGACGCCGAGGTCCCCGAACATCTCGTCGAACTCGCGGCCGTGACCCGCGACCACGACCTCTGGATCAAGGAGGACGACCGCTCGGACGACCTCGCCGACTACTCGGTCTGGTCCGATCCCGAGGAGTACCTCGAGGTGGTCCAGGCCCACGGGGTGGAGTTCCCCGAGGACGTACGGGAGTACCTGGCCGAACGCCGCGTCGAGAAGGAACAGCTCATCGAGCGGGCGGTGGACCGCGCGGAACTCAAGGAGATCCGCGACTGGACCGTGGGCGTGACCTACGGGCGGTGCTCGCAGAACGAGGTCGCCGAGGAACTCCGCCAGCAGGGCGCCGACGCCGCGATCATCGTGAAACCGGCGGGGAGTGCGTCCATCCGCGGGAGCGAGGACTTCGAGCGGGCACACGAGGTCGCCCGCCAGGTCGGCGGCGGGGGACACCCGCGGGCAGCGGGCTGCAAGCCCCGCATCTACGAAGACATGCTCGATTACGCCCACCACTGGACGACCCAGGGCGCCGTCGCGAAGCAGATGATCATGAAGGGCTTCTGGAACCTCGACGTGGAGCCGGCGGAGACCGAGGAATAGGGAGATCAGGCCACGTTCCGGCGGAGACCGAGGAATAGGCAGCGGGTTCAGACCACGTCGCGACGGTCGGTGGTCGTCATCGTCTCGGTTTCGGATTGGACCGTGGTCTGGATCGTGATCCAGCCGTCGGCCTGCTGGATGGCGAAGGCCTCGGAGAGACTCAGGTCGACGCGTTTGGTCGCGGTGACCGACTCGCCGGCCGCAAGCGTTCCGACCGATTCCGACCCCTCCCAGACGACGTCACCGTCGGTCCCGTTGCCGACGAAGATGCGGCTGTAGACGGTCACGTTCGAGGCACTCGTTGACTGCTGGTTCGTCAACTCGAGGGTGACGTCGCGACACGTCTGCCCGCAGTCCTCGATCGCGAGGATGTCGAACCCGAACGGTTGGGTCTGGCGTGCGGTGGCGGTCGTCGTGGTCGCGACGTCGCCTGATCCATCGCCACTCGAACCCGACTCCGGGCTCGTCGTCTCCGTCGGGAACGACTCGATCGACGTCTCCTCATCGCCGGTGGTGCCGAGGTCCCCACTGAAAACTGCGGCTGCGGCCCCGGCCGCGACGAGGGCGAGAACGACCGCGAGTCCGACGAGCAGTCTCCGGCGCATCGTTCAATATTGGGGCCCCAGGGGTTTTAGCCACCGCTTTCGCTACTGTCACCGGCGATGCCGCTCACGGCGTCACCGAGGTCTCCCTCGAGGGCCCCGTCGATGAACTGCTGGATGGATCCGAGCAGGTCCTCCACGAAGTCCGGGACCGGTCCGGGGAGGTCGTTGGGCGGTCCGGCCTCCCCAGCCTGGCCGGGGGTGTCTGTCGGCGTCTGTGCGGCCATGCCCGTCCCCGCGAAGAGGGCGAGGACGAGCATCGGGACGAGGGCGAGTTGCGCGAGTTTCATGCCATCAGGCGAGAGCCGCTGCGGGCGCTAATAATGGGGCGTCCGTCAATTCGAGTAATCGCGGATCGGAACGCGTTCAGCCGATTTAAGACGGATTTGGCTCTGTGGTGGCCGGCTCACCCCGCTCTTCGGGGTGGACGGGTTCCGCGAGTCGGGGTGACCGAGAGTGCCCGTCCTGGGGCCCGGACCCGGTGGGTGGCTCAGCCGCCGAGGGCAGAGACGACGGCGTCCATCGCGGCGGCGCGTCCCGCTGAGGAGAAGAGTTGATGCGCGCCGTCGTACAGGTGGATCTGGTCGCTTCCCACCGCCTCACCCACCGCTTCGAGATCGATGATCGTGTCGCTGAGCGTGACGAACACGGCCGCGTCCGGATCTACCGGTGGGCGCTGCCGCTGTGCTCGGTAGATCTCGCTGATGAACAACGGCGAGAGCCGTTTTGGCACCTGTTCCCACTCCGCCCCCGAGAGCAACGAGCCCATCTCCTCGCGGCTGGTCTTGGTCGGCAGGATGGGGACCCGGATCGGGAGCTTCGGGATCAGCCATCGTTCCCAGCGAGCGACCTTCCCTGGATACATCCCCCACCAGGGCGATAGATAGACCGGCCTTGCCTCCGTTCGGAGATACGGCCCGACCAGACCCCCGAGGCTGTGGCCGAGGAGGACGTCGGGATCTTCCTCGTCGTGGATCGATTGGACCGGCTCCCGGTACGCCTCCTCGAAGTCCGTCCCCTCGATCGGGAGCGAGACGGCGTGGACCCGGTATCCAGCCTCGGTGACCCGATCGATAGCCCATCGGACGCTGGCTCCCGCGAGCCGATTGCCGTAGCCGAGGACGAAGAGGACCGTCGGCGCCCCGTCCGGGTTGAACGTCCGAGACTCCATACCGCATCCTCGGGCTCGTCCCTGGTAAAATGTCGCACAGGTCGGCCGCCGCGAGGCGACTTACCGCTCCCCGGCGACCCACTTGTCGGCGTAGGTCTCGCCACAGGAACACTGGGCATAGGCGTGGATGACGTCCCCCTCGGCGTAGATTCCGCCCACCTCCTCGTTCTGGTCCTCGGCGAACGCGAACACGAATCGGAGTTGGTGGTCCTGGGGCCCCTCGATCGCGTTGGGGCACTCGCCCCCGGCGAGATCGGCGTCGATCGAGCCGGGTGTTCCCATGGCGCTCCCCGCGAAGGTCATCGGGTCCGTGCCGGTGACCTCCTCGAACGTCGCCTGGCCGCGCTCGCCGGCGACCACGAGGATGACGCCGCCGTCGGCTGGTTCCGCGTAGTCGGTCTCGAGCAACTCCTCGCCCCCCGAGAGCGTCTCTTCGGGCAGATAGATGGCGACGTCGTCCGGGCGCTCGCCCGCAAGAAACGACGTCGTTCGAGGTCCGGGCATGGGCCCGATTCGTCGAGGGGCCGGTTAAGCCCGACGACCGCGACCGGGGCAGATTTGCCGCTGGGGCGCGAGGACCCGGACGAATGACGCCGGGGCCGCTGGTCGGCGAAACGCGGACTGTCGACGTGGACGCCGAGGACCGGGTTCCGTGGGTGCTCGGAACCCAGTTGTCGAGCGCAGTCGGACCCCTCGGTGCCGCGCCCGAGGGCAGCCGCGTACTGTTGATCGAGGCCCACGGATTCGCGGACCGGTTGCCCTACCACGAACAGAAGCTGACGCTGCTGTTTTCGGCGATGCGGCATTTCCGGGACGAGCTCCGCGCGGCGGGCTACGAGGTTTCGTACCGACAGACCGAGCGCTTCGCCGAGGGCCTCTCCCAGCACTTCCGGGCACATCCCGAGGACACCCTCGTCGCGATGGAATCCCCGTCCCACGGGGCAGCCGACCGCCTGTCGGGCCTCGCAGCCGAGGCTGGCGGCCGCGC
>Ga0207797_1000436_pt1 | contig 32212 bp, 27 predicted proteins | sample PRCRCaboRojoPR_6_FD_187275 | JGI IMG/M metagenome (GOLD analysis project Ga0207797, IMG submission 187275) | Marine sediment microbial community from Cabo Rojo, Puerto Rico - PR CR 10% Liquid 1 (SPAdes) | ecosystem: Environmental > Aquatic > Marine > Coastal > Sediment | place: Cabo Rojo, Puerto... | reverse complement strand
CCCGTCAAAGAGCGGTGGCGTTCCCGTGCCAGTATGCCAACGCCCCGAACCAGCCTCTCCGCCGCAGTTCTCGATGGCAGGCTGTACGTCATCGGGGGATCTCTGGAACCTGGAGGGCGAGGGGTGACCACGGTAGAGGTCTATGATCCGGCCACCGACTCCTGGTCCACGTCCACGGGCCTCTCCGCCCCCCGGGTGGCGCTGACGGCGGTGAGGCTGGGGGACCGCATCTACGTCATGGGGGGTGCCGTTGGCCCCTGGCCCTATGAGCCTCTGGCCACAGTGGAGGTCCTGAGCCGGTAGGATGGGCTTGAATAGCCTCTCGGGAGGTGATCCGAGGAATCTCCCACGTGGGAATTCGAGAGGTTCTGCTGCCAACGCCAGAAAGTAGCGGCGAGGTGAGGCTCCCGTGATGGCCCCGTGAGGTCCCGGTGAGGCGAGGGATGTAGGGTGCAAGAGCTACGTGCTGCCCGGTAGGTCCCAAGAGGAGATCGCCGGGGACCCATCACCCACGCGAGGAGGGGAACCATGCGTAATCCAAGAAACCTGATTCTGGCCATGCTCGCCGTCCTGGTCGCAGGGGCGTGCACCGACAACGGTTTGCTGACAGTGGACGAAACCGAGCCGGAACCGGAGGCCGTGGCCTTCGGGGACCGCCTGGGCCTCCAGCCCGGCATGACCGTTCAACTCGAGGGGAGAACCACATTCGCAGGCTACGCCTCCCGTACAGGCGAGCTGGTCTCGGACCCGGCGTGGAACTACCTGAATGCCGCTGGGACTCTGCAGCTTACCGGCGACAGACACGGTGTGACGCTGGAGATCGACGAGTATTTCGGAGATGTGTATCTCCGGACCCGTTTGTTCACCGGCACCATCACACCGTCCGGGCGGGTGAAGCTGGCCTGGCCCCAGGGTGATCTGTCACAAGCCCGGGAACACACCGGGTGTCGCATCCCGCCGAACCTCCACTACCACGGGTTCTTCGACGGTGAAAGCTTCCACGTCGCCACGGAGTTCCACTCCCTGTGCGACGGGGGGACCATGTGGAAGGACTTCGGCGTGAGTCTGGAGACCGGCCCCCTCCACGTCACGTTTGGCGTCGACCTCACTCGGGTGGACTGAGTGCAGGATTCAGGCACATCCCTCTGAGCAGCCTCTCCGGCTCAGCCGGTAGGGAGAGGCCAGGCCCGGGAAGAAGCCCCGCAGCCTTCCCCAGGTTGCGGGGCTCACCCCTGTCCAACGGGCTCCTCACCGACCCCGGGGCAGCAAGACGCCCTGGTGTCGGCGATTCAAGCTGACCTTTCCGTCCGCCTCCTACGGCCTGGGGGTGATAGCGAACACCGGGACCTTCGTCCCGCCCAGGACCTTCTGGGCCACGCTCCCCAGACCGTGTTCCGCTTCACTTCCTCGAATGGCCATGACCACCAGGTCGATGTCGAGCTCGTCCACGGCCTTCAGAATCTCTTCTCCCGGGTCGCCCAACTCCACGTGGACCTTGTAGGCCGAACAGGTGGCGAGCTCGTCCTGGCAGAACTCCTTCAGCTTCTTTCTGGCCCCTTCCTGCATGAACTCGTGCATCTTCCTCACGAAGCGGGGGTTGGGCTCGCCCCAGTATTCCTCGTAGTTGGAGATGTCCGTGGCCACATGAAGGAGGTGCAGCTCCGCATCGTGCTGCTCTGCCAGGGACTGTACGAAGGGGAGCACTCCGTGAGCGGCGGGGGTGAAATCATTCGGCCACAGGATCTTGTTGATGTCCATGGCTCAGACCTTCTCGATGTTGTCCACGAGCTGTCCGATCTGAAGACCCAGGTGAACGCATTGCTTTCCCTCCATGCAGTCCTGGGCATCCGGTGGATCCAGGTGGGTAATCAGCTCCTGGTCGTCCTTTCGGAGGTTCACGATCCAGGCGTTCTTGGATTCGTTCCAATCCACGTCCACGTCGATGCCGCACTCCCCGATGTCCGGGTAGATCTCCTGGATCTTCTCACAAAGCTCCCTCTTGTCCATGATCGGCCTTTCTTCTTGCTGATTCAGTGCCTGTGGCTTCCGGAGAAGCCGTCCTCTGGTCCTCTGTAACCTGGAGGCGGGTTTTGGTGCGGGCCGGAGGGTGCGGCCCGTCGGGCGCCTGAGCAACGGAGGCCGGTGCGACCGGAGACCGCGCGTCACCGCCGAGGTGTGTCGACCGTAGCCGTCCAAGGCCAGGTACGGCCCCCGCTCCTTTCGCCGGGTATCGCCCTCCGGCACCAGGGCCGGGTACTTGTTGGGGATGACCCGGGTTTGCCAGCCGTGCTCGTTGTCCGAGGGATGAGCTGGCTGCGGCGTCGTCGGTCCGGTAGGCCGGACCCTGGCCGGAGCCCTCACGGAACCCGGTAGCCGTAGATCTTCTCCTGACCTTTTTCCACCGGCCAGGTAGGCAGGACCCCCAGTACCCTGTCCCTCCCGGCGGCGGCCAGGGGAAGTCGCAGCTGCCCGAGCCGTCCGATGTGTCGGGAGAGGTGGACGATCCACCGGGTCCGTCGTTGTCGGAGTTCCTCGTAACGCCGGAGGGCCTGGGGACCGATGCCCTGCTCCCCGATGCAACGGACCAGGGTCAGGGCATCCTCGATGGCGGCGCAGGAGCCCTGCCCCATGTTGGGCGTCATGGGGTGGGCGGCGTCGCCCAGGAGAGTGACGGGCCCCCGCCCCCATCGTCGGGGCACGGGTCGGTCCGCAGCCTCGGTCCGGACCACCTCCTCCCCGGCGCCTCGGACGATGTGCTCCACCGGTGGGGGCCACCCGGCGAAAGCGGTTCGGAGACGGGAGAGGCCCGTGCGGTTCCTGTCCGGTCCCTCCGCCTGCCTGGAGGAAGGCCCGGAGCGGGTACCGTACCAGTAGACCCGGCCGGGAGCTCCGGGCAGAAGGCCGAATCGCCGTCCCGGCCCCCACCATTCCGTGGCCTGTCCCACCAGGTCGGGGGAGAGCTCCAGGTCGGCCACACCCCGCCAGATCTCGTACCCCCGGTAGACGGGTGGGGCTGAGCCGTGAAGCTGTTTCCGGACCGCCGAATGGATCCCGTCACAACCCACCAGCAGGGCCCCTGCCGTCGCCTCCCCGTCCTCCAGGTCCACCTTCACTCCGGTCTCCTGGACCTGGAATCCCACGACCCTCCTGCCTGTGTGCACCCGGTCCTCCGGAACCCGGGACAGGAGAAGCTCCTGGAGCTCCGCCCGGTGGAGACAGAGGGCGGGCTCAGGGTAGCGTCCCGGCTCCTGGAGACGGAGGATCTCCGTGCCGTCCGTCCGAAAGAGAACGATGCGTTCCAGGGGAACCCGGTGGCCCTTCACCTCCTGGAGCAGCCCCAGTCGCCGGAACACCCGCATGGCGTTGGGCCACAGGCTCACGCCTGCCCCCACCTCCCTGAGCTCCCGGGCCTGCTCGAAGACCCGGAAGGGAACCCCCTTCTTCTGGAGAGCCAGGGCGGCGGTGAGACCACCGATGCCGGCGCCTGCAACCAGGACCTCTCCGGCTTTACTCACGTTCCCTCCGTCTTCTCCGGTTTCTCCGGGATCCGGGGCGCGCGAACCGGGACAAGACCAAGCGAGTCATCCTCCCAGAGCACCCCACACCCCGACGACCCCCCACACCAGTAGCGCGCCCAGTCCCCCCAGAAGGCCCAGGACGCCGAGGACGGCTCCTCCCACCACCGCCACGCTCCGGCGTCGGGTTTCCTCCGGATCCGAGAGGTGGCTTTCCAGGATCCGGAGGTTTCGTCGATTGGCTCGGAACGCGAAATCGAAGATGTCTCCAAGGAGGGGAACCGATCCCAGGAGGAGGTCCAGGCCCATGTTCAGGAGTAGACGGGCGATCACGGTGGGGGAGGCTCCCAGGCGAGCGGCTTCGACAACGATCCACCCGGAGACTCCCGCGGCGGCCAGGTCGCCGGCCCCGGGGAGGAGTCCCAGGAGAGGATCCAATCCCACGCGAATCCCCAGCACCGGGATCCTGATGGCGTCGTCCATGAGGCGGGCTGCCGTGCGAAGGGCCTTCAGGCGCTCTGGTGGGCCGCGTTCCTCCGGCCAGGACCCGTCCGGCCCAGGGGATTTGCTCACGGGAGCTTGGTCCTGGAGGGGGCCCCGGCGCCGGACGCCTCCTCCGGCCCGACCTGGATCCACCCGCCCATCCGAAGAAACTCCCGGGCGGATTCCGCCGCCTCTTCCAGGATGAGCCATTCCACCCGGTCCCCCTTCCGAAGCTCGGTCATCTCGTCCATGAGATGGGGTGTCTCCCCACGCCGGATAAGCAAAGGTAGAGTTTTGTTCCGGTGTTGCCGGGGCACGGGCCAGGTCTCTTCCTCTTCGTCCTCCTCCTGGGAGCTTCGCCCGGCTCCCTGCCATTCCCACAGCTCCAGGCTCGTGAGTTCCCGTCGGATCCGGACGGACCAGAGCTCGATATCCTGGGGTGCGCCGAAGAGTAGATGGGTTCCGGTTTCCGTGATGGCTTCCGGGTCCGGCGCCCCGGGGCCTCGCTGGATGGCGGCCCATGCCCGGGGAGCTCCCCCCTCCTGGCGACCCTTCTGGGCGAAGAGGAGGTTCTGGGCGGGATTCGTGAGGAGACCCACGATCCCCCGCCGGGTCTCCAGCTGGGCCGACAACATGGTTCGCTCCTCCAGGGCGTTCCCGAAAACCACCCGGAGTCCCATTTCCTGGGCCTTCTCCGTGCTGTCCTGGTTGGCGTCCACGATGACCACGTCCTCTCCCCCGGCCTGGAGACGCCGGGCCAGGAGACGGGCCAGGGGGTTCGCTCCCAGGATGGCGTATCCCTTGTCGCTGGGGCGGCGGAGTCCCAGGAGTCGGGCCGCGAAGGAAGCGGTGGCCCCCTGGAGGACCACGGTTCCTGCGATGACCAGGAAGACCATGGCCCTGAGGGCGTCTCCCCCGGGGATGCCCACGGCGTTCAGACGGTCGGCGAAGAGGGATCCGATGGCTGCGGCCACGATTCCCCGGGGAGCGACCCAGGCCAGGAAGGTTCGCTGCCGCCAGTTCAGGTCCGAACCGATCGTGCTGGCCAACACGCTCAGGGGGCGGATGACGAACATGAGGGCCGCCACCACCAGGACGCCGGGCCAGCCCAGGTCCATCATGTCCTCCAGGGCCACGTCGGCGGCCAGGAGGACGAACAACAGCCCGATGAGGAGGACCGTGAGCTGCTCCTTGAACTCCTTCAGTTCCCGGAGAGGAGGGGCGGCGGTAGTGTTGCCCACCATCAGACCCGCCACGATGACGGCGGAGATGCCCGTCTCCGGCACCAGGACGTTGCTCACCTGGAAGAGGGCCACGGCCCAGGCCAGGCTGAAGGTGTTCTGCATCCCTTCCGGCACCAGGTTCCGGATGCGGAGAAGGAGCGTGAGGGCGCCGCCCCCGGCCAGCCCCAGGAGGGCACCGGCGGCCAGGCGCATGGGGGGGCTCATGAGTCCTTGGGCCACGCTGGCCTGGGTGGGGCCCTGCACCACCACCTCCAGGGCCACGATGGCCAGGATGGCCCCGATGGCGTCGATAAAGACCCCCTCGGCTTCCAGGATCGTCTCCATGGTCCGGTGCACCTTGATCCGGCGCAGCAGGGGGGTGATGACCGTGGGGCCCGTGACGATGACCAGGGTGCCGAAGAGAAGGGCCAGGTTCCAGCCCCAGTCCAGGAGCCAGTGGGACGCCAGAGTGGCTCCCACCAGGGTCGTGCCTCCTCCCAGGGTCAGGAGACGTCGGATGGGTAGGGCCTCCCGGCGGAGCCGGCGGATATTGAGGTTCAGTCCCCCCTCGAAGAGAATCACGGCCACGGCGAAGCCCACCACGTCGTGCATGGCGTGGCCCAGGGCGGTGGGATCAACGATGCCCAGGACTTCGGGGCCCAGGAGAACGCCGGCGCCCAGGAGGAGGACGATGCCCGGAATGCGGAGGTGCCGGGCCAGGACCTGGCTGATGATCCCGGCGGCCAGAGCCAGGGAAAGGACCAGGGCGGCGTTGGAGGTGAGCTCGGCATCCATGGGGTATCCTACACTCCTGCGCTTCCGTTGCTCATCGCTCCACCCGGTTTCCTCACAGCTCCAGGAAGCTCCACTCCTTCGAGAAGGGGACTCCGGAGAAGCGGATCCCCCGGGCATCCGTGACCCGGAGGTTGTCGCTGGGGTTGATCCCGATTCCACGTTCCGCGTCGTAGAGGCCCGGTTCCACGCTGAAGGTCATGTCCCTCTCCACGACGGTGTAGTCTCCCAGGGCGATGAAGGGAGGCTGGTGGCCGGCGAAGAACTGGCCCTGGCCGTGGGCTGGCCGGTGGTAGATGCACTCTGCCATTCCAGCATCCACCTGGTGCCGGTGGATCCGGGCTGCGATGTCGGAGCACACGGCTCCGGTCCGGCTCTCCTCCTCCTGGATCCGGACCGTCTCCGCCACCACTTCCCACATCCGTTCCTGCTCCGGCGTCCAGGGAGCGATGAGGTAGTTGCGGTAGCATTCTCCCCCCAATCCTCCGATGGTCAGGTCCGTGTTCACGTAGACGGTCTGGCCCCGCTGGATCTTCTGGTGGAAGAACTGGTTCGGGTGGGGGTAGGCGCTGGCCACACCGGCCCGGACGTAGTGGGAGGTGACCTGGACGCCTACGGCCGAGTGGGGACGTCCGTCCCGCTCCATGTCCTTCATGAGGAGCTCGACGCCGTAGGCCTGGAGGGCCTGGCCCAGCTCGAAGTCCGTAAGGTCCGTCCCCCGTTCCAGGATGTAGTCCCTGGCGAAGGCATGCACCCGATCGAAGTAGTGATAGGCCCGCTGGATGAGAGCGAGCTCTTCCGGGGTCTTCACCTGCTGCATGGCCAGGCAGTCGGCCTGGATGTTCACGAACTCGGTTCCGGGGAGGACCTTCCGGACGCTGGCCAGCTCCTCCGACGAGAGAGTCCAGTCGGTGCCGATGGTCTGCCCCTGGAATCCCCGCTTCCGGAGCCCTTCCAGCATCCACTGGAAGAGATCCACCCTGGGACCCTGTTCCACCTGGCCCAGGTTCGGGAAGCCTCCCTCGGCATGGGGATAGCCGAAGTAGTACTCGTTCTCTGTGCACCACCAGGATTCGATGAGATCCCGGTCGATGCCCGGGGCGTACCAGTAGACCGTGTCCTCCTGATCCACGGGAAACAAGGTCCAGGTGGAGCGTTCCCCGCTGCCCCGGAAGCAGCCGGTGAAGTAGACGGCGTTCTGGTCGTTGGACAGGAGGATGGCCCGAATCCCCCGGGGTGCCAGGCGGGCCTTCAGCGTTCGGACCCGGTCCTGGTGCCACGCCAGGGGAAGCCGGTCGTAGCCGATGGGAGCCGCCTCCACCTGGTTCGGATCCCGCTCCAACAGCTCCTCGGAGGACCCCAGGATGGCCTGGAAGGGCTTCCGGGCTCCGGGAGCCAGGGACTCCTGGTCCCGGCTCTCGCAGGCCAGGGCGCTCACCGCCGATCCCGCTGCGGCAAACCCCGTGCCCATGCGTCGGATGAAGGTGCGGCGGGACGGTGTGGGGGAGGTCGGGGTGGTCATGGCGCTCTCCACAGGGTGTCGAGGGAGGGGGTCGAAGGAGGGGCCGGCTGAGGACCGAGCCGTCAGGACCCCATCAGCACGCTCAAGAGAAAGACCTGCGTGGCTGTCCGCATCATTCCGTCGATGCTGGCCCACTCCCCGGGCTGGCCTCGTTCCCCACCCCGTGAGCCCCCCAGTCCGATGGCCAGGGTTCCACCTCCAACGGCCACGTTCATGTTGGACGACCCGGAGTTGGACAGGGACGGCTCGTAGCCCAGGTAACGGGAGATGGCGGCGGCGGCCCGGACCAGGTCCGACTCCCGGGCTCCCGGGATCTGACCGCCGGGAGTGAGCTGAAACGGCTCCATGGTGAGTTCAATGCCCGTCTCCCGGGAGACGGTGGCGAGGATGTCCCGGACCTTCCCTTCGATGCCTTCCAGGATATCGCCCTCCATGGAGCGGATGTCCAGGGAGAACCATCCGGTCTCGGGCTTGTGGTTGAACACGCTTCCGCTGTCCAGGATGGAGATGTTGATCCGGGTCCGGGTGTCGTCCTCCCGTCCGGCGTCCGGTAGGGAGAGAATCCGGTCCACGGCCCGGCCGATGGCCTGGTTCACGTTGGGCAGGCCCCCGGAAAGGGTGTGGCCCCCGGGACCCGTGGCCACCACCCGCCACCAGTGGATCCCCAGGGCGCCGTAGGAGATGGAGTGTCCGTCCCCCAGGACGTCCACGAACCCCACCGCCCGATCTCTGTACCGGCCGTAGAGCTCGTGCATCCCCACCAGGCCCGTCTCCTCCTGGGCAACAGCGGCGAAGACCAGAGTCAGATCTGGCTTGAGGCCGGCCTCAACGTACGCCTCCGCCGCCGCCAGCATGGCCGCGGTGGTGAGCGAGGTGTTCGTTCCCGGACCCACCACCCGGTTCCCCTGGATCCGGGGAGGGGAGGCGGCGGCCCGTTGGTGCTCCGCCACCGTGGCCAGGTCGTCCAGAGTGGAGACGAAGACCAGGGCACGGTCCGAGGCCCCGGGGATGATCCCCACGGCGTTGGGACTGGCCGTGATCCGGACGTCCCGGAGACCGATCTCCCGCATGCGCTGGGCCACCGCCGCGGCCCGGTCATGCTCCTGACCCGACGGGGACACGATCCCGCCGATGGTCCGGAGGAGCTCGGCGGTCTCCTGGCGATGGGCGTCCAGATAGCTCAGGCCCTCCTGAACGTCCGGGCGGGCCAGGGCCTCCGACAGTCCGATTTCCTGCCCCAGCGCCTGACAGGCGCCGGGGGAAGCGTGGAAAAGAACGAGAGGGAGGAGAAGAGAGGCGGCGAGACTGGGATGCGTCCGGATCATGGCTTCGGCCTTCGGTCTTCACCGTTCCAGAAGGAACGAAAAGGACGAGAATCAGGTAGCTGTCCTGCGACGGAGATCCAACCTAGGCGTAGCCCCGTGCCCAGGGCTAGATTATGCTCTTCTGCGGAGTATGCGAGTCGCTTCTCCAGAACCTGGTGTTCCTCCTGTCCCGTCCTCCGAAGACGCATGTCCCATGATCCGTTCCCTCTACCTCCCGGTGTCCCTCGCCCTCGTCCTTCTTCTGTCGGGCTGCAACCCCGAAGGACCCACGGGTCCCAAGCCCTTCTCCCTCTTCGACGTCTACGGCTTGTGGAAGGTCCGGGCGGAGGAGGAGGGGTGCGCACCGGCCAGGGTCTTCAACCTCCAGTTCGGCGGCTTCTCCGGCCCCGCCCAGGGCGACTCCGTGCGGGTGGTGGGGAGCTGGTTCCTGGATGAGAAGAACCCCCAGGCCCGGGATCTCACCGGTTTCATCTTCCGCTGGTCGGGTCTGGCCTACTTCTACCTGAACGACTTCCGGACCGAGATCATTGAAGGGGTCTTCGTCTCGAACCGGACCTTCGCCGGGGCCTACCGGGAGGAGGAAGGTGGCTGCGTGGTCCGGATCCGGGGGAAGTTTCTGGAATGAGGCCCCCGGAGCCTTGATCCCGGTCAGCTCCCCGTCCGCTGAAAGACCACGGGAAACTCTCCTCCCAGCAGTCCGCTGGAAGCGGTGCACGTGAGGGTGTCCTCTCCGTCGAGCTCCCCGTCCAGGACGATGGATCCGCCTGCCATGGCCTCGTCGATCTCGATGGTCAGGGTCACGGATGTGCCGTCCCGGGTCCCGGTCACCTGCCCGTCAGTGGCCCCGGTGGAGGGGAAGATCACCTGGGCCGACCCGGTGACGGTGGTCTGATCCTCCTCAAGGAGGAACATGTTCACGTCCACATCAGGCTCGCCGATGGTCCCGGACCATGTGCCTTCCACGGTGGGAGTCTTGGGACCGTTGGAGTCACAGGCTCCCAGGAAGAGGGTCACGGCCAGAAGGACCCCCACCCGGGGCCCGGCCGAGGGGAATCGCGTCCAGGAAAGAACTCGCGTCCGGAAGGGAAAGCCGCAGATCGTCATGTGGCATGCCCCGCTGAGCAGGAGGAAGTCGGGGAAGGGGCAACGGCCCTCTGGAAAGAGTGGCCCTGGGGAAGGCACGGGGCAAGATCCCTCCTTCACCTCCCTTTCCCCGAGACCCGGGTCAGCTCTCCCTGGAAGAGGAGCCAGGTGTGGGGATCCAGGTTGACCTCTTCCGGCTCCCCCTCCACGGGAAAGGAGAAGGTCTGGTCCTTTCGGGAGACCTCCACGGTCTCCACCCTCGGGACCGCTCTGTCCTGGCCATGGGCGGTCACGCCAATGTCCAGGGGAAAGCGGAAGAGGGTCCCGGAGCCCTGGGTTTGCCGAACATTCACCGTGAGCATCCCGGTGGAAGGGTCGAAGCTCCACCCCCCGGTCAGCACCGGGTGTCCGGGCTCATGAGCCCACTGCTGGAAGAACCACTCCAGCTCCTGTCCCGAGGCTTGCTCCATGACACGCCGGAGGTCCTCGGTGTCGGCGTTCCGGTCGCGGTAACGCCGATAGTAGGTTCGGATCCCGTCCCAGAAGGCCTCGTCCCCCACCTGCCGACGGAGCATGTGTAGAAGCCATCCCCCCTTCTGGTAGACGTTCCGGTTCAACATCTCGTTGGGATCGGTAAGCTGGTGGGGAACCAGGGCCAGCTCCGGGCGTCGGGAGTGGAACCGCAGAACGACGTCCCGGTCCCTTGTCATCCCCCGGACCAGCCGGCCCCTCCCATAGGTGAACTCGTTGTAGAGGTGGGTGAAGTAGGTGGCGAATCCCTCGCTCAGCCAGAGGTGGGTCCAGTCCAGCTCCGTGACGGAGTCGCCGAACCACTGGTGGGCAATCTCGTGGACGATGAGCCCTTCGTTCTCCCGGTCCCCACGGACGGCTCCCTCGCTGTAGAAGACGTTGCTGGCGTTCTCCATTCCTCCGTAACGGGTCTTGGACTGGACGTTCGCCAGCTTGGCGTAGGGGAAGGGGCCGATGTGACCGGTGAAGAACCGGACCGCCTTCTCGGCCAGCTCGAAGTCGTGGAATCCCTCCTCACGGCTCTGGGGGTAGACCCAGGCCTGAACAGGGACCTGTCCCACACGGCCCAGGTTGCGCATGGCGAAGCGGGCCACCCCGATGACCATGACCTTGGTGGCTACGGGGACTCGGCAGATCCAGTGGGTGAGCTCGGTCCCGTCTCCCAGGTCGCTGCGCTCCAGGAGGCGACCCGTTCCCACCACTTCGTAGGCTTCCGGAGCCGTGACCACCCACTCCACGCTGGCCTTGTCGGAGACGTGGTCCACGGTGGGTAGCCAGTGCCGGGCCCGCTCCGGCCAGTTGTCCCCGAAGAAGGTCCGGTCTCCGAACCTGTTCGTGGCGATGATGAGGCCGTCCCGGGGCACGCCCTGGTAGTTCACCGTGTAGGTGCGCCACTCCTGGGCTTCTGACGGAGAGGCCAGGGAGATCTCCAGGCGGTCGTCCCCGTGGAGAAATCCCAGCTCCGTGCCGTCCCGGCTCACGGTGGTCACCTCCATGCCCGTGTTCTCTTCCGGTCCCCGGTCCACCAGATCCAGGTCGAAGGCCACCACGCTGTCCTGGAGGAACCTCACCGTGATCTCCGCTCGGCCCCGGATCTGATCGGTGTGGTCCTCCAGGGTCAGGTGGAAGCGGTAGTGGATCATGTCCACCGCCGGGTTCGGGAGGCGTTCGTCGCCGGTCGCCGGGATGGAAAGAGCCAGGAGGAGAAGGGCTGAGCCCAGGAGAGAAGACAGGAGAGAAGAGAGGAAGCGTTTCATGCCAGGGAACTCCGGTTGCCGGGAGGGAATCGCTGAAACCAGGGACGCTCAAGTCGGGGAGCCAATGACCGAAGCTGGAGGATGGCAGTCGGACCAGGTTGCCGGGAAAAGGTAAGGTCTGTCCACTCCGGCGGCACCCGGACTGGACCCGGTAGGCGCCCGGCCAGGAGCCCGACACATCACGAGTTCGTTGACCCGGGATCGAAGGTCTGCGTAGCGTTGAAGAAGAGGCGGAAGATCCCATGCCGCCTCTCTTCCCGTTCGATCCCCTGCTACAGTCGGAGGAGACGATGCTCCCCATCCTGTCGGTGGAGACCAGCAAGGATTGGCCGATGGCTGGTCGGCCTCCCGGATCTCGCCGAGTGAACCTGCAGTGCCTGGTGCTGGCTCTTCTCGTCGGTTTGGCGGGATGCGACGTCCCCACGGAGCTTCCCCGATGGGATCAGCGCTGGATCGTGCCCGCCGACGAAACCACCGTGCAGGTGCAGGAGCTTCTGCCGGACGGCGTCACGGCGCCCCCGGGAAGCGGGACTTTTTCGGTGGACGTGGACCCCGTGTCCTTCCAGGAATCCCTCGGCGAGCTTTGCGCGGTCTGCGGGCCCCTGAACGGACAACTCGTCCCCAAGCCCGCTTTCGAGGGCTCGTTCCTGGAAACGGCCTCCTTCCCCGAGGACGTTCTGGAGTCCCAGGTGGCGGAGGGCCGGGCCCGGATCCTGGCCACAAACGGGTTCTCCTTCGATCCCCTTCGGCCCGGAGGAGGGGCCACCGGGACCATCACCCTTTCTCTCTACGAAGGGGGGAGCGGGGGACGGCTCCTGGATCGCGTGGTTTTGGACGGAGCCACGGAGAGCTTTCCCCCCGGTACCAACCTCACCCAGGATCTGGAGTTCTCCGGAACCGTTCGGAGCCCCCTGGTGGCCGACGTGGCCGTGAGCTCTCCAGCGGGAGACCCCGTAACCCTGGACGTGAGTGAGATCCTCACCGTGGAGACCTCGGTCCTGATCCTGGAGGTCTCCTCCGCGCTGGTGGATGTGGCAGGTCGGGAGCTCACCCTGGAGGAGACGGAACTGGAAGTGGAGGACCTGGACGAGACGGTGGTGGATCGGATCCAATCCGGGGCCTTCAACCTGGAGGTGGCGAATCCCTGGAGCATCGGAGCCACCTTCTCGGTCACCATCCAGGGGCCCGGGCCCACGGTGGCAAAGGGGTTCTCCATTCCCGCCGGGCCCTCCTCCAGCGCCCGGGTGGACTTCACGCAATCGGAGCTGCAGTCCTTCCTGGGTGAGCCCAACGTGTTCCTCAGGGGAACGGGAGTCGTGGAGGAGGGCGAAGCACCGGTGACGCTCGTCCCGGGGCAGGAGCTCGTTCTGGACACGGAGCTGGACCTGGTGATCCGGGTCGGCTCAGAGGAGGGTTGATCATGTTCCAAGGGAAGCGGTGTCTCATTCTGAGTGTATCCCTCCTGATTCTGGCCCCGGCTCTGGCTCCGGCTTTGTCTCCCCTGGGTGCACAGCTTACCCCGGGTAGTGCCGCGGCCCTGGGGATGGGCAACAACTACACGGCCCTGGCCAGGGGCGTCAGCGCCATGAGCTTCAATCCGGCGGGCCTGGGAATGCCCGACTCTCCCACGTTCAGCCTGGCCCTTCTGCCCGTGGTGGGGCACCAGGGCCTTCAACCCGTGGGTCTCTCCGACCTGGTGGACGTGGAGGGAACCCTCCTGTCTCCGGCGGTGAAGGAGGACTGGCTCCGGAGGATCGGAGAAGCAGGGGGCGAGACCGGCGCCCTGGGGGCCGACGTCACGGCCCTGGCCTTCAACGGGGGCCCCGTGGGTCTGCAGTTCTCCACCCTGGTCAGGGGCGGGGCCGCACTGAACGAGGACGGGGCGGAAGTCCTCCTCTACGGCAACGCCGGTCGGACTGGAAGTCCTGAAAACCTGAATCTCCAGGGCTCCAGCCTCTCGGGCCTGGCCGTGTCCACGGTGGGCGTGAGCCTTGGCCTTCCCCTGTGGGTGGAGGGACGGGCCGGTGCCCGGAACACCTTGGCTCTGGGGGGCACTCTGAAGTATTCCGTGGGTCACGCTCTGGTCCATGCCCGGGACCTGGGCAGCGGAATCGTCAGCGACCCTCTGGAGGTGTCCGTGACCTTCCCCATGATCGTGTCGGATACCTCGGATGTGGAGCTGGATCACGGCACCGGTGTGGGGCTGGACCTTGGAGGTCTGTGGAAGCAGGGCCCCTGGTCCGTGGGGGTGACGGTCCAGAACCTCGTCCACTCCTTCGAGTGGGACCTGGAGGGCATGTCGTACCGGCCGGGGGAGCTGCTCTTCAACGAAGAGGTGTCGGAGTCGGATTTCGACGCCCGGCCGGCGGACCAGGCGCCCGAGTCCCTGAAGGATGACGTGGCGGACCTGACCTTCAAGCCCCGGCTTGCCATCGGAGGGGCCTACGATGCCACGCCGAATCTCACGGTCACGGCAGATCTGGCAAAGCGATTCGGGGATGGAATTCAGGTGGGCCCGGAGCTCCATGTGGGCATGGGGCTGGAGTACCGGGCCCTGCCCTGGCTTCCCCTCCGGCTTGGAGCCGCGAAGATCACCGACGGTTTCCAGTTCGGCGGGGGCGTCACTCTGGCCCTGGGGCCCGTCTACCTGGGCTGGGCCGGAGCTCTACAGAGAGGAGACCTGGAGGGCACGCTGGGAAGCTTCAGCCTCAGCTTCGGAGGATTCTGAGAACACGGGGAAGGGAGCCCCCCGTTTCTGGTGGCTTCCTACGGCCACCAGATGATCCCCAGGTTGAAGCGTCCGGAACTGGCGTCGATGTCCAGGTCCCCTACGGAGATGGAGCCGATCTCGATCTCGTTGAACTCCCCTCCTGTGAACCGCAGCCCCAGGTCCAGGGCCAGGGATTCGGTGAAGTAGAAGTCCATGCCGCCACCCACGGAGAAGGAGGCGCCGCTGAAGGTCACCGTCTCCTCCTGGTTGGGGCCCACGTCCTCAACCTCCACGGTCCGGAAACCGAGGGCGGCTTCCAGGAAGGGGACCCACCAGCGGAGGGAGTTGGCGAAGTGGAAGCGGGCTCCCAGGTCCACGTGCCCGATTCGCCAGTCGCCCTCCAGGTTCTCCGCGTCCTCCACGGTGATGGCTGCGCCGTCCAGGTCAGCGAAAAGAGTGACGATGCGGTTGATTCCGTAGCCCACCCGGATGCCGGCGCCGCTCCCCTCGTCCGCCGTGTCGTCTCCCTCGATGCTGAGGGAGGCTCCCTGGAGGTGAAATCCCAGGTTCAGCCCCCGGGTCGTGGACTCCTGACCTGCCAGGGGACTCCAGGTGGTCAGGACCAGGGGAACGATAAGGGCCAGGGCGACGGTGAACGTGCGGTGGCGGGGGCTGCGCATGGGTGCTGCCTCGGGTCGTTGGGGTAGACGGATCCACCAAATTGTCATGATCCGGCCTTTCCGGAAACAGGCATGAAGCCGGCGAGGACGAACCCCGCCGGCTCCGGGATTGGCCGCTCCTCCTCTCCTCAAAGAATCAGGGACAGGAGCACCAGCTCGTCCACCGGATCCAGGAGGTCCTCGAAGAGGTCCAACACGTCCTCGGCGATATCCAGGATGTGATGAAGGACCAGGACCTCTCCCGTGGTCAGGGGCTCGCCGGAGGCGCTCTCCACCGTGGGATCGTCCGGGTCTCCGGTCACTGTGGCGAAGATCTCCCCGTTCAGGTAGAAGGTGCCGTCGATGGAATCGTCGCTTCCCGTGGCGTCGATCTGGAGGGAGGCCTCCCCGTGCTGCACCGAGATGTCGATCGTGCCGGTCTCGTCTCCTTCTTCCTCCAACCCGGTGAGGGCGCCGGTGACGAGGAAGTCCCGGCTGTCCACGGCCATCTGGAAGGCGATGTCGAAGGTGCTGCTTCCGGGGCCCTCCGAGCCCTGGACCTGGATGTCGAAGTCCAGTTGCTGGGAGTCCTTCTCTCCCCGGATGAACCCGTCCACGGTGATCTCTCCCGCCTCGTCCTGGATGTCCAGGGTGGTCCGGTAGTCCAGTCGGACCACGTCGTCCACCACCACCAGGAGGGCCAGAGCGATGTCCTCGGCGCTGTCGTCCCCCTGGTCGATGAGATCCACGTACCCGATTTCCCGGTTCGGATCCGGGTGCCCGGTGCCGTCGTCCTCGTAGAGAACCCAGCGTATGCCGGTGGCGGGGGCGTCCTCCCGCTCCGGGGCGTGGACGTACCGGCCCAGGTCCGGGTCGTAGACGAAGGTCTTCCCCCGGTTCCGCTCCGAGATGATGGGAGCTTCCGCCGTGGGCGACGGGGTCCGGGAGGCCATCCGGACCATCCTGCCTGCGAAGGAACGGGCCGTTTCCGGCGAGGAGGGGACGCGGAGCTCGGCAGCGGTGGTCAAAGCGTCCCGGGCCAGGGCGAACCCCGGATCGTCCTGCAGGGACTGGAGGGACACTCCGCCGGCCATGGCCCGGAACCCTGCCATGGTCTGGGATGAGAGGATGCTGTCCACGGCCCGGTAGTCCTCCAGGGCCGCGTCGGCGTCAAAGGTCATGGTGTCGTCGGGGCCCGTGGCATCGTCGCAGCCTCCTGCCAGGCCCGTGAGGATCGCCAGGGCGAGAAATCGACTCCCCATACTCTTGAACATGTGTGCACTCCTTTGCCTTCGGATCGGTGGTTCGGGCTTCGTGGGGGATGCCTCGACTCAGGGTGTTCCATCCGGTACCGGGGTTCCCCCGGGGCCCGGGTCGCCTCCTGGCTCTTCGGTGCCGGTGCGTCGGAGTCGGTCCAGCGCCTCCTGCTGATCCGGGGTCAACACGTTCTTGATCCGGATGAGGAGCTCCAGGTGGGCTCGTTTGATCTCGGCTTCCCGGGTCAGGACCTCCTCCAGGAGATCCAGGGCCCGGTCCTGGTCCACCCGGGGGCGTTCCAGCAGATCCTTCAGGGACTGGGTCTCGTCCAGGAGGTTCCACTGCAGGGCCACCACGCGGCCCTGCAGCTCCTGGATCATCCGGGTGATGGCATCCCGTTGTTCGTCGTTCAGGTCGATGGCTCGCCGGTGCTGCATGATCAGCTCCGGTGGGTACAGGAGGGCTTCGAAGGAGGCCTCCTCTGCTGCCTCCGGTACCTGGGCGCCCAGGGGAAGGGATCCCAGCGTCAGTCCTGCGAGGATGAACAGCAGTTGGGCTTTCATCATCATGGGCACCTCTAGAGGGAATGGGTGCGAGAGAGCTCTCCTGACCTCCCGGGCCAGGTGGAATCCCCGATATCCGGAACGGTCCTCAGGAGCTCCATGCCCGGGACCTTCAGGAGGTCCCGGGTAGGAGACCGCCAGGCTCCCAGTGCCGGGTTCGTGGAGAAGGACCGGACGGCCTCCTCGAAGCTGTGGTCCGTGGCGTCGGGTATTCCCACCAGCATCAGGGCGGCCACGGCCGCGGCGGCCAAGAGACCTGCCCCTGCCAGGAGCCGGGACCGGACAGTTCGGAGGCGCCCCCCGGATCGACCTTGGAGGCTGGACTCACGGGCTTCGGTGCTTTGCCGGGCCTCATCCCGGGCTCGGACCATCATGTCCTGGAACGCTGGTGCCGACAGGGCCTCCTGGGACCGTAGCTCCCGGAAGAGGCGCCGGAGGTCTTCGGAGTCTTCCGAATCGCGCAGTGGGTGGGACCGTTCACGGTCAGGCATGCGGTGAACCCTCCTCCGCCCCCTTCCCGGGGGCGCTTCGAAGGAGCGAGCGAAGCCGGTTCTTGGCTCGTTCGTAGTGGGTCCGGGCGGAGCCCAGAGACACCTCCATGATTCCGGCCGCCTCGGCGATGGACAGATCGTGGTAGAACACCAGGTGAACCACCTCTCGCTGCCGGGGGGAGATGCGCTCCAGGGCTGCCACCAGGCGGTCCGTCTCCTGGGAACGCTCCACCCAGTCCTCCCCGCTGTTCGTCACCGCCGGGTTCTCCTGCAAACGAGCCACGCGGGTGAGGGTCTTCTCCCGAGAACGAGTCCGGCGACGGGATTCCTGGGCCGATCGGCGTATGACGCCGAAAAGCCAGGTCCTGAAGCTGGAACGGCCACCGAACTCGGCCTGCCCCGAGATCACCTTGATGTAGGCGTTTTGTAGCACGTCATCGGCCTCCGACTCGTCCCAACCGCAGCAGGCCAGGGCCCACCCGTAGCTCTCCCTGTGAAGCTCCTCGAGCTGAGCCTCGAGCTCGGTTGGATTCATGTGGCCCTGTTCCTTCCGGAGTTCGGCTCGCCCGGGGTTCGTAGATGAGTGACCGCAGGGGAGGGATTATATGACAGGGGGGAGGAGCTCCCATCCGGACCCCTGCTTCAACGATAGAGGAAGCTCCAGCAGGCTGCGAGAACAAATCGCCTCTCGGCCGGCTTCCGGTTGCGTCGTGGAAGGCCCGGGAAGTACTGTCAAACAGAGGGCATCGGGCCCGACCATCCCTCGCTACGAGCCGGAGCCCAACCATGGATCGGCCTCCTGTCTCCGGGCCTCTTCTGGGGCTGGACGTAGGCGCCGTCTCCCTGTCATTGGTGGAGGTGGACGCCCAGGGGAGGGTCGTGCACACCTTCTACGCCCCCCATCACGGGGAGGTGGAAGCCTGCCTGGAGGCCGGCCTCCGGGAGAGGGGCCCGGGCCCCATGGGCCCTGTGGCTGCCACAGACTCCAGTCCCTCCTACCTCCGGGTCCACCGGCGCTTCAACGACCAGATCTGCCTCATGGCCGGGACCCGACGCCATCACCCGGAAGCCCGGTCGGTGCTGGTGGTGGGAGGAGAGCGCTTCGGTTTGATCCGCTTCGACCCCGACGGGGAGTACCTGAGCTTCCGGCACAACCCGGGCTGTGCCGCTGGAACCGGTGGCTTCCTGGACCAGCAGGCCCGTCGCCTGGATCTGGCCGGAGTCCAGGAGCTTGCGGCCCTGGCCCTGGCCAGCCGGGAGCCTCCCCCGAAGATCGCCTCACGGTGCGCTGTCTTCGCCAAGACGGATCTGGTGCATGCCCAGCAGGAGGGCTATTCCCTGGGCGCCATCTGCCACGGCCTCTGCCGAGGGGTGGCCAGAAGCATCGTGGACACCCTCATCACCGGGGAGGTCCTTTATGGCCCTCTCCTGGTGGTGGGGGGCGTTGCCCGGAACGAGGCTGTGGTCCGGCACCTCCGGGATCTGCTGGACGTGGAGGTGATGGCCGAGAGGGAGATCCCCCTGGGTGCCGCCGGCGCTGCCCTCAAGCTCCTGGAAGAGGAGGAAACGTGGGGAAGAGGCAGGGAGGGGATAAGGGTTTCTCCCGAGGCACTGCTGGAACACCTGGTGGCCCAACCTCCCGGGGAGCGCCGGGCCTACGAGTATCCTCCCCTGGATCCGGGTCTCCAGGGAGATCCGGGGCCGGAGGGGGAGGAAGGGGAAGGGAGCGGCCTGGCCCTCTTCCGGGGGCGGGTGGTGAACCACTCCCAGTCCCTGGAGTTGGAGACGTACCGGGAACCGGACCCCCCTCTTCTCGGCCAGCCCCTTCCGGCCTACCTGGGAGTCGACATCGGCTCCACCAGCACGAAGGCCGTCCTGACCACCCGGGAAGGGAAGATGCTGGCGGGGTTCTATACGGGCACCGCCGGGAAGCCCCTGGTTGCCGTGCAGCTCATCCTGGAGGCCGTCGAGGCATGGGCTGGAGCCCGGGACGTGGATCTGGAGATCCTGGGAGCCGGCACTACGGGTGCCGGCCGGAAGTTCATCGGCCGGATCCTGGGGGCGGACCTGATCCTGGACGAGATCACGGCTCATGCCCGGGCTGCCGTGGAGCTCCATCCCGGCGTGGACACCATCATCGAGATCGGGGGCCAGGACTCCAAGTTCACCACCCTCCGGGACGGCCGGGTTACCCTCTCCGTGATGAACAGCGTATGCGCCGCCGGCACCGGGAGCTTCATCGAAGAGCAGGCCAGGCGGCTGGACGTGCCTCTGTCGGAGTACGCTGCCCGGACCCGGGGCTGTGCTTCTCCCATGGCCAGTGAGCGCTGCACCGTCTTCATGGAGCGGGACCTGAACCACTACCTCCGGGAAGGCTATTCCACGGGAGAAGTCCTGGCCGCCGTCCTTCACTCCGTCCGGGAGAACTACCTGAACAAGGTGGCCGTGGAGGCCGCGGTGGGGGAGACCGTGGTCTTCCAGGGGGCCACGGCCCGGAACCCGGCCCTTGTGGCCGCCTTCCAGCAGCGGCTGGGCAAGCCCATCCTGGTGTCACGGTACTGTCATCTCACGGGAGCTCTGGGGGCCGCCTTGACCCTGCGGGATGAGGGGATCCGAGTCTCCACCTTCCGGGGAGTGGGGTTGCACCGGAGCCGCATCCCGGTCCGGTCCGAGATCTGCGAGCTCTGTACCAACCACTGCAAGCTGAGCGTGGCGGAAGTGGAGGGAGAGACGGTGGCCTGCGGCTTCCTGTGCGGTCGGGACTGGGAGACCCGGAAACACGTGCGGAGCAACACCTCCGGGTTCGATCTCTTTCGGGCCCGGAAGCGGGCGTTGTCCCCGCCCCCGGGCCGACGCTTCCCACCTCCTCCCTCCGGTGAGGCCCACGCCCCACCGGCAGCGGACCCGGCATCGGCCCCCACCGTGGGGCTCCCCGCCGCCCTTCATCTCTTCGAGGATCTGCCCTTCTGGAAGAGCTTCTTTCGTCGGCTGGGCGTTCGGGTGATCACGAGCCAGGGGTACCCGGACGCCCTGAAAGAGGGTCGCAAGCTGGCCCGGGCGGAGCTCTGCGCTCCCATGACGGCTCTCCACGGGCATGTCCGTTACCTCCTGGACCGGGCGGACCGGATCTTCCTGCCCTTCTACCTGGAGCGGAGGTCCGAGCCGGAGGGTCCGAAGCGGAAGCTGTGCTACTACACCCAGTTCGCCCCGACGCTGGCCCGATCCCTGGGTGGTCCGGAGGACGGCCACCGGGTGGTCACCCCCCTGGTGCACTCCTCCTACGGGAGCCTGGTCAGCGGTGCCGAGCTGTACCGGGCTCTTCGGGACCTGGTGCCGGGAGGCCTCTCGCCCCTGGAGGTCTACACGGCCTTGGAGGAGACGGAACGGGAACAGGAGAAGGGCCGGCGGGCTCTCCGGGCCGTCTACCGGAGGGAGGCAGCCCGGGGGGATGGATTTCACGTGGTCCTGCTGGGACGACCCTACACGGTCCTGTCCCGGTGGATGAACAAGGGCATCCCCGAGACCTTCGCCTCCCTGGGCGTCCGGGTCTTCTACCAGGACATGCTTCCTTCGGTACCGCCTTCCGGGGAGGCCCTGGAAGCCGTTGCCCCCATCCTGGAGGACGTGCACTGGCACTACGCGGCTCGGATTCTGGCATCCGCGCAGATCACGGCCCTGACGCCGGGGGCGTACCCCGTCCTGGTGACCTCTTTCCGCTGTTCTCCCGATTCCTTCGTCACCACCTACTTCCGCCAGATCCTGGAGGCCCACGGGAAGCCCCACCTGGTTCTGGAGCTGGATGAGCACGACTCCCGGCTGGGCTACGAGACCCGGATCGAGGCTGCGGTGAGGGCCTTCCGAAACCACCACGAGCAGGAACCTTTCCGGGCCCGGATTCCCGGTGGACTGTCCGCTCCCAAGGGCAAGAGACATCCGTCCCTCCCCCTGGGATCCTCTCACCGGGAGGTGGACCTCGAAGGCCGGACCCTCTACTTCCCCAACTGGGACTCAACCAGCCTGCGTCTCCTGGTGGCGGCCGTGAGACGAACGGGCCTGGACGCCCGGCTCCTGGAGGCTTCGGAGGGGTCGGTCCGAAGGAGTCTGCGACACAACTCCGGGCAGTGCACCCCCTTGAGCATCATCGCCCAGGACTTCATGGAGACGGTGGAAGCCCAGGGTGTGGACCCGGACCGGGCGGTCCTGTGGATGATGGCTTCCAACGTGGCCTGCAACATCCATCTCTTTCCCCATCACATCCGCACGATCCTCGAGACCCACGGTCAGGGCTTCGAGGGGGCCCGGGTCTACGCCGGAGGCATCTCCCTCCAGGACATCGCCCCGACCCTCCCCCTGGACGGCTACCTGGCCTACATGTTCGGCGGATTCCTCCGGAGGATGGGATGTCGGATCCGGCCCCGGGAGACCATCCCGGGCGCCGCGGACGGGATCCTGGAGGAGAGCCTGCTGCGGCTGGAAGAGGCCTTCGAGACCGGGGAGTCGAAGGAGGCGGCTCTGAGGGAGGTGATCGCTGGCTTTCGGGGAATCCCGGTGGAGACCGGAGAAGGAGAGAACGATCGGCCGAAGGTGGCCATCTTCGGGGATCTCTATGCCCGGGACAACCAGGTCCTGAACCAGGATCTCGTCCACTTCATCGAGGCTCACGGTGGGGAGGTCATCACCACACCCTACACCTCCTACCTGAAAATGGTGGCCCGGCCCTACTACTGGAAATGGTTCCTGGAGGGGAAGTACCTGAACGTGGTCACGGCGGGAGCCTGGATGACGGCCCTGACCCGATTGGAGAAGCGTTACTTTCGGTACTTCGAGGGCGTCCTGGGAGAAGAGGAGCCGGCCTACGACGTCTCTCCCCGGAGTATCCTGTCGGAGTACAACGTCCGGGTGGAGCACTCGGGTGAGTCCATGGACAACCTCCTGAAGGTCTTCTACATCACTCGGCACCACCCCGACGTGGCCCTCTTCGTCCAGGCCAGCCCAGCGTACTGCTGTCCCTCCCTGGTCACCGAGGCCATGACCCGGGAAATCCATGAGAAGACCGGAGTTCCCGTGGTCTCGGTGACCTACGACGGGACCGGGGGCGGGAAGAACGACGTCATCCTTCCCTACCTGGAGCACGCACGCCGGCGTCGGAGCGCTTGAGGGGGCAAGGTTTGCCAGGTGACAAGGAGTCGTGAGCCGGTTCCCGCCGGTGTTCAGCCGCCTCCCAGGAACCTCATCAGGGACTCGTTGAAGGCTTCCGGAGCCTCGAGATTCGAGAGGTGGCCCGCCCCCGGGAGGATCTCCAGGCGGGCTCCCGGGATGGCGTCGGCCATGATCCGGGCTTCGCCTTCGGGGGTGAGGGTGTCCTCCTCACCCACCAGGACGAGGGTGGGGACCTGGACCTGCTCCAGCTCCGGGGTGGAGTCCGGCCGCTCCCGCATGGCTTCCAGGGCCCGGGCCACTCCCTCCCGGTCCCCTTCGGCCATCATGGTCCGGACCGTGTCCACCACTTCCGGGCGCTCCCGGCTCGTGGTGTCTCCCAGGAGGGCCGGAAGGAGGGCTTCGGCCAACCAGCCCACCCCCTCCCGGCGGGCCCGGGCCGCCTGGTCTCTTCGCTTGGCCCGGGCCCCTTCGTCATCGGCACCGGCACGGGTGTCGGCCAGGACCAGGCCCGCGATGCGCTCCGGAGCCCGGGCAAGGAGCCTGAAGGCCACGTACCCTCCCATGGACAGTCCCACCACCACGGCTCTGGCGATGCCCGCCGGGGCCATGTCCTTGATGACGGTCTCGGCGAAGGCGTCCAGGTCCGCCTCCCTCACGGGTCGCCCGCCGAAGCCCGGGAAGTTGGGGGTCAGGATGGTCCGATCCCCCAGAACCGGAAGCTGGGGCTTCCACATGGAGGCGTTCAGGGGAAAGGCGTGGAGGAGTATCACCGGCGTCGTCGTGTCCATCGTATCTTCCTCTCGAGGAAACAGACCCGTGGAGTCCGAGATGGGCCCTCCCGATCCGGGAACCGGCACCTTATCCTTTCCCTGGCATACCGACACCAGAGAACGAGTGGAATCCACAGGCCAGGGAGGTCACCATCAGCATAGCGTGGATCGAGGACCGGGACGAGGCCCTGGAGCGGGGCCGCAAGGAGCGCAGGGCCGTACTCCTCTACTTTGCCAAGGATCCGTGACCTGAATGTGCTCGGCTGGATGCCGAGGTGTTCTCCGACGAGGGGATCGTCTCCCGGGTGTCGGACCGGTTCGTTCCCCTGAAGCTCTTCCTGGGTCGGGACCGGGAGGCCACCCGTCGGTACCGTCCGTTCTGGACGCCCACCCTCTACTTCCTGGACCCGGACGGCACGTCCCTCCTGGACTGGCCCGGAGTGATTCCGAAGGACTCCTTTCAGGTGCTCCTGGACCTGGGTGACGCCCTGGTGGGGCTCCGTCGGGGGCGGTTCCAGGAAGCCGTGGAGCTCCTGGACGGGATTCACCGGGACCACCCGGAAAACGTCTTCGCCCCGGAGGCCCTCTGGTGGTCCGGGGTGGTCCGTCACGTGGTGCAGGGCGACGTCGGGGCCCTGGAGGGGAGTCGGCGGAAGTTGAAGGAACGCTATCCGGACAGTGCTCCGGCGTTGAGGGTGTAGCGGGCAGGGGAGGCCGAAGAGGCAGGGCCAGAGACTCCCCAGCCGGCACATCACTCCGTGTTCGGTGTCTGGACGACCATGACCGCCGTCGCTCCGTCCCGGAAGCCCCGCATCCTCGTGGCCACCCACGACAACCTTCTCTCCTGGATCCCGGGCCAGGAGGTTCTGGTTCCCGGGTCCGGACTGGAGGGGCGTCGACCCAGCGCCGTGGCCTGGGATCTCTGGGTCCCTGACCGGGCCTGGTCCGGGACCACGGAAGACGGGGTGCTCCGGAGTGACGACGGAGGGCGCTCGTGGCAGCCCGGCGGCCTGGACGGCCAGGCAGTCATGGCCGTCACAGCCAGTCCTTCCCGGCGGTATCGGATCTGGGTGGGAACGGAGCCCAGTGCCGTGTGGCACACCGACGACGGTGGGGGGCGGTGGAAGAAGACCAGCGAGCTGTCCCAGCTTCCCTCCTCCCCCGAGTGGGCCTTTCCCCCCCGGCCCGAGACCCACCACGTGCGCTGGATCGTCCCCCACCCCTCCCGGAAGGGACGTCTCTGGGTGGCCGTGGAGGCCGGCGCTCTCGTCAGCACCACCGATGGCGGCGGACGTTGGCGAGACCGGGTCCGGGGAGGACCCCGGGACACCCACGAGTTGGCCATCCATCCTCGCCGACCCCGCACCCTCCGAGTGGCCGCCGGAGACGGCTACTTCCAGAGTGAGGACGGGGGAGCTACCTGGCTCCGCCCACGGGAGGGGTTGGAGGTGGGCTACCTCCGAAGCGTGGCCATCGCTCCCGAGAGTCCTGAGATCGTCGTGGTCTCCGCCGCCTCCGGACCCCGCAGCGCCTACGTGGCCGGGCGGTCCGATGGCCGTCTCTACCGCAGGGTGGGAGGGGATCCCTGGCAGAGGGTGGAATCCGGTTGGCCGGACCCCCCGGACACCATCGCCCCCCTGGTGCGTCCCGGGACCGGCCCGGGAGAGTTCTGGGCCGCCGACGAACGAGGGCTCCACCGGTCTCTGGACGGGGGCTTGAGCTGGCAGCCCGTGGCGACGTTTCCCTCCCGTCCCCATCACCTTAGAGGCCTCACGGTCCGGGGACTTCCGGGCTGAATCCGGAACGGTTGCGAGCCCGGAGACCTTCTTTCCCGGTCCGGTGTTACCCCGGGGAAGAGTGACCCAGTTTCCCCACCGACCCGGAGTAAGGACTCGTGGCCACAGACGACGGCAACCAGGGACCGACCCACCCGGAGATCACCGCACCCGACGAGCTGTACCGTCCCTGCAATCTGGACAAGCTGGATTTCCAGACCACCGACGATCTGGAAGACGGCGTCACCACGGTGGGGCAGGCCCGAGCCGAGGAATCCGTCCGGTTCGGCATGGGCATGAACGGCGACGGGTTCAACGTCTACGCCCTGGGCCCGGAGGACACCCGGAAACGGGAGATCGTGCGGCATTTCCTGGAGGAACGGGCCCGGGAGGAGCCCACGCCGGACGACCTGTGCTACGTGAACAACTTCGAGGACTCCAACGAGCCCAACGCCCTCTGTCTACCTCCGGGTACGGGACGGGAGCTGGCCAGGGAGATGGATCGCTTCGCCGAGGATCTGGCCCCGGCCCTCCGGGCCGCCTTCGAGAGCGAGGAGTACCAGAACCGGCGCCAGGTCGAGGAGGAGTCCTCGGCCCAGAGCCAGCAGGAGGCGGTGGAGGACCTTCAGAAGCGGGCCGAGGAAAAGGACCTGACCCTGTTGCGGACACCCACGGGCTTCGTTTTTACCCCCGTCAGGGACGACGAGCCGGTGCCGGCGGAAGAGCTGGAGGAGCTCTCCCAGGAAGAGCGGGAGGAGTTGGAGGAGGAGATCCAGAACCTCCACGAGGAGCTCCAGGGCATCCTCCGGCAGGTCCCGAAGGCCCGGCGGGAGTTCCAGGAGAAGCTCCGTTCTCTGGACGAAGAGATGGCCCGGGCCACGGTCCGGGACCTCCTGGAGAAGGTTCGGGAGCACTTCCAGGACAACGACGAGATCCAGGAGCACCTGGACGCCATCGAGAAGGACGTGGCCGAGAACATCCAGCTTTTCAAGGAGCTGGCCACTGCCCAGCAGCAGGCTGAGGGTGGTGGCCCCTCACCGGGTGGCGGAGGTCCCGGAGGCCCCGGCGGCGGTGGACCACCTCCCGGAGAGTCCATGAGTCAGCATCCCCTGCTCCGGCGCTACAAGGTGAACGTGGCCGTGGATCACCAGGACTCGGAGCACGCCCCCGTGGTCTACCTGGACCATCCCACGTATCAGAAGCTCGCCGGGTGGGTGGAATACCAGCCCTTCCAGGGGGCCCTGGTGACGGACTTCAACATGATCCGCTCCGGGGCCCTGCACCGGGCCAACGGGGGCTACCTCGTGGTGGACGTCCAGCGGATCCTCCTCCAGCCCTTCGCCTGGGAGGGGCTGAAGCGGGCCCTGCAGTCCCGGGAGCTGAACATCGAGTCGCCCCGGCAGATGATGGGCCTGGTGAGCACCGTGACCCTGGATCCGGAAGCCGTGCCCCTGAACGTGAAGGTGGTGCTTCTGGGAAGCCGTCTCCTCTACTACCTCCTCTCGGCCTACGACCCGGACTTCCCGGAGCTCTTCAAGGTGGAGGCGGACTTCGACGACCGCATGGACCGGAGCCACGAGAACGAAGAGCTCTATGCCAAGCTCATCGCCGGAGCCGTGCAGCGAGAGGAGCTCAGGCCCTTCCAGCGGGACGCCGTGGCCCGGGTCATCGAGCGGAGTGCCCGGATGGCCGGGGACGGGGAGAAGCTCTCGGTGAAGACCCGGGGCATCCTGGATCTCCTCAAGGAGGCGGACCACTGGGCGGAGGAGGCCGGGAGCGATCGTGTAGAAGCGGAGCACGTCCAGGCAGCCGTGGATCACCGGATCTACCGGGCCAGCCGTCTCCGGGACCGGGTGCAGGAGGAGATCGAACGCAACACCATCTTCATCGACACCGAAGGCGCGGAGACGGGTCAGGTGAACGGCCTCTCCGTTCTCCAGCTCGGGGGCTTCGCCTTCGGCCGTCCCAGCCGGATCACCGCCCGCTACCGGTTGGGGAAGGGGGAGGTGGTGAACATCGAGAGGGAAGTGGAGTTGAGCGGTCCCATCCATTCCAAGGGGGTCCTCATCCTGGCGGGATTCCTGGGAGGTCGCTACGCCCGGGAGTATCCTCTCTCCCTCTCCGCCAGCCTGGTCTTCGAGCAGTCCTACGGGGGGGTGGACGGGGACAGCGCATCCTCCGCTGAGCTCTACGCCCTCCTCTCCGCACTGTCGGAGGTCCCCCTGAGGCAGTCCATTTCCGTCACCGGGTCCGTGAACCAGCGGGGCCAGATCCAGCCCGTGGGGGGCGTGAACGAGAAGATCGAAGGGTTCTTCGACGTTTGCCGGACCCGGGGCCTCACCGGGGAGCAGGGAGTCCTCATTCCCGCCGCCAATACGAAGCACCTCATGCTCCGAAAGGACGTGGTGGAGGCCATCCGGGACGGGGAGTTCCACGTGTGGCCCGTGGAGACGGTGGACCAGGGGATGGAGATCCTCACCGGGAAGGCCATGGGAGAGCGAGAGAACGGGCGCTACCCGGAGGGGACGGTGAACGCCGCCGTGGAGAATCGCCTCGAGGAGCTGGCGGAGCGCTGGAAGGGCTTTGCCGGAAGCCGGGAAGGGGGAGAGTGACATGGCCGGGGAGGAGAGGGGCCCGGGAATCAAGCAGATTCTGGTTGCCCTGGACGCCTCGGCCCACGGACGAGCGGCCCTGGAGGCCGCCGCCCGTCTGGCTCGTTCCCTGGGAGCCGAGCTGGTGGGGGTTTACGTGGAGGACGCGGACGTTCTCGGCCTGCCCAGGGTCTCCTTTCTCCGGGAGACGGACGCCCTGTCCGGGGAAGAGCGGTCGATTCGCCGGGAGGACCTGGAACGGAGGCTCCGGTTGGAGGTGGCCCGGCTCCGACGTGCCATGGAGGAGGCTGCAGGAGAGTCGGAGGTACGATGGTCCTTCCGGGTGACCCGGGGCAGAGTGGTGACCAGCCTCCTGGAGGCGGCCCGGAGCGCCGACCTGGTGAGTCTGGGAGCCCGGAGTCACTGGATGGGACGGGATCCCGGCTCCACCACCCGAGCCGTGGTGACCCGGGCCGGAAAGCCGGTCATGGTCCTCCGGAAGGGGGCCACTCTGGGGGATCGGGTCTGCGTCCTCTTCGACGGGTCGGAGGCAGCCAGGAAGAGCCTGGCCCAGGCCGCGGGTCTGAGTGGGCTCAGGGAGGATACGGACCTCTTCGTGGTTCTCCACGGCCCCTCCGGCACCACACGACAGCTCCGGAACGAAGCCACCTCGGTCCTGGAGGAGGCGGGAGTGGGAGAGGAGCCGAGCTTCTCCACCCTCATGACCCGGGAGCCGGAGGAGATTCTGGACCACCTGTGCTCCATCGGGTGCGGCCTGGTGGTGATCTCCCGGGACCGGTTCACGGACAGCGAGGTTCGGCTCCGTCGGATTCTGGGCCGGGTGGGCTGCCCCTTGCTGCTCACGGGATGAAGCCCGTCCAAGTCCACGATTGTCAGGAATGGGAGACGTGACCATGGAGAAGTCAGAGGACGGACGGGACCCGGCGGTAGTGGAAGCTCGGGGGGCGAAGGTCCCCCGCCCGGGCTTTGGAACCTGGTCCCTGGCGGGAGACGAAGGTCGGGAGATCATGGAGGCAGCCCTGGAGATGGGATACCGGCACTTCGATGCCGCCGAGGACTACGGGAACGAGGAAGAGGTGGGCCGGGCTCTGGAGTCCAGCGGGCTGCTCCGCAGGGAGCTCTTCCTCACCTCGAAGGTCTGGCCCACCCACTACGGCCCCGCGGACTTCCGCCGGGCGGTGGAGGGGATCCTGGAACGGTTGCGGACCGACTACCTGGACCTCCTGCTGCTCCACTGGCCCGTCTTCCAAGGAACGACCCTGGAGGCGGTGGTGGAGCGGCTGAACGCTATGAGGGACGAGGAGCTCACCCTCCATATCGGGGTGAGCAACGTCACGGTGGATCTCCTGGACCGGGCGTGGGCCGCCACCACCTATCCCCTGGTGGTGAATCAGGTGGAGTACCACCCCTTTCTGGACCAGGGGGCCGTCCTGGGGGAGGTGCGGGATCGGGAGATGCTCCTCACTGCCTACTGTCCCCTGGCCCGAGGTCGGACGGCCCGGAATCCGGTCCTCCGGGAGATCGGCGAGGTCCATGGCAAGACCGGGGCCCAGGTCTCTCTCCGCTGGCTCCTCCAGCAGGACACGGTCCCCATTCCCAGGACCTCGGACCCGGAGCACGCCCGGGAAAACCTGGAGATCTTCGACTTCGAGCTGTCGGGAGAGGAGATGGAGCGGATCCATGGGCTCCACGAGCCCGATGGCCGCATCATCGAGCCCTCGGGGATGACCCCGGAATGGGACTGACAGCCGGGTGAGTCCCCGGCAAGGACGAGACATCCATGCAGTATGACGATTTTGTAGGGCAGGTACAGCATCGAGCCCGCCTGGCTTCCACGGATGAAGCGGTTCGGGCCATCCGTTCCACCCTGGCGGTCTTCGGCCGGCGCCTTCACGGCGGACAGGCGGAGCACCTGGCATCCCAGCTTCCCAAGGAGATCGCGGAGTACCTTCCCACGGATAGCGAAGGAGACGCTTTCTCCATGCAGGAGTTCCTGGAGAAAGTGGCCGCCGAAGAGGAGGTGGATCTCCCGGTTTCTGTCCACCACACCCGGGCCGTCCTCTCCGTTCTCCAGGACGCGGTGACGGAGGGAGAGATGAGAGACGTCCGGGGCCAGCTTCCCCAGGACTGGCAGCCTCTCTTCGAGGCCGGCAGCGAGGGGGATCTCGAGAAGGAGGGATGAGCCGGCCTCCGGCGGCAGCTTATCCTCAGGTGGCGATGCTCTGCATGATGAGGCCGCAGATCCAGGCGGCGTACGTGCCCAGGGCGTAGCCGAAGACGGCCAGGAGCACCCCCACCGGGGCCAGCGTCGGGTGGAAGGCCGAGGCCACCACCGGGGCGGAGGCCGCTCCTCCCACGTTGGCCTGGCTTCCCACGGCCATGTAGAAGAGGGGGGCCCGAAGGAGCTTGGCCACCAGGAGGAGCAGGCCGGCGTGGAAGCTCATCCAGATGGCTCCCATGACGAAGAGGCCCGGGTTCGTGAAGATGGCCCCGATGTCCATGCCCAGCCCGATGGAGGCCACCAGCACGTAGAGCATGGCGGAGCCGATCCGGGAGGCTCCCGCACCCTCCAGGTTCTTCACGGGGGTGAAGGAGAGGATGAGCCCCAGGGACGTGGCGATGACCACGAGCCAGAAGAAGGAGCTGGTGAGGCTCAGGCGGTCCAGGCCGGGGGCATTCACGGCGATCCAGCCGGCAATCCCGTCTCCCAGGAGATGCCCGAGGCCGGTGGCTCCGAAGCCCACAGCCAGAATGAACATGAGGTCCGGGAGATTGAGGACCCGGGCGTGTTCGTCGTGGAAGGTCTCCACGCGGCGCTGGAGCTCCTCGATGGCCGAGGTGTCGGCCCCGGTCCGGGCGTCGATCCTCTTGTGTCGGGGAGCCAGGTAGAGGAGGACGGCCATCCAGATGTTGGCCACGATGACGTCCACGGCCACCATCTGGGAGAAAACCGTGTCCCCCACCTCGAAGACCTCCTTCATGGCCGTCTGGTTCGCGCCACCCCCGATCCAGCTCCCGGCCACCGTGGTCATGCCCCTCCAGACGGCATCGGGCCCGGCTCCCCCCACCGTCTCGGGGCTGATGGCGCCCATGATGAGGAGGGCGGCGGGGCCACCGATGAGGATCCCGAAGGTCCCCGTGAGGAAGAGGGCCACGGCCTTGTACCCCAGGCGGGCGATGGCCGGGAGGTCGATGGAGAGGGTGAGGAGGACCAGGGTCGCCGGCAGCAGGTACCGGGACGATACGAAGTAGAGCCTGGATTCCCCGGCGCTGGCGATGCCGAAGGTGTTCAGGAGGGAGGGGAGGAAGTAGCAGAGGAGGAGGCCCGGTACGTAGGTGTAGAACTTCTTCCAGAAAGGATGCTCGCTCTTCTCCGTGTAGAAGACGAAGCCCAGGATGAGGGCCAGCATCCCAAGGACGACGGCATCGTTCGTGACGAGGGGTGCGCTCTGCTCCATGAAGGTCCCCTGGTTCGAGTCGGCGAATCCGCGAAGGGCATCCACCGGCCACCAGGGAACTCACTCGCCCGGCACCCGGATACCCACCGGGCCCAAAGATACACGGAAGGGGCCGGGACGGGAGGGGCCTGGAGAGTGATGGCAGTCCCGGAAGGGGGAGGACGACACGGTTGCGGTGACGGCTGTTGCCGCGCATACTCTACTGTGTGGGGTCGGTCGAGGGGCCGCCCGGAAACGGGACCGGATCTCGACTCGACGTCCGCGCGGCGGCTTCCCCCGCTTCGATCGGCCTCTCCGGCCGGTCTGCGGCCCTCCGCCGACGGGCCGGCGAACCGACAAGCGAGCAGGAGGAATCCACCGTGTCTCCTCGCCCCGCCCTTCGTTCGGCGGCCTTTCCGGCCGCCGCCCTCCTCGCCCTCGCCGCCTGTAGCGACAGCACGGGCCCCGAGGTCACCGACCCCCGCCTCTTCGTCGCCCTCGACGCCGGAGGTGCCCACACCTGCGCGGTCACACACGGGAAGGAAATCGTCTGCTGGGGGCAGAATCGTTCCGGACAGGTGGGCGACGGTACCGATGATGACCGGTATTTGCCGACCATCGTGAGTTCTGGAGGCTCCTTCGAGACCGTGAGCGCCGGCCACGAACATTCGTGCGCCCTCGCGGAGGGCGGCCAAGCCTTCTGCTGGGGAGACAACGGGGGTGGCCAACTTGGAACCGACTCGGATGGGAGCGCGGATCGGCCGGAGCCGGTGAGCACCGCCGTACGCTTTTCCGCCATCTCCGCGGGGTATAGTCACACCTGTGGTCTCGACCTCCAGGGCCAGGCGTATTGCTGGGGCCACAACGGTTACGGACAGCTCGGCATCGGGTCCGAGGAGGAGAAGCGGACCGTGCCCGGCGCCGTGGATACGGACCTCCGTTTCACGACCATTTCCGCGGGATCGGACCATACGTGCGCCGTCGACGAACAGGCTCGGATCCACTGCTGGGGCGGCAACCGATACGAAAAGCTCGGGGCCGGGATCTC